>Ga0075430_100003074_pt1 | contig 13936 bp, 13 predicted proteins | sample RhiMetdeltSRZDD4_FD_75294 | JGI IMG/M metagenome (GOLD analysis project Ga0075430, IMG submission 75294) | Populus rhizosphere microbial communities from Tennessee, USA - Rhizosphere MetaG P. deltoides SRZDD4 | ecosystem: Host-associated > Plants > Roots > Rhizosphere > Soil | place: USA... | reverse complement strand
CAGCGCCACAACGACAACCAAGCCGGCGATCAGGGCCAGCGGTATGTGCGAGATCCGGGGTCCAGCTGTCACCGCGTCTGGGGGCGCGTCGGCTTCGGCTCCGACGGCCTGGGCGCCCGACTCCGGTTGGGCTGCAGTCGACGGCTGCCTCGCCTGGGTCACCGACTCGTTGAGTTGGCCGTCGCGGACCGCAGCATCGTTTGTCGTGTTTGGCCCCGTGTGCACACGCTGGGCCGGCGGTGCGTTTGGGGCGATCGGTTCGCTTAGTTGCCTGGCGGTGGTATCAGCATGGTTTGCCATGTTTGGTCTTTCGGTGCTGTTTGGGCGAGGTTGGCTTGGGTGTAGGTGTGTCCGTCGGGTCCGATGTAGGTGCCGGTGGCTGGGTCGTATTCGACGGCCGCTACCGGTGGGGGGGCGGGGGGCGCGGGCCCGGGCGGCGGCGCGGCCTGCGCTGGTGGTGAGCCGGGTGGTAGTTGGGGGATGTCTTGGCCGGACAGGGTGGCGTTGGGGTCGCCCTTCCAGTTGTTGCCGTCGTTGAGCGGCACGTACTGTTCGTTGCTTTCGCACATCTTCGCCGTGGGTGCGCGTTTGCCGGGCACGGTCATACACGGGTAGTTGCGTGCGCCGCGGACCGCGGTGATCGATGAGTCTTGCGGTATCCGGCAGTACAGATCGCCGGCGGGGCGATCAGGCGCGTCCTGGAAGACCGGTACCCGCTGCTGTTGGATCGGCAGGAATCCGGTGGTGCAGGGTTGGGGCAGGTTGATGTTGAGGTTGAAGTCGAGGTATTGGCCCTTGTAGTCCTGCTTGGTGTTCATGTTGGCGACGGAACCGGCCTGCAAGTTCGCGGTACCGGCCGGAATCAACACCAACAGCTGTTCGATCGACGGCTGATAGGCGATGGCCACGTCGTTGACACTGACCAGGTTGGCCAGCAGGACGGGCAGCGTGGGCTGCAGCCGGTCGATGAGTTGGCGTGCCTCGTCGGCGGCCGCGGGGGCCTTTTCGAGGAACCCGGCGACGGAGGCGTCGCGGGTCTGCAGCTGATCGGTGATGGTGGCCAGGTTCGCCGCCCACGCCTGGATGGAATCCGAGGTCTGGGCTTGGGAGTCCAGCACGGGTTGAGATTGGTCGATCAGCGAGGTGATCGGGTCGAGGTTTTTGCGCGCGTCGATGGCCAGTGTCGTGGAGCCCTTGACGAATCGGGAGATCTCTGGACCCAATCCGCCGATGGCGGTGTAGCTTTCATCGATCACGGTTTTGAGGTTGTCCTGCGGAATGGCCTGCAAGCCCCGGTTGGTGGCATCCAGCAGCGAGTTGATGTCGGGCGGAACCTTGGTGTCGGTCAGCGGGATCACGTCACCGTTCTTCAGCGGCGGCGCGTCTGCGCTGCGGGGCAGCAGTGCGACATATTGCTCGCCGACCGCGGACTGGCTGTGCACCTCGGCTTCCAGATCCGAGGGAATCGCCACGTCGGAGCGCAGCGACAGGACGGCCTCCACTCCGGTGTCGGTCAGGCGCACGGCTTGGACCCGGCCCACTTCGGTGCCGCGGTAGGTGACGTTGCCGGTCTGATACAGCCCACCGGCGCGCGGCAACTCGACTGTCACGGTGTATTGCCCGACACCGAACAGAGCCGGAATCTTGATGTAGCCGAAGATCATGATTCCGGCGGCGACCACCGCGACCACCGCGAAGATGGCCAGCTGGATCAGGATTCGTTTGTGCAGGCGCATATTAGGGCCCCTGATCGAGGTGGTAGGGGACGGTCAGCGGATTGCTCGCGGTATACGGACTGGGCATCTGGCCGATGGTGCGGCCCCACTGCATCTCCAGCTCGGTCAGCTCGCCTTCGAACCGGGTGCCGGTGAACAGCGACGAGTCGATCCGGCTGAGCGTCAGGTCGATGACGGCTGTCAGGTTGGCGTAGTCGCCGCGCACCCAGTTTTGAACGGTCTCTTTGGGCCACGGGTAGGTGGCCAGGAAGCTCAGCGAGCGGGTCAGTGCCGGTCCGGCGTTGGCCAGCGATTCCAGCACAGGCCCAACATCGTTGAGCTCCTTGACCAGATTGTCCTTGGTCTTGTTGACCGAGTCGGCGGTCAGCGCGCTGAACTTGCCGAACTGGTCGACGGCCTCGACGAGGTTGTGCCGCTGCTCGGAGAGCACCGCCAACGCGTCCGGAATCGTCCGTAACGCCTTGTCCAGCACCGGCTTCTGCTCGGCGAACTGACCCACCAGGTTGTTCAGGCTCTCGGTAGCCGCGATGATGTCGGCGCTTTGTGCGTTGAGGTGCCCGACGAACTGATCGATCTGCCCGATCAAGCTGCGCAGGTCGTCTTCCCGGCCGGCGAACGCCGTGCTGAAGGCTTTGGTGATGTCCTGAATCTGGCCGATCCCGCCGCCGTTGAGCATCAGCGACAGCGCCGCCAGCGTCTGCTCGGTGGACGGGTGCGCGCCACCCGACGACAACGGAATCAACGACCCGTTGCGCAGTTTGCCCACGGGCGCTACATCGGTTGGCGGCGCCAGCTCGATGTGCAGCGAGCCCAGCAAGCTGGTTTGACCCACGGTGGCCGTGGCGTTGGCCGGCAGGTCGACGTCGCCGTTGACAGTCATCGTGACCAGGGCGTGCCAGTCCTGGCGCTCGATATTGGTGACGGTGCCCACATTCACATCACCCACCCGGACCCGCGAATTTTGTTGGATGTAGGCGACGTCGGGCATCTGCGCCTTCACCTCGAAGGACCCCGGCCCGCCGCCTTGGGTGCCCGGCATCGGCAGGGCATTCAGGCCCCGCCACTCACAGCCCGACAACCCGGCGGCGATCAGCGCGACCATCACCCCGATAACAGTGCGCCGGAACGGAATCCGAGTCACGACCCACCTCCGGGTGGCACCATCATGCCGGTCAACCCGGCGGCCGGATCGGTGGCCATCGCCGAAGTGACGGGCGCCGGTGGGGCGTCGGCCGGCGGTGGGGCTCCCCCAGCCGGCGGCGAGGGGTCCCCGGCTGGGGGAGGCGCTTCGGCGGCCAGCGGCGCATCCGGCGGTGGCGCAGAGGCGGGCGGCACAAAGTCGGGTCGCATCCAGTCCTCGCTGTAGGTCACCTCGTTGGGCCGGGCCGACGCGCCGACGAAGAAGTTCTCACCGATCGGGGGGAAGTTGTACTGGCGGTTCTTGATGATCGGCGCCAGGTACTGCACACACAGCTTCGAGGATTGCTCGGCGCCCAGCCGTGAGGCGGCCTGAATCGCCCCGCACAGGAACGTGATCGGGTTGGCGAAGTTGTTGACCACCAGCGCGCCGGTCAACGCGGCTTGGGCCGGTTGGAAGATGTTGACGAAGTTGCCGAACGCATTCGGGGCGACGTGCAGCGTCTGCTTGATGTCATCGAGGCTGTCGTAGACGGCCGTGGAGATCGAGGACAACTTGTCGGTTGCCGTGCCCACCGCGTCGCGGTTATCAGCCACAAAGCTGCGCACATCGCCGACCGCGGTGTTCAGGTCGTTGATCGCCTCCCCGACCTCGGCGGGGTCGTCGGCCAGCAGCGCGGTCACCCCGGCCAGGTTCTGGTTGAGCTGGCGCAGCAGCGTCGTACTGTCCTGCAGCGCTGAAACCAGGACCGACAGGTTCTTGATGGTGGCGAAGATGTCGTTGCTGTGATCGCCGAACGCGGAGAACGCCTGGCTCATCTTGATGATGGTGTCGCGGATATTGGCGCCCTGGCCGCGCAGATTGTCCGCGGCGGTGTTGACGAAGGCACCCAGGGTGCTCACACCCCCAGGTTGGGTGGGTTGCAGTGTGTCGGTGAGCCTTTCCAGTTGTACCCGCAAGTCATCCCACTCCACCGGGACCGCGGTGCGGTTCTGCGGGATCACCGCACCGTCGGCCATCGCCGGTCCGGTGGTGTAGGCGGGGGTGAGTTGGATGGCCCGGGAGGTGATCAGCTGCGGGGACAGGATCGCCGCCTTCGCATCGGCGGGCACCCGGTACTTGTCGTCGACCCACATAGTGATCTTCGCCCGCTGGGGTTGGGGTTCGATGGAGGCGATCTCACCGACCGCAACGCCCAGGATGCGCACCTCGTCGCCCTTGAACAGGCCGTTGCTGTTGTCGAAGTAAGCCACGATCTGGGTCTTGCCCACCGACTTCCACAACGATCTGGTCACCACCACCAGGCCGCCGACCAGTGCCACGGCCAGCACTGCCGCCACAATGACTTTCACGGTTCGCGACGTTTTCACTGTCCTCCCTCGGTTATCGGCGGGCCGTGCGGCGCCTCGCCCGGCGCCGGTACGAACACCGGACTTGGTGTTGGGGGCGGCGGCGCGGACGCGATTTCGGGCGGCGAGGGCGCGGGCGGCCCGGGCGGCGGCCCACCCGGGGGCGGCGCAGGCAACGGCTCCCGATACGGATAGCAGCCAGTAGGGCCGGGCAGCGCCAAACCGGGCGGACCGCACCCCTGATCGCCCGGCTTGCCGGTAATCGCGTCCGGCAGCGTCAGATTCGGCTCCCCACCCTGCCCCGTGCGGGGATACGGGACGGGCAGCGCCGGGCTGGCGGGCTGGCCGGTCTGCGGGTCGGTCCGCTGCGATGGCAACAACACATTGGGATCGAGCCCGAGGTCAGAAAACGCCGCATCAACAAAGGGCTGCACAAACTGGCCGGGCAACAAGTTGGCGACATAGGCCTTGAAGAACGGGCCCGAGGCCACCGACTCACCCAGCGACATCGCATAGGAGTTGAGATATTTGACGGCCTGCTGTATCCGCCCCCTGCGATTGTCGACGATCGTCAGCACCCCATTGAGCTTGTCCAGCGCCGGCCGCAGCCCTTTCCGGTTCTCGGCGATGAATCCCGACACTTGCTTAGCCAGCGCCGACAGATTGTTGGAAATCTGATCCAAAGCGCTGCTCTGGGTCTGCAACTGCGCCAACAGCGCGTTGGTGTCAGCGACCAAACCGACCACCTGATCACTGCGCTCGGCCAGCACCGCGGTGGCTTTGTTGGCGTTGGCCAACAAATTGCGCAGCTGTTCATCGCGTCTGTTGAGGGTTTCGGAGAACCGCCCCACCCCCTCGACGGCGATCTTCAGTTCCGGCGGGGTGTCCTGGAAGGTCTGCGACAGCGTGGCCAACGCGTCCGACACCGCAGTGGTGTTCAACCCACTGACCGTCGCCGACAAATCGCCCAACGCATCGGGCAACTGATAGGGCGGCGTGGTCCGCTCTGTCGGGATGGCTTCAGACAGCTGACCGTCCCCGCGGGGAGTGATCTCCAGAACCTTGGCGCCCAACAGACTCTTGGTCTTGATCGCCGCCTCGGTGCGGTCCCCCAGCTGCACGCTCTTATCGATATCGAAGGTGATCAGTACCCGTGACCCGTCCAACGCAATGTCGGAGACCTCGCCCACCCGAAAGCCCGCGACCTGAACCGGGGCACCCGATCTCAGGCCGCCCGCCTCGGTGAAGTAGGCCGAATACTGTCGGCCCGAATCGAAGAACGGCAACCTCTTGTACTGCAGCCCCACCACAACGATTACCGCGACCAAACCCACACCTATGGCCCCGACCAGAAGCTGGTTACGTTCGGAAAACGATTTCATTTGGGCGCGCACCGTCCCGTGTTCTGGCCGGCCACCTTGACATACACCGGTTGACCACCCTTGCCGTTGAGCTTGAGCACCGCATCGCACAGATAAAAGGTGAAGAAATCGCCGTAGATGCCCAGGCGGGACAGGGATTTGTAGGTATCGGGCAAGGTGTTGAGCAGGTTGTCGAAATAATCATGGTCAGCGACCACGATCCCCGCGGCCCGATCCGTCTCCGCAACAACCTTCTGCACCGGCGGCCGGGCCGCCTGCAGCAGATCAGCGACCGTTGCGGCCGACTCGTTGGTGTAGGCCACCGCGTTGCTGATATCGCCCTTGCGCGCCGCAAGGCCGGCCACCAACTCAGCCAACGAGTCCACCGCCTTGCCGAACTGGTCACTCTGATCGCCCAACGACCCCAACACCGTGTTGAGGTTGCCGATCACCTGACCGATCAGTGCGTCACGGTCGGCCAGGGTGTTGGTCACCGCCGCCGCCTGCGACAAAAACGAACCGATGGTGGCGCCCTGGCCCTGGAACGCCTCAATCAACTGCCCCGACAACGCGTTGACCTGTTCGGGATCCAACGCGCGGAACAGCGGCCGGAAACCGCCCAGCAGGGTGTCCAAATCCAGTGACGGCTCGGTCTTGTCGGCAGCGATGGTCTGGCCCGGATTGAGTCGCTTGACCCCACCGGCCCCTTCTTCCAGGGTCATATAGCGACCGCCGATCGGGTCGGCCCAGCGAATCGCCGCCCTGGTGCCCTCGGTGAGAATCACGGTCTTGTCGGTGGAGAACTCGACCATCGCGAGCGCCTTAGGGGTGATCGAGATCTTTTTGACCTTGCCCACCTCGACCCCACCGATACGGACGAAATCGCCTACCTCCAGGCCGGTCACATTGGTGAACTCGGCGTTATAGGTCGTTTCGTCCTGGAACCGCAACTGAGCAAAGATCGCCAACAACGCGAACGTGCCCAGCGCGCAGACCACCACGAAGGCGACCAACCGCCAGACGGCGCCGGCCAGGTTGTCTCTCACAGATGCATTCCTCGACTAGTCGGTGGTCACGGCGTCGGTGGTGCGGGTTGCGGCAGCGGTGGTCCCGGTTCCGGCGGCGGCGGCGGTGGCACGCCCGGCCACAGCGGTGTTCCACCAGGCCCATACAGCGGCGCCCCGTAGGGCGGCGCCCCCGGATAGGGGATCGGTCCAGGCGCCGGCCCACCCAACGGGCCATCGCGCAGCGCACCCCGCACACTCGGCGACTCGGGCACCGCCCGGGTAGTCGGCAGAAAGTCGATCCACCACGGATGGCCGACGCCCGGGTTGGGCCGGACATCCACCCCAGTGCCCCAGCCGGTATTGGTGACCAAATGGCGCACCGGGAAATTCTTCGACGCATCCGGCAGCGACCCGCACCCCGGCTTGCCGCCCGGACCGCCCTTGGCCGCCACGATCGGCAGATTCTGCGGATACTGATACGGATCATCACCCAACAAAAGGGCGGAATCCGTCACCAATGTGCGGCCGTTACCGCCGATCGCCTCATACCCGAGCTTGTCCAGGAACAACTTCGCGCCGACCAGCAAGCAGGTGTACTCGGGGTTGTACTTCATCAACAGACCCGTCGTGGGTTCCAGGCCATTGACCGCGCCCACCAAGTTGTCCTTGTTCGGGGCCAGCAGATTAACACCGGACCGCGAGAACCCGATCGTGTTGAGCAGCAACGCATCCAGATCCGAAGCATGGTTGGTGATCGTCGCGCTGGTCGTGCTCGCCGCATTCAAGGTGGCCAGAATGTCTTGGGCCGCAGCGCTGTAGGCGTCGCTGAACCCCGCAAACGAGCGCCAGTTCTGCGCCACGGTGCCCATCCGCGGGTTGATGGCCAACAACACCTGGTTGGCATCGGTGGTGGCCTGCCCGATCCGCTCACCCTGACCCCGAACCCCATCAGCGAACGCCGTCAACGTTGCGTTCAATTTCTGCACATCGATCTGGTGAAGCACCCCGACAAGGTTCTCGAAGACCGTGTTCACCTCCGTGCTGACATTGCGCGACCGCAACACCGCCCCAGCCGCCAACCGCTTCGGGCTCGGATCAGCCGGATAAATCAGATCGACATACTTCGCGCCGAACGCCGTAGTAGCCCGAATCTGGGCCTCCACATTGGCCGGAATGTAGCGCGCCTGATCCGGAAAAATATCCAGCTTCAAGCTCACCGGATCCCTGCCACCCTTAACAGCCGCGACCCGCCCCACCTCAACACCGCGCAACTTGACCTTGGCGCCCGTCTCCATCACCAAACCCGACCGGTCCGAAGTCAGCGTCACCGGCACATACGTGCTGAACGAGCCGGCGAACAGCCCCGAGGACACCAACACCAGCGCGGCAATCACCGCGAACAAGACCAGCGCCCACCAGATCGGATGGACACGACTCGCGCCCTTTCTAGGTTTCATCCCGCTAACCCGACAAGTGGAAGTTGCCGGACTGCCCATAAATGGCCAACGACAAGAACAACACCACAAACACCGCCGAGATCAGCGACGTACGCACCGCCCGACCCACCGCCTCGCCCACCCCCGCCGGCCCGCCCGACGCGGTGAACCCGTAATAGGTATGCACCAACATGATGACCACCGCCATCGATACCGCCTGAAAGAACGACCAGATCAAATCGGTCGGATTCAAAAAAGTATTGAAATAGTGGTCATAAACACCAGTCGACTGTCCATAAACGGCGGTAGTACCGAACCGGGCGGCGAAAAAAGACGTCAACACCGCCACGCAGTACAACGGAATCACCACCACAACCCCAGCCACCACACGACTGGACGCCAAATAGGCGATCGAGCGGATACCCATCACCTCCAACGCATCGATCTCCTCATTGATACGCATCGCACCCAACTGCGCAGTGGCACCCGCGCCGATCGTGGCCGCCAACCCGATCCCAGCCACCACCGGCGCGATCAACCGCACATTGAAAAACGCCGACGCGAACCCCGTCAACGCCTCCACACCCACATCGGCGAACTGGTTGTAACCCTGCACCGCCACCAACGCACCCGTCGACAAAGTCAGAAAACCCACAATCACCGTGGTACCGCCAATGATCGCCAACGCACCCGTGCCCAAACTCATCTGGGCGATCAGCCGCACCATCTCAGACTTGTAATGAACAAACACGGCCCCAATAGAGCCCAACGTCTTCCCATAAAACTGCGCCTGATTACCGATCCGGGTCAACCCAACCACCCAGCCGTGCACCAAACGGCGAAGCCGCGGGAACTGCTTACTCGCCACACCTAAAGTCATAATGTCGCCTGCACCCCGATCGCGGTCGCGATGATGTTGATCGCAAACAACGCCATAAACGTCAAAACCACCGTCTCGTTCACCGCATTGCCCACACCCGCCGGACCACCACCCACCGAAATGCCCTTATAACAAGCGATCAGCCCAGCACTCAGCCCGAACAACGCCGCCTTAATAATCGAAATCAGCACATCAGCCGCCCCGGTAATAACCGTCATACCCGCCACAAACGAACCCGGAGTCACATGCTGCACAAACACCGAGAACGCAAAGCTCCCAACAATCCCCACCAAAATCACCACCGACGACAACAACGTCGCCACCACCGTCGCAGCCAGCACTCGGGGCACCACCAACGACTGAATTGGGTTAACACCCATCACCCGCAACGCATCAAGCTCCTCCCGGATCGTGCGCGCACCCAAATCCGCGCACATCGCAGTCGCACCCGCACCCGCAACCACCAACACCGTCACGATCGGACCGATCTGAGTCACCGCACCATAAGCCGCACCAGTACCCGAATAATCCGCCGCACCAAACTCCACCAACAAAATATTGAAGGTAAAAATCATCAACACCGTGAACGGAATAGCCAACATCAAAGTCGGCAACAACGACACCCGCGCCACAAACCAGGACTGCAACAAAAACTCACGCCACGCGAACGGTTTGCGAGGAATCAACACCAACGTGTCCAACGACATCGAGACGAAGCCACCCAGGGCACGCAACGGCTTCGAAGCCGCGCGGCCATAATCCCGCCGCCCAGCCATCCCCAACACACCGACCGACAACCGCCCACCCACACCCACACCCGGAACACCAGGACCAGGCGGCTCGCCCTGTTCTCGTTTGACACCTTCAAGGACAGCTGCATCGCTTTCCACTGCAACCATGAGACTGTTCCTCCCTATTGGCGACCCGCTGACGTCCCCTGCGACCCAGTGACCAGTCAGTATTAAATTTGAGCCGCGTTGTATTTTAAGTCGCACTGTCTCAAAATACGAACTGAGACTAGTGTCCGGCGTCACAGCTTGTCAATCGCCGATTTGCCAATCGCGAGCCACCAAGCTACGGGAGCGCGCCGACCCCTGCGAAACCAGCGGCGATTGGCTTGTTACACATGCCAATACGGGCCGTGCAGATGGCGACCTCGGCCGCGCCACGCGATTGATGGGTGGCCCCGGCGACCGTCCTCACGATCCGCGCGGTCGATAGTTGAGCCGTCGACGGCACGTACCGGTAGCGAGCAGGCTGCCGCGGCTTGACTCGACGAGTCGTGCCACGGTTGACGCGTAGTCACATCCCCGCCGTCCCGCCACGGAACGCGGTGGCGGCCACCTGGTTCAGGCGAGAAGGTACATACCTGTCAACAGGCCGAGCAGAACAACACAGTAGCCTTCGAACAAGCCTCGGAGGGCCAGCGGCGCCTCGCGCAACTCCATGAAGTACAACCCCACCAGCCGGATCTTGAATACGGCGACCACCATGATCACCAAGCTGGCCGGCACGTGATTGCCGCCGCCGAAGCCATGCTGCGTTCCCAGCGCCCACGAGATCACGGTGAGCGTGGTCAGGATGAGCCAAGCGACTGACGCGTTCGTCCGAATCAGAGTTCTCATGATCACCGCACCAGAAACAGAAGCGGAAAGATGACGATCCACAGCAGGTCGACCATGTGCCAGAAGCAGCCACCACCCTCGAAGAAGGCGATGTGCGTGTGGGTCGGCGCGGGTTTTCGGGCAAGCCTCGACAGGGCCAGCAGGACGCCGAGGCCGACGATCACATGCGCAAGATGCAACCCGGTGAGCACGAAGTAGTACATGAAGAATTCGTTAGTGCTCGGCGTGATGCCGGCCGCGATCTTCTCGTGGTATTCGAACGCTTTGATGACGACGAAGCAGGCCCCAACGCCGGCGCCGGCAAGGGTCAGCCGGTGCGCCAGGTGTCTCCACTGCTCGCTTCGAAGTGCCCGTACCGCGAAAACCACTAGCACCGAACTAGTCAGCAGGACCAATGTGTTTACCGCCCCGAACGACCGGTTGAGGGCTTCCTGAGACTGCGCGAAAAGCTCCTTGTTCTCGCCACGCCGATGCAGATACACCGCGAACAAGATCGTGAACACGAGCATGTCGCCGAATAGCAGCACCCATATCCCGGGCTCGCCCGGCACGTGACGGTCAACCCGCGCGAGTACCTCTGAACGTTCACTGGCGGGCGTTCCGACCACATCGGACACCGACATTGGCGGCCCCTCCTGAATCGCGACGGCACACTGCGACTGCGCTGTGCGGCCTTTGAGATCGCTCGTCTCATATACTATGGGCGGCCCAACGCACAGTCAATGACCTCACGTTTGGGGCGATCACACCGAGGTCTTGATTTTGGTACACCTCGTCTCATAAACATGTGTTCATCGGACGCGATGACACTTCCTGGTCGCGAGGGAACGATGGACGAGAAGAGGGAACATGTCCCTGCGCAGCCAAAAAGTGTTGATCTGGTGGGCCGTTGTCATCGTCGACTCAAATCGCGCAGTTCTACGCCGACCACAGCACCGAAATCAAGGTAGGCGCAACGATCGCCAGCTGGACGAGCGCATTCTTCGTGCCACTGGCCGTCGTCGTTGCGATTCAGATGTATCGCCACGAAAAGGGGAAGGCGCCGGTCTGGTCGGTGTTGTCCGTTGCCAACGGCACTCTCATGTCGATCTTCCTGGTGCTGCCGCCGCTGTTCTTTGGAGTCGCCGCCTTCACACCGGATCGCCCGGCCGAGGTCACCGCGATCATGCACGAGCTCGGTCTGCCTCCGTCGTAACTGGGTGTTCGGGACGTCTTCCCTGTCGTAGTTCAGGCCAAAATTTGGTTCCAGAGTGTGTTCTCGTCGACTGCAAGCGCCATCGCCCCGAGCCGGCCGCTGAATGCGCGCTCCGGCTCGTCGGCGTCCCGCCAGGCCCAAAGGTTTCTGGTGTGACGGTGCAGGCCGTACTCCTGCGTCACCCCGACGGCCCCGTGAAGCTGGTGGGCGCTGCGTGCGACCAGCGTCGCCAAACCCGCGGCCGTCACTCGGGCACTGGTCACCGCGCCGAATCGTCGCAACGCTGGGGCGCCGGGTTGCGTGCACAATTCGATCGCCCGGTCGAACGCCGACTCCGCGTGCCGAATCCGCACCGCCATTTGCGCCAGGGCCGACGAGATGGCGGGGATCTTGACTAGTGGCGCTCCGAATTGCTCTCGCTCGAAGACGTACCTGCGCGTGAGCTCATAAGCACCGCGGGCACTTCCGAGGATCGCGGCCGAGCGTGCGAGGGTGAGGCGCTCCATGACTAGACCTGCGTCCGGAGCAGTCGGCAGCGATTGATATGCCGCATCGTTCAGCCGCACCTGTCCTATCGGAAAGCCCGCCACGTCAGTGGTCATCTCGATCGCGACACCGGCCTGCGCAATGGATACCGCTGCAGTTTCGGAATCGCCCACAACGACAAGCCGATCCGCCTCTCCTACGAACGGAACCGCGCCCAGGCGGGCGGTGAGTGTCGGCGCTGCCAGGTTCACCAAGTGGTTGACGACGATCGTGTCGAACGTCTCGTGCTTGGGCGGCCCGATGGCGAAAGCGGCGGTGGAGGCTTCCACGATCGGCGTGCCGATCCCGGCGCGCGCCATCTCGCGGATCACCACCAACAGGTCGTCGAGCCCCCCACCCGATCCCCCGGCGTCCTCGGCGATGCCGATCGTGACAAGGCCGAGTTCTTGTACGGTGCGCCACTGCGACGGCGCCTGGCCGGACTGATCGTCGGTGTCCTTCGCCAGATTGCGGATCAGCTCGATCAGTTCGTTCGCGAACTCGCTCACGCGCGGACCTCACTCTTGGCGACGATGGACAGCAGCACATCGGAGGCCCCACCCCGGATGCTGAACCCCGGAGAGGCCAGAAGTGCCTGTGCGAGTGCACCCTCGTAAGAGGCGGATAACCCGGCCCGGCGGGCGAAGTCGATGACATCCACCTCAAACGCGGTGCCCAAGTACTTCAAACTGGCCGCTTCGATGATGGGTGCACGTCCCTCGTCGAGGGCTTCGGCGATCTCCCAGCACTGGCGGCGAAGGGTGGACAACCGCGCCACGAGTTCGCCCAGCTCCGTGTCGAAACGATCGTCACGGGTCGTTCGCAGGTGCATGAGCACGTCCTTCAACAGCGGGTAGGTGCTCAATACCCGTTCCGGTCCACCGCGCTCGAAGGACAGCTGCTCGATCACCTGCCTCCAGCCGTTGCCGGCTTCGCCGATGAGCCGATGGCCCGGGACGAAGACGTTCGTGAAACTGACCTCGTTGAAATGGTGCTCGCCCGACATGTCCGGGATCGGCGACACCTCCACTCCCGGCGCGGACATGTCGACGACGAACTCCGACAGGCCTTCGTGCTTACGTCCGGTGGAGTCGGTGCGCGCCAGCAGGTAAGCGTGCGTGGCGCGATGGGCCTGGCTTGTCCACGTCTTGCGACCGTTCACCACCCAGCCGCCGTCCACCTTCCTGGCCACGGTGCGCACGGCCGCCAGGTCAGAGCCCGCTTCCGGTTCGCTCATGCCGAGACAGAACACAAAGTCCGCCCGGATGATGCCGGGCAGGAGTTCCCTCTGGAGCTTATGGCTGCCATGCCGCAGGATCGTCGGCCCGATCTGCCGGTCCCCGATCCAGTGGGCCGCGACGGGCGCACCGGCCCGCAACAGTTCCTCGGTCACTACCAGGCGGGATCGGGCATCGAGACCGCCACCGCCGAATTCTTCGGGCCAGGTCAGTCCGATCAGCCCGCGTGCCGCGAGTTCGCGAGAGAAGTCCAGGTCGAAGGAGCGCAGCCAGCAGTCGCTCCGCGGCATGTATCGGCCCTCGGCCAACCACGAGCCGGTCAGCTCCCGCACTTGACGACGGAGCGCGCCAAGGCTGGGCTTTTCCGGGACATCCTCGACGCCGTGTCGCTCCGACCCCTCTGCGACGGTACTCATCGTCCCGTGAACACGGGGTTGCGGCGTTCA
>Ga0075430_100003073_pt1 | contig 13937 bp, 11 predicted proteins | sample RhiMetdeltSRZDD4_FD_75294 | JGI IMG/M metagenome (GOLD analysis project Ga0075430, IMG submission 75294) | Populus rhizosphere microbial communities from Tennessee, USA - Rhizosphere MetaG P. deltoides SRZDD4 | ecosystem: Host-associated > Plants > Roots > Rhizosphere > Soil | place: USA... | reverse complement strand
AACCGAGACCAAGACAGGCACCCTGGACGCAACCAGTACAGACGTTGAGAACCAGTTTGAACTGAACCAGGCATGATCCAAACATTTGATTTATAATGTTTCTAATTTAAATACGGTCCCCTACTATCTGAGAGTCGGGTGAAGGAGCGCCGCCGGCGATGCTCATCGGCCCGACTATGCCAAGGCGTATCGGGTGGGTCGGCTGAAGGGGCTGGATAGCGGACGGGTGAGGCGGCGCTGGGGGAGGAGGGGAGAGAACACCCGTAGGATCTCTCCGGTCGTTCGGAGGGTAGGACTCCTCACCGACATCGGGCGTCCGCGACTGGGAACGGGCCACCAGCCATAGCTGCTGGAGGCTTTCACTGAGTTCACGAACGTTGTGGTCACGTGTCGACAGCCCAGCGAGAGCCACGATAATAGAATGAACTTTCGCCCAGGCCGGCACGGTGGCGCCGCGAAGAACCGCACTGACGGTCTCGTGCGACACCGTCTCGGGCAGGTCAATATTACGGCGGATCTCCTTACTGATGACACGAGCGCCCGGCTGGCCGGCGGTGTCGTACAACCCGTGCAAGGCCTCGAAGAACTGGCGCTGAGGCCCAGGTGGAAGCTGGTCAGGGCCGGGTAAGGCGATCACCACTTAGCATGCTCCGAACCGTGCCAACTATCGTCAAGTTATGTCAGGCATCAAGGATCGCACGGCCTATGACAAGGAACAACTGTCAAGTTACTGCTGAGTGGCCTCAGCAACAGGGCCGCAACAGGGCCCCGGCAAGTTCTCCTTTCGTCCCGGTTTGCGCACCATCTGTGATGGCTGACTTGTGGGGCTGGAGAGTCCGCTCCGCAGCTCAGGGCGCCGCCACGGCAGCGGATGTGAAGCGGACTTACGGGACATATCCCAAACACGCCGGGGCCCTGGCCTCAGCAAGGGTTATGGGCTGATTCGGGCGACCACGCTTAGCACAGTCCAACCCGGACGGCGCCGGAGCGGGTCCAGAGCCCTGGCGAGAGGATCCACCGTAAGATCGCCTTACCTCGGATGAAGGATCACATGGCTGTCATCGTGCCATGCCCGACGCCCCGGGAACCGGTGGTCCAGCTGCCTTGCCTCCTGGCTGGTCTATCGACCACCGGTCGCCGAACGTGCGTGCGGGGTACCGGCGGAGGATCTTGTGTCGAACTGCTCGGGGCAGGCCAGCTCACCTGGTGTGATGCCGCGAGCGGAAGAACCTGGTAACCGTGCCGGGGTCGGTTCCGGCCCGGCCGGCCGGGTTACCGCCTACGGCTACCGCGACGAGGCCGTACGGCGCTGGTCGAGCCCAGGCGAGTGCAGTGGCGTCCGAGTTACGCGTACCTCAACCTGTTCCGGTGCGATGTGGCCACCGCGGGCCGTGCCGACCGCTATTGAGGGTGATGGGCTACCCGGCCAGTGCCGAGCGACGGTGATCGGCCTGGCTCAGGAGCTTGCGTGCGTGCGTGGTCACTGGGCTACGAACGCGCCGGCTTTACCGCACCGGTAGGCGTTCCGGTCAAGTGTGGTCAACGGACATGAGCGGTCGAGTGCCAGGCGGCGTCTGCGGGCCGGTGCCTGCTTCGTTCGACCCGCCTGCGTCAGGCGTGGCTCGGTATCCACAACCGCAGGCTGGCGCGTCTCGGGAGGCGGAGTATCGCGGTGGCCCATCCTGACCGGTCAGGACGTCGGTCGTACGCGGTTATGTCCTCGAACCGCCGTATACCGCGCCAGTCCGCGCCGGCGTCGTCGACCTGGCATCCGGCCAGCCTCAGCCGCTGGACCAGCTTGCCGAGGGCCGTCTCCTCGCCGTTAAGGTGGATCGTGTTCAGTCCGCCGAGGTCCGCTACCGGGCGCAGCTGACCGACCTCTACGACGATCGTCCGGTCGGGGCAGCTTATGAGCGCCATGCCCAGTTCGACGAGAACGTTGGGCCGGGGCTGCATCATGGGCACCAGCTCCGCCTCCGGCTCGCGTCGTCCGCGGAGAGATGGGTGTAGCTGAACCATATCGTCGGGGCTTAGCAGAACGACGATAGCCTGTGCCCGCACCAGAGCTGTCCGGATCACGGTCAGGAGCGAGGGTGCGGTCTGGCCGGTAGCTGTGACGATTGTTTCCCACTCCAACGGCCGGAGGTCGATGGCGCGGAGGAACTCGAAAAACCGTTCGCGTAGCTGCTCGTCGCGGCCATGAATGACGAAGACGTCCCGTGTCGAACGGAGCGAGCTGGGGCCGGGAGGCTGGACGGCTTCACGTGGCGTGGCATCAGTCATCTCCACGGCCGCACCATTTCCGGCTGGGTGAGCCATCCCGAGTATGTGACTCGGCGGCTCGGTAGCGTCTATGCACCGTTCGGGCTGCGCGAACGGTGTCGAGCGCGCCTGGGACGTTGGCTGAGCCTGCGGGTTCGATTCCATAGACGATAGCTTGGACCAAGATCGTACCACGTCGCTATATTGCTGATGGAAATCGACATAAGTTGACGTAGTGGCGAATGGTCCGGGGTGTCGATGTCGTGTGTTGACGTTTTCTGGCAGACGGCCAGGCCATGCTTGGCAGGTGATCACAGCTGCTGTGTACGGCGGTTGAGGAAACGCTGCGTGTGATGCCGCCGTTGATCGTATCTGTGACGGGCCGTGACCGATGAACTCTGGCTACGGACGGCGACGTCGCTGTTCGGCGCGGTTGTGTGTTGGGGCGCCACAGGCCGGAGTATATTTATATCGATAGAGATGATATGAACGCGCGTGTGGAGGTGTGATGGCCCGACGTATACGCCACCTGCGGGCGATCTTCGGTACTTCACGCGGTGTACGAATATTTCTGTCCAATATGCTGGCGGCGTTCGGCCTGGCGTCGGCAGTGGTGCAGTTCTTCGGGCAGTTGTTCCCGTCCGTCATTGCCAGGCCGGACCTGGTAACGCTCGGCGCGGCTGTGTGCTGCCTCGCGTGGGGAATGGCTCGGACGTACCCGCGGCGACGGTTCCAGCGGGATTTCAAACAGCCCGAAATCACTGTCAGCGTGGAGGTGGGGGACTTGTTCAGCCAGGACACGCACATCGTGGTCGGGTTCACGGACACCTTCGACACATCCACGGCCCGTGATCGTGTGATTAGCAGCTTCAGCGTGCAGGGGCAGCTTCTCCAGCGTCGGTACAACGGCGACCAGCGACGCCTTGACCGGGAGCTCGCTGGCGCACTTAGCCGCATGACGCCGATCTCCAGCGAACGGCGTGTCGCGAAGCGCTTGGGGAAGCTGAGAAGATATGATATCGGCACGGTGGCGGTCCTCGGTAGCGGGCAGCGGCGCGTGTTCGCGGTTGCCTACAGCAGGATGGGCAACGACCTTATCGCAAGGTCGAGTGTCGACGATATGTGGATCAGCCTGAGTCGGCTTTGGGATGCGGTGTACCTGCATGCGCAGCATAGCTGCGTTGCTATACCCCTGATTGGTTCTGGTCTGGCCAGGGTGGACCTGTTCGAGCGTAGTAACTTACTACGAATGATAGTTCTCTCCTTTCTCGCGCGTTCCCGGCAGGCTGTAGTCTGCCGGGAGCTGCGAATCATTGTGTGGCCGCCGGACGTAGACAAACTCGACCTGCTCGAGGCCGAAGCCTTTCTGCGGGCCTTGTGACCTTTGTCGTGAGGGTGGTCTCGGGAGCGCCGCATCTGCGATCCCGCTGGCCTGGGAGCAGCTCACCCGCGGCATGCGCCACGCCGCCCGGTACGGCATGATGCGCCGGTGGAGATCCTTCGGCTGACCCTGCTCTACCTGCATCTCATCGGCTTCGCCTTGCTGCTGGGCGGTGCTGCGGTGCAGTACTTCTCTGGACATTTGAAGATCAACTCGACCATGCAGTGGGGTGCCCGCGCCCAGATCGTCACCGGGCTCGCCCTCGCCGCTCCGCTGCGTGGCGGCGGCGACGCCGAGCCCTCGCCGGTGAAGCTCGGTGTCAAGCTGGGCCTCGCGGTGATCATATTCATTATGGTGTACTTCTCCCGGCGCCGGGAGACGGTCAACCGCGGTCACTTCCTGGCGACCGTGGGCCTCGTCCTGGTCACCGCCGCGGTAGCCACCTTCTGGACGTGACCAGGGCCTAGACATGACCAGGGCCCGGGTCCGGCGACCCGCCGCGGCGACCGCGTCGCTGGCGACCGCATTGACGGCGGTTGCGCTGGCGGCGGCGGTGCTGGCCGGCGCCGGGGCGGTCGCCGGCTGCTCCCCCGGCGGGGAGGACGGGCTGCGGGTCGGGCTCGCGTACGACATCGGTGGGCGCGGCGACCGGGCGTTCAACGACGCCGCGGCGACCGGCCTGGACCAGGTGCGCCGCGAGCTCGCCGGATCCCTGGGCGACGTGCGCGAGCTCACCGCACGCGTCAGGGAGAGCGAGAAGGACAAGTACGACCGCCTCAAGCTCCTGTGCGAGGCCGGCTTCGGCGTGGTGATCGCGGTGGGGTACGAGTACGCGGGCGTGGACGCTGCGGACGGCCCGCTCGCCCGGGCCGCGGCTGAGTGCCCCCAGACCCGGTTCGCCATCGTCGACGACGCCCGGGTCGCCGCGCCCAACGTGGTGAGCCTGGTCTTCGCCGAGGAGCAGGGCTCGTTCCTGGTCGGCGTGGTGGCCGGGCGGCGTACCCGGACCGGCCGGGTCGGCTTCGTCGGCGGCTGCGAGAACGCCTTGATCCGCAAGTTCGCGGCCGGGTTCCGGGCCGGGGTGGCAGCGGTACGGCCCAACGCGCCGGTTGACGTGCGCTACCTGTATGGCGACAAGTTGCCATGTCCCGGCTTCACCGCCGCCGCCCAGGCGCGCGAGGTCGCCGGCCGGCTCTACGACGGCGGCGCGGACATCGTCTACCACGCCGCCGGCGGCTCCGGGCTGGGCGTCTTCGAGGCGGCCCGGGACCGCGGCAGGCTCGCCATCGGCGTGGACACCGACCAGTACACAACGGTCGGCGCTGAGCTTCGGGAGGTCATCCTGACCTCGATGGTCAAGCGGGTGGACACCGCGGTCTTCACGGTCGTCTCCGAGGTGGTGCACGGGCGCTTCACTCCTGGCCAACGGCGCTTCGACCTGTCCGTGAAGGGCGTCACCTACGCCACGTCCGGCGGGCGCATCAACGACCTGAGGCAGGAGCTGGAGGCGTACGAAAAGAAGATCATAGATGGATCGGTGATCGTCCCGACGAATCCGTGACAAAGAGCGCGGCCCGAGTTACGGGACAGTAACGCCCGCGCGGCCGTCTGGTCGATATTCCCCTAGATGACTGATGACAGGCGTACGCTCCCGTCCGTTACGGTCACCGCTACCCGGCGGTGCAGTGGGGAAGGAGATCATCTTGCGCACGGTGCGTGGGATGAGGATCGTGTCGGTCCTCGCAGTTGGTGGGCTCGCGCTCGCCGCCGCCGCCTGTGGCGATGCGCCCAGCGACAACGACAACGCCGGCAGCGGGGCCACCACCCCCGCGGCCAAGTACAAGGCGTGCATGGTGACGGACATCGGCGGCATCGACGACCGGTCGTTCAACACCTCCGCGTGGAAAGGCCTGGAGAACGCGAAGGCCAAGAGCCCCAACATCGATACGCATAACACGTCCTCCACCCAGGAGGCCGACTACAAGCCGAACCTGACCCAGTACGTGCAGCAGAAGTGCAACTTCGTGCTGGCCGTCGGCGGCCTGATGTTCGACGCCACCAAGGAGGTCGCGGCGGCGAACGCGGACAGCCAGTTCGCCATCGTCGATGCCAAGATCGACGCGCCCAACGTCTACTCCATGCAGTTCGACACCGCACAGGCCGCGTTCCTCGCCGGCTACCTCGCCGCCGGCATGAGCAAGAACGGCAAGGTGGCGACGTGGGGCGGGCTGAAGATCCCGCCGGTGACGATCTTCATGGACGGCTTCGCCGATGGCGTGGCGCACTACAACAAGACCAAGAACAAGAAGGTCGCCGTCCTCGGCTGGGACAAGGCCACCCAGGCGGGCACCTTCTCGCAGAGCTTCATCGACCAGGCCAAAGGTAAGCAGCTCGCGGAGACGTTCATCGCGCAGGGCGCCGACGTGATCATGCCGGTCGCCGGCGGGGCCGGCCTCGGCACCGCCGCCGCGGCACAGGCCAGCGGCGGCAAGGTCGCGGTCATCTGGGTCGACGTGGACGGGTGCCAGAGCGCCCAGCAGTACTGCGCGACGTTCCTCACGACCGTGGTCAAGAACATCCCGGACGCGGTCACCGAGGCGGTCACCAAGGGCTCCAGCAGCACCGCCAAGCTGACCGGTGGCACCATCGGCACGCTCGCCAACAACGGTGTCTCCATCGCGCCGTACAACCAGTACGACAGCAAGGTCCCGGCCGAGCTCAAGGCCGAGGTGGACAAGCTCAAGGCGGACATCATCGCGGGGACGATCAAGGTCGAGTCCCCGGCTCAGCCCAAGTGACGCCGAACTGACGCGACGCCGGCCTTCTCAGGTTCCGCCGGAGACGACCACCATTGGTGGGATGATCTCCAGAACCGGAGAAGGCCGGCGTCACCGGATCGCCAGGAGGTCCCGCTGAGACTCGAGCTGCGCGGCATCACCAAGCGCTTCGGACGGCTGGTCGCCAACGACCACATCGACCTCACGGTCGAGCCGGGCGAGATCCACGCCCTGCTCGGCGAGAACGGCGCGGGCAAGTCGACGCTGATGAACGTCCTCTACGGGCTGCTCCAGCCGGACGAGGGCGAGATCCTGGTCGACGGCGCGGCCCGCCAGATCCGCAGCCCGCGGGACGCGATCAACGCCGGCATCGGCATGGTGCACCAGCACTTCATGCTGGTGCCGGTGTTCACCGTCGCGGAGAACGTGATGCTCGGCGACGAGCGGGTACGCGGCGGCCTGCTCGGCCTCCTCGACCGCGGGCGGGCCCGCCGCGACGTGCGCGAGGTGTCCCAGCGCTACGGCCTCGCGGTCGACCCGGACGCCACGGTCGAGGACCTCCCGGTCGGCGTCCAGCAGCGGGTCGAGATCGTCAAGGCCCTCATCCGCGAGGTGGACCTGCTCATCCTCGACGAGCCGACCGCGGTGCTCACCCCGCAGGAGACCGACGACCTGCTGGCGGTGATGCGCGGGCTCAAGGCCGCCGGCAAGTCGATCGTCTTCATCACCCACAAGCTCAAGGAGGTCAAGGCGATCGCGGACCGGATCACCGTGGTCCGCCGGGGCCGCGTGGTGGGTACGGCCGCACCGACCGCGAGCGAGGACGAGCTGGCCTCGCTGATGGTTGGCCGGGCGGTGCACCTGGTGCTGGACAAGGAGCCGGCCCAGCCGGCCGGCACCGTGCTCGAGGTCAGCGGGCTGACCGTCTTCGACGAGCGGGGCCAGCGGGTGGTCGACGGGGTCGACCTGCAGGTGCGCGCCGGCGAGGTGCTCGGCGTCGCCGGGGTGCAGGGCAACGGCCAGACCGAGCTGGTCGAGGCGATCATGGGCCTGCGCCCGGTCGCGGCCGGCTCGGTGCGCGTCGCAGGGCAGGACCTGGCCGGCCGCACCACAAAGCAGATCCTGCGGTCCGGCGTCGGGTACGTGCCGGAGGACCGCAGCGTCGACGGCGTGGTCAAGGACTTCACCGTCGCGGAGAACCTCGTCCTGGACATCTACGACCGGCCGCCGTACGGCTCCGGCATGGTGATCCGACCGGAGGAGATCGCCCGTAACGCGCGGGAGCGGATCACCGAGTTCGACGTACGCACCTCCTCGCACGAGTCGACCCTCGGCACCCTCTCCGGTGGCAACCAGCAGAAGGTCATCGTCGCCCGGGAGATGTCCCGGCCGCTCAAGCTCTTCGTCGCCGCGCAGCCCACCCGGGGCGTGGACGTCGGGTCCACTGAGTTCATCCACCGCCGGATCGTGCGGGAGCGTGACATCGGCACCGCGGTGCTGCTCGTCTCGAGCGAGCTGGACGAGGTCCTGTCGCTGGCCGACCGGATCGCGGTGATGTACCGGGGCCAGATCCTGGCCACCGTCCCCGCGGACACCCCGCGCGAGCGGATCGGCCTGCTGATGGCCGGGATCACTGAGGACGCCCCACCCCCGCCCACCGAGGACGCCGCCATGACTCCCGCGGACGCGCCATGACCGAGTGCACCGAGCGGAGCGAGGGCCGCGAGGGCATGGCTAAGGAGGCACTGTCGTGACCACCGCGACCGCCCCGGAAGGGGTGACCGGCCCGCCGCCGGAGGAACCGCCGGCCGCCCGGCCCAGCCTCGGCCGCGCCTTCCTGGACAACCTGTGGACCGCCAACCCGGTGGTGGTCACCGTCCTCGCCTTCGTGCTGGCCATGCTGACCGGGGCCGTGCTCATCGTGGTCTCCGACGCCGAGGTGCGGGCCACCTTCGACTACCTGTTCGCCCGGCCGTCCGACGCCATCGAGGCCAGCTGGACGGTGGTGAGCGAGGCGTACGCGAACCTGTTCAAGGGCGCGATCGTCGACCCCGAGGCGGTGCGCGGGGCGGTCAGCGGCGACAACACCTGGGAGCTGGTGTTCTTCCCCATCTCCGAGACCCTGACCTACGCCACCCCGCTGATCTTCACCGGGCTGTCGGTGGCGCTGGCCTTCCGGGGTGGGCTGTTCAACATCGGCGCCGAGGGCCAGGTGATCATCGGCGGGATCCTCGCCACGGTCACCGGGTTCGCGCTGCCCCTGCCGCTCGGCGTGCACCTGGTCGTGGCGCTGCTGGCCGCGGTGCTCGGCGGGGCGCTGTGGGGCATGATCGCCGGCGTGCTGAAGGCCCGCACGGGCGCGCACGAGGTGATCACCACGATCATGCTCAACTACATCGCGCTCTACTTCCTGACCTGGCTGATCATCCAGGACGGGGTGCGCGACCCGGGCCGTACCGATGCGATCAGCAAGAAGGTCGACGGCGCATCGCGGCTGCCGCACCTGGCCGGCGGCCAGCTGCGGGTACACCTGGGCATCATCCTCGCCGTGCTCGCCGCGGCCGGGGTGGCCTGGCTGCTCAACCGCTCCACGGTCGGCTTCGAGCTGCGGGCGGTCGGCGCCAACCCGGACGCCGCCCGTACCGCCGGGATGGGGATCGGGCGCACGTACGCGATTGTCATGATCATTTCTGGGGCGCTGGCCGGCCTCGGCGGCGCCAGCCAGGTCCTCGGTACGGCGTACGCGCTGACGCCGGCGTTCAGCGGCAACGTCGGCTTCACCGGCATCACCGTGGCCCTGCTCGGCCGGGCCAAACCCTGGGGCGTCGTGCTGGCCGGTCTCTTCTTCGGCGCCATGCAGGCCGGTGGCAACCGGATGCAGTCGTTCTCCGGCATCTCCATCGAGCTGGTGGTGGTGCTGCAGGCCCTGATCGTCATCTTCATCGCCGCGCCCGCCCTGGTGAAGGCGATCTTCCAGCTGCGGGCGGCGCGCCTCGGCGCGCTGCAGACGAGCCTGGCCAAGGGGTGGTGAGGATGACGGTGACCACCCTTCCCGCGGCCGCGCCGGTGACGACCGGCTTCTGGACCCGCACCCGCCGGCTCGGCGCCACCTTCGCCGGGCTCGGCCTGCTCGCCGCGGTCCTGTTCGGGGCGCTGGCCAAGCCCGGCGTGGACGCCCGGTTCCTGCTCACCGAAGACATCCAGGGCGCGACGGTGACCATGCCCGGCCGCCCCGCGGCGATCGTGTTCGGCCTGCTCTGCGCCGGCGCCGGCGGGGCCCTGCTGGCCGGGGTCGCCGACCGCTGGTTCGGCTGGCTGCTGGGGACCGCCCTGGTCGCCGTTGTGCTGTCGTTCCTGTGCTGGCAGGTCTCGGCCGCCCAGCCGGGCCTGAACTTCATGCCCGTCGTGGACATCATGCGGGGGTCGTTCCTGGCCGCGCTGCCGCTCATCCTCGGCGCGCTGGCCGGGGTGCTCTGCGAGCGCTCCGGCGTGATCAACGTGGCGATCGAGGGCCACTTCCTGGTCGGCGCGTTCGCCGGGGCGCTGGTCGGGACGCTGGCCGCGAGCGTGTGGGCGGGCCTGCTCGCCGCCGCGTTCGCCGGGCTGCTGCTCGCGCTGGTCCTGGCCGTGCTGGCCATCCGCTACCTGGTCGACCAGGTCGTGCTCGGCGTGGTGCTCAACCTGCTCGCGCTTGGGGTCACCGGCTTCCTCTACGAGGAGGTCATGAAGACCGACCAGGACTCGTACAACAACCCGCCGCCGTTCCCGGTCTGGGAGATCCCGCTGCTGTCGGACCTCCCGGTGCTGGGGCCGGCGCTGTTCCGGGCCAACTTCTTCCTCTACCTGGCGCTGGTGCTGGTGGTCGTGGTCCACATCGGGCTGTTCTACACCCGGTGGGGGCTGCGGGTGCGGGCCGTCGGGGAGCACCCCACCGCGGCGGACACGGTGGGCGTACGGGTGCGCCTGGTGCGCTACCGCAACGTGCTGCTGGCCGGCGTGGTCTCCGGCATCGGCGGGGCGGCGTTCACGCTCGGCTCGACCGTGACGTTCAACAAGAACATGACCGCGGGCAAGGGCTTCATCGCGCTCGCCGCGCTCATCTTCGGGCGGTGGAACCCGACCGGGGCGCTGCTCGCGGCGCTGCTGTTCGGCTTCGCCGACAAGCTCGCCGGCTACCTGCAGAACGTCGGCAGCGTCATCCCCAGCGAGTTCCTGGCCATGCTGCCCTACCTCGCGACGCTCTTCGCGGTGGCCGGGCTGGTGGGCCGGGTCCGGGCCCCGGCGGCTGACGGCAAGCCGTACGTCAAGGGGTGACGCGTGCAGGTCGACTGGGCGCAGCTGCGGGCCGCCGCGACCGAGGCGATGGGGCGGGCGTACGCCCCGTACTCGATGTTCCCGGTCGGCGCGGCGGCGCTCGTTGACGACGGCCGGGTGGTCGTCGGCTGCAACGTGGAGAACGCCTCGTACGGCGTTGTGCTGTGCGCCGAGTGCGGTGTGGTCTCGGCGCTGCACGCCAGCGGCGGCGGCCGGCTCGTCGCGGTGTCCTGCGTGGACGGGGACGGCGAGCCGCTGATGCCGTGCGGCCGGTGCCGGCAGCTGCTGTGGGAGCACGGTGGCCCGCACTGCCTGGTCGACGCCCCCGGCGCGCCGCGCCGCCTGGCCGAGCTGCTGCCGTACGCGTTCGACGCGGAGGACTTGGCCGCGGTGGACCGGTCGCCGCAGCCGCGGGCGCCGGCGGTACCGCCCCGGCTGGCCGCGTTCCGGGGCCGCGGCACGGTCTTCGTGCACCCTGACCTGGCCGGTGGCCAGCGGGTGTGGACCGGGTACTGGGAGCGCTCCTCCGGGTTCCGGGAGACCCCCGGCCGCTATGAGGCCGTCGGCTCCCAGGAGACCCCAGGGCGCCACGAGGCCGCTGACCATCAGGAGGGCGCGGGGCGCCACGAGGCCGTGGAGGTCCAGGAGACCCCGGGGATCCTGGAGGAGGCGCCCACCTGGCCGACGGTCGCCGAGGCGGTCGGCTGGGGCCGGGCCCGTACCCCCCGGGTCGTGGTGGTCGATGCGGAGGGCGCCACCTGGTGGGCGGGCGAGGGGGAGCCACCGGCCGAGGTGGGGGGAGTGTGGTCGCCATGACCGGGTTCGCGGCGGTGGAGGTCATCGCCACCAAGCGCGACGGCGGGGAGCTCTCCGACGCGCAGATCGACTGGGTGGTCGACGGCTACACCCGGGGCACGGTCGCCGACGAGCAGATGGCGGCGCTGGCCATGGCGATCCTGCTGCGCGGCATGACCCTGCGCGAGATCGCCCGGTGGACCCTGGCCATGATCGAGTCCGGGGAGCGGCTGGACCTGTCGTCGGTGCCCCGCCCGACCGTTGACAAGCACTCCACCGGCGGCGTCGGCGACAAGATCACGCTGCCGCTCACCCCGCTGGTGGCGGCGTGCGGGGCGGCCGTGCCGCAGCTGTCCGGGCGCGGGCTGGGACACACCGGCGGCACGCTGGACAAGCTGGAGTCGATCCCTGGCTGGCGCGCCACGCTCTCCAACGCCGAGTTCCTGGAGCAGCTGCGCGGCGTCGGCGCGGTGGTCTGCGCGGCAGGTGCGGGCCTCGCGCCCGCCGACCGCAAGCTCTACGCGCTGCGCGACGTCACCGCCACGGTCGAGGCGATCCCGTTGATCGCCAGCTCGATCATGAGCAAGAAGATCGCTGAGGGTACGGGCGCGCTGGTGCTTGACGTGAAGGTCGGCTCGGGGGCGTTCATGAGGTCGCCCGAGGCAGCCCGTGAGCTGGCCGGGACGATGGTGCAGCTGGGGCGGGCGCACGGGGTCAACACGGTCGCCCTGCTGACCGGCATGTCAACACCCCTCGGGCACGCCGTGGGCCACTCGGTCGAGGTCGCCGAGGCGGTCGAGGTGCTGGCCGGCGGGGGACCGGCCGACGTGGTCGAGCTGACGCTGGCCCTGGCCCGGGAGATGCTGGCGGCGGTGGGCCGCTCCGATGTGGACCCGGCCGAGGTGCTGGCCGGCGGCGGGGCGATGGACACCTGGCGGGCGATGATCCGGGCGCAGGGTGGCGACCCGGACGCGCCGCTGCCGCAGGCCCCCGAGCGGGAGGTGGTCCGCGCGGCGGCCGACGGGTGGGTGTCGACGGTGGACGCCTACCGCATCGGGCTGGCCGCGTGGCGGCTGGGCGCCGGGCGGGCCCGCAAGGAGGACCCGGTCTCCGCGTCCGCGGGCGTGCTGCTGCACCGCCGGCCCGGCGACCAGGTGCACGCCGGCGACGTGCTCTACGAGCTGCGTACCGAGGAGGCGGCCCGGATCCCGGCGGCGCTTGCGGCGGCCCGCGACGCGGTCGTGGTCGCGGGCGCCGCGCCGACACCCACACCGCTGGTGCGCGACCGCGTCGGGTGAGCCCGCATAGGCTCCCCGGCATGGCTGAGCTGATCACGGCGCCCACCCGGGTCCCGGTGCCGGGCGGAAAGATCATTGAGGAGTACGTCGGCCGGGTCAACACCGGCGAGACGGCGGTGTCGGTGGCGCACATGAAGGCCCCCGGCGGTTGGGCCGAGCCGGCGCAGACGCCCGAGTTCGACGAGTTCACCCTGGTGCTCTCGGGCTGCGTACGGGTCGAGCACCCCGGCGGCGTGCTCGACGTGCGGGCTGGCCAGGCGGTGGTGACCCGGGCCGGGGAGCGGGTCCGGTACGCCGCGCCGGAGCCCGCGGGCGCCGAGTACGTCGCCATCTGCCTGCCCGCTTTTGCCCCGGATCGAGCACACCGCGCGGAGTAATCGGCCGTTCACGGGTACGCTCGCACCTCAGGGCACCTTTCGTATTGATGATCTAGAAAGACCGGTGAGCGTGACCGCCCCTGACCCGCGGGCTGTCCGGGCAAGCAGCCTCGACGAGCTGCGCCGGCTGCACCTACCGCTGCCGCCGGCCAAGTTCCCGCTGGTCTGGGAGCCCGGAGACGAGGTCTACCTGCGCGACCCGGTGGATATCGAGGCGCGCGCGGCGATCCTCAACATCGTCCTCGCTCGCTGCTTCGGCATGCCCCAGCAGCTGGCGATGAGCTGGCTGCTCGGTAACCACCTGGTCGGCGCGGTCACGCCGCCCGAGTGGCACTTCGTGGTGGCGGGCAAGGGTGACCACCGCTCGTTCGCCCTCCACCTGGAGGCCATGTTCGCCCTGGCCTGGCTGCTCGGCATGGTCAAGCACCTCGACCCGCTCGCAGTCCCGGACGACCGCCTGGTGGAGCTCTTCCCCGACCTGCCGGCCGGTGAGACGTTCGCGCAGTGGCGGTCGCGCACGCTGACCGTGCCGCGCGCGCCGCGCGAGGCAGCGGCAATGCTCGACCTCTACTACTGCCTCGACTGGGCGTTCCTGTCCCTGGAGCGGGACCGCCGCCGGGGGCCGGGCCCGCTGGACTCCAACGCGATCGGGCAGCGGCGCTGGGCGCTGGAGTGGGGCGTGGTCTTCCGCGGGCCCTACCACGGCACGCCGGGCGGCTGGGAAGAGGTAGAC
>Ga0075430_100003069_pt1 | contig 13957 bp, 7 predicted proteins | sample RhiMetdeltSRZDD4_FD_75294 | JGI IMG/M metagenome (GOLD analysis project Ga0075430, IMG submission 75294) | Populus rhizosphere microbial communities from Tennessee, USA - Rhizosphere MetaG P. deltoides SRZDD4 | ecosystem: Host-associated > Plants > Roots > Rhizosphere > Soil | place: USA... | reverse complement strand
CGCACGGGCACATCATCCGCGAAGGCGCGAAGATGTCGAAGACGAAGGGCAACATCGTGAACCCCGATAAGTACTACACCGATTGGGGTGCCGACACGTTCCGCACGTACCTCATGTTCCTCGGCCCGTACGAGGAGGGCGGGGACTTCCGCGACCAGTCGATCTCCGGCGTCAGGCGGTTTCTCGACCGGCTCTGGTCGTCGGCGACCGAGGCGACGACCGAAGGGGCTGCGGATCCCGAGGTGCTGCGGAAGCTGCACCAGACGATCCAGAAAGTCGGCGATGACATCCCACGGCTCGCGTACAACACGGCGATCGCGGCGATGATGACGTACATCAACGTCGTCAGGCAGGGCGAGCGCACGCCGCACCGCGACGAGGTCGAGCCGCTGATCCAGCTCGTCTCGCCGTTCGCGCCGCACCTGGCCGAGGAGCTGTGGGAGCAGTTCGGCCATCGCGGGAGCGTCTTCGACGCCGGGTGGCCTGTCTACGACGCCGAGGTGGCCCGGGAGCAGCTCATCGACCTGGCGGTGCAGGTGCAGGGGAAGATGCGCGGGACGATCCGCGTTAGGCCGGACGTCACGAAGGAGGAATCGCTCGCGACCGCGCTGGCCACACCGGCGATCGCGCGGTTCGTGACCGGTGAGCCCAAGAAGGTGATCTTCGTTCCGGGCCGGCTGCTGAACATCGTGATCTGACCCGAGGTCCGGGTACTCAGCGGGACTCGGCGAGCTTTCGCACCGCGCGCCGGCGCAGGTCCTCGGACGGATCGTCCGAGGCGATCGCACGAAGCTTGTCGCGCGCGGCACGGTCGCCCCGTTCCGCAAGGAGCGTCACCAGCCGCTCGCGCACGACGTAGTCGGACACCGCGTCATACAGCGAGATCAGCTCGGACGTCGCCGCTCCGGATTCGGCCAGCGATCGAACCGCCCGTTCCCGCAACGCCGAACGCTCCTTCGCGTCGCGCGCGATGTCGCGCAGCCACGCCGTCGTTTCGCTTCCGCCGCCGTCGACGACCGAGCGCAGAATCCGCTCCCGCAGGCCGTCGTCGTCCAGCGACCGATACGCCGACCGGAGGTACGTGAGGTCACCCATCTCGGCGAGCGAGCGGATCGCGCGCTCGCGAAGTGCCTCGGTCTCGGTTTGCCGCTCGAGGATCTGACGCAGCCAGGTGCGACTCTCCGTGTCACCGACCTCCGCCACCGACCGGAGCACACGCTCGCGAAGCGTCGCGTCGTCGAGCTCGTTGTACAGATCGCGCAGCGCACGCGCGTTGCTCGCCTCCCCGATCACGCGCACCGCGCGCTCGCGAATCGCTGTCCGCTCGCCTCGGTCGAGCGCAATGCCGCGAATCCAGTCGATGTCGCCTCTCGTGCCTGATTCACCGACGACGCGCACCACGCGCTCGCGGAGCGTCAGATGATCGAGGCGCGGGTACAGCGAGCGAAGATAGACAGTGCCATCCGGCTCGTCGCCGACGACACGAATCGCGCGCTCCCGCACTTCCAATCGATCGTCGCCGTCTTCCGCGATCGTTCGCGGCACCCGCATCGCCTCGCGGTCCCCGTCTCTCGCCGCCGTGCGTCCGACCCAGCGGAGCGCGCTCTCTCGCACCGACGGCGCCAGCGTCTTGTTCGTGGCGATGGCCGCCAGCGGCTGTGCGATTCGCACGCTGTCGGCGATCGTGGCGGCGAGGATCGCGTTGCGCCCGATCTCCTCCCGGCCCTGTGCCGCGAGGCCGAGCAGATAGCGGGAGACGTCCGCAACCGGCACCGTGCCCAGATCGGTTGCGGCTCGCTCGGTCGCGGGGCTCGATGGGCCGACGAAAGGCTGGACCGCGACCACGCGACGATCGCGGACGACGAGCAGGAGCCGAACCGGGCCGGACGCGCACCGCGCGCCGATGTCTCCGCTCACGCTCGACATGGACATCCCGTCCAGGAACCACACCTCGTAGCCTCGGGCGGCCGACGTCGCCTCGGCGATGAAGCTCCGTCCGTCGCCGCACACGCCTTCGCGCGCGGCGTACGTCATCTTCACGAGCCCGTCGGGCGCCGACGCGATGCGACGCGCCAGATCCGTCCCCTGGGCTGACGGGTTCGCGAAGAATGCGGTGCTCAGGACAGTGAGCGCGGAGATGAGGACGGTGCGGGTCATTGACGTACCTCGGGTGAGGCTGGAAGCGGTATGTACACCTCCTCGGACAACGGCCGCGGCGGAACGGTTGGCAGAACGTGACGTGCCCTTCCGTCCCCACGTCAATGAGACGGCCCCAACCGTCGTCGGCGCCGCCGGAAAGCACACCCGATTCACAGGCCATGATTCTCGCGCTCGCCTCCGCGATTGCATCGAAGCTGATCGCGGCCGACAATGGAATCTCGACTCCGCTGTGGTGGATCACGGAGATCGGAACCGGCGCGCTCGTCGTCACGGCCGCGACGCTGTTCTGGACGCTGCGCCTGCAGCGCCTCGTTCGGGCACGGACGGCGGAGCTCGAGGCAAAGAACCGTGAGCTCGAGCGTGAATCGGCCGACCGGCGCCAGGCGCTCGAGGCGCTCCAGCTCAGCGACAAGCGCCTCCGCATGGCCATGGAGGCCGCGCAGCTTCGGACGTGGCACTGGGACGTCTCGGCCGATCGCTTCGAGGTGCTCGGCGAGCGGCCCGCGGAGATGGGGCCGCCGCTGCCGTCGTCTGAGAGCGGGCTCGACGCGTTCCTCAGGCCGGTGCACCCCGCCGACCTCGGGCTCGTTCGCTCGAGCCTTCAGAATGCGCTGAAGACCGGCGAGGCGATCGGCACACAGTTCCGCGTCATGCTGCCGGACGGGTCGACGCGCTGGAAGGTCGCGCGTGGGTGCGCTATTCGCGACGGGGCCGGCGCGATCACATCGCTCGTCGGAGTCGTGCTCGACGTGACGGATCGTCTGCGCAGCGAGCAGGAGCTGCAGCAGAGCGAGGAGCGATATCGCGAGCTGTTCGAGAACGCGAACGACATCGTGTACACCCACGATCTCGCGGGCAACTTCACGTCGATCAACAACGCGGCCGGCCGCGTCCTCGGCTACACGCAGGACGATGTCCACAGGCTGAACGTGCGCGATGTCGTCGCGCCCGAACACGTCGCCGTCGCGCAGGAGATGATCGCGCGGAAGGTCGGCGGCGACGCCTCCCGCACCGAGTATGAGCTCGAGGTGTGCACGCGCAGCGGCTCGCGAGTCACGCTCGAAGTGAACACACGGCTGATCAGCCGCGATGGCACGATCGTCGGAGTTCAGGGCATCGCGCGCGACGTCACGGAGCGGAAGCGCCTCGAATGGCAGCTCGGTCAGTCACAGAAAATGGAAGCGGTCGGCCAGCTGGCGGGCGGCATTGCCCACGATTTCAACAACCTCCTCACCGCGATTCTCGGGAATGCGCAGCTGGCGCAGCTCGCCGATGGGATGACCCCCGAGCTGCGCGAGTGCCTGATGGAGATCGCGGGGGCGTCGCATCGCGCCGCGGCGCTGACGCGGCAGCTGCTCGTGTTCAGCCGCCAGGAGCAGATCGATCGACGCCCGGTGTGTCTCGCCAATACCCTCGGCGACTTCATGAAGATGATGCGTCGGATCATCGGCGAGCACATCGATCTCCGGCTCGCGATCGGCGCGGAAGTCCCGCCCGTGTTCGCCGATGCGGCGCAGATCGAGCAGGTGGTGCTGAACCTGTCGGTGAACGCGCGCGACGCGATGCCGGACGGAGGACAGCTGCTCATCGAGCTCGACCAGGTGGTGCTGTCGAAGCCCGAGGGGACCTCCACCGTGGCCATACCGGCCGGGCGGTACGCGCGGCTGCGATTCACCGATTCCGGGCACGGCATGCGTGCCGATGTGCGCGAGCGGATCTTCGAGCCGTTCTTCACGACGAAACCGGTCGGTGAAGGCACGGGGCTCGGGTTGTCGGTGGTGTACGGAATCGTTAGGCAGCACGAGGGTTTCATCGACGTCGTCAGCGCGCCGGGCGACGGGACGCGGTTCACGATCTATCTGCCGGCGGTCGACGGCGCAGTGGCGATGCGCGCGGACGCGCCGGCCGCCGCCGTAGCGGCGGGACGAGAAACGATTCTGGTCGCCGAAGACGAGGCGGCGCTCCGGCGTCTGACGGAGCGCCTGCTCACGGGGCTGGGCTACACCGTGATCGTCGCCGAGGACGGCGCCGAAGCGCTGGCGCTGTTCGAGGAGCGGCGGAAGGAGATCGACCTGCTGCTCCTCGACATCGTGATGCCCGGAAAGGGAGGGCGGGACGTGTACGCGAGCGTCCGCGCCGTCGATCCCGACATTCCGGTCGTGTTCATGACCGGCTACAGCGCGGACGTCGCGCCGCACGCGTTAGGTGCCGACTCGGGATGCCGTGTGCTGTACAAGCCCTACGACGTGGACGCGCTCTCGACCGCGATCCGTGACGCGCTCCGTCAGCCCGCGGCGGTCTAGAGCAGCTTGCCGACCCAGTCGCCGACGAAGTAGCCCACCACGGCGACGCCAAGACCGACGACGAACATGTCGAAGCCGGACCGCAGCAGCCCGCGGCCGGTGAAGACCGAGCGCGCCGCGCCGACGAGGAAGTGCGAGGCCATCGACAGCACGAACGACACCGCCATCGCCGACGTGCCGCTCAGCACGAAGAACGGGAACACCGGGATCACGGCGCCGAAGGCGGTGGCGAGCCCCGTTACCCATCCTTCGCGAAGCGGAGACATGTGCGGATCGGAGATGCCAAGCTCCTCCTGGACTTGCTCATCGAGCATTCGCTGCGGGTCCGCCATCACTTCAGTCGCCAGCGCCATCGCCGACTCCGGCGCCATTCCTTTCGACTCGTAGATCAACGCCAGCTCATCACGCTCGACTTCGGGCATGAGCGCGATCTCGTCCTTCTCCATCGCGATCTCGTGCGCATACACCTCCTGCTCGCTCTTGGCCGCGAGGTAGCCGCTCGATCCCATCGACAGCGCGTCAGCGATGAGCCCGGCCACGCCCGCGACGACGATGGCCTGGTGCTGCGCCACGGCCGTTGCCCCGATCACGCCGGCGACGAGCCCGAAGTTCGCCGTCAGCCCATCGTTGAAGCCGTACACGACGTTGCGGAGGAACCCGCCCGATCCGGTGCGATGCCAGGGTTCTGCGCTCCGGCCGCTGATGGTGGCGAGCTCGCTCGCGTGCTCAGCGGATTCCCTCGCCAGGAGCAGCGCTTCACCGCCGCCGGCCACACCACGCGGAGTTCTCTGATGGAGGTCGAGATAGCCTTTGACCTCGCGCCCCTCCTCGCGGAGGAGAAGTGGCAGGAGAAAGCCGGGCCCGAATCGACGCCCGAGCCACGCCAGGAGCCGAGCACGCGCGGTGGCGCGAAAGCGTCCGGGCGGATGCCCCAGGTCGGTGAGCAGCTTCGCCCAGATCTCGACGTGACGGTCTTCGACCGCGGCGAGGCGCGAGTACACGTCGCTCTTCTTCGGATCCGTCTCGACCTCGGCCAATGCGCGATACAGGTACGCGGCGTCGGCCTCGTCCTGCCAGTGGTGCTCGAAAGCGTGGATGTCTGGCTGGGACGACTGTGGCATGCGGGAAATATGACTGTGATTGGGGGGGACCGGGGACTGGGGGGCCAGGGCTTGGGGACTGGGAATGCATTCATGGAAACCCTCGACGACACGCGGCGTGTCAGACCGCATAGATGGCACCCCCGACTACCCGAGGTTCTATGCGAAGGTCTCTCTATCTCGCCGGCGCACTTACGCTTGCCGCCGGCGCTCTCCCAGCGCAGCAGTCGGCTCGCGCGGCAACGCGCGCCTACTCGTACGACGATCGCGACCGCGCCGCGATCGGCGTCACCACCAGCTCCGGCGGGATGCGCGATACGCTCGGGCTACTCGTGCAGAGCGTCACCGCTGGCGGACCCGCCGACAAGGCGGGCATCGAGGAAGGCAATCGACTGGTGTCGGTCAACGGCGTGAGTCTACGCCTGTCGGCGGCCGATGCCGGCGAGGGCGACATGGACGGCATCGCCAATCGACGCCTCATCCGCGAGCTCGAAAAGATCAAGGCGGGCGACGAGGTCGAGATCCGCCTGTGGGCCGGCGGCCAGCAGAAGACCGTCAAGGTGAAGACGGTTGCCTACGAGGACCTGCCGAGCCGAACGCGCACGGTGCGGCGCGAGATCGAGGATCGTCCTGTGATCGGCCTCAGCCTCAGTGCAACCGGCAGTCGCCGCGACACGCTTGGCATGCTGGTCATTCGGGTCACCACCGACGGTCCCGCCGAGAAAGCCGGGATTGTGGAGGGCGATCGGGTCTCCGCGATCAATGGCGTGAGCCTGCGGGTCGCGACCGAGGACGCGGGTGACGGCTACATGAGCAGCGCCCGCATGAATCGGTATCGCCGCGAGCTGACGAAAGTCAGCGTGGGCGAAGACGTCGAGCTGCGCGTGCTCTCCGGTGGGCAGACGAAGACCGTTCGCCTCAAGCCGGTTCGCGCCGGCGATCTGCCGCGGGAGCGGGGTGGCGTGACGATCATCGGTGACGGTGCGTTCGGCATTGGCGGCGACTTCTTCCCGGCGATGCCATCGATCACGATTCCTCCGACGCCCACCGCGCCGCGTGCGCCGCGTATTTTCGAGTTCGATGGGAACTGGTCCGACGGGGTTCGCCTCCGGATCGATCCGCGCGCTCAGGTCGAGATTCGGGAACGTGCGGAGGAGGCGGCCCGCCGCGCTCGCGAAGCGACGCGCGACGCGATGGAGCGGCTGGAGCGGCTGCGCTTCGACATCGATCGCCGCGCCGACGATGCGGCTGAAGCGATCGTCGCGCCCGCGCCGCGCGCGCAGTCGGGTCGCAGGATTGCGTCGGCGCCGGGTTCGGGCTCCGGTTACGCGTACGGCGTCGCGGACGGTCAGGGCGTCGCTTACGCATGGGCGCCTGAAGCACCGAACACAGTCGCCGCGACGCCCGCCGTGTCCGCGTCGCCGGTCGCGTACGCGGGCAACAACGTCGCCGTGTGGACCGGCGACGATGCGACGTTCACGCTGCAGGGGCTCCGGCTCGCGCGGGTGAACACCGATCTCGCCGAGAGCCTCGGTCGCGGGAGCGAGCGCGGTTTCCTCGTGCTCGATACGGGTCGCCGGTGGAGCGGTCTTCGGGCCGGCGACGTTCTGCTCGAAGTCGATGGGCGTGCCGTGCGGGACGGGACGACCGCTCGTATCGCGCTGGACGACGGAGACGACCACTCGGCCGAAGTGATTCGCGATGGCCGGCGTCGGGTCGTGTCGGTGGACGTGCGCTGACCGCGCGACAGTCGGGTCGCAGAACACGGGGCGAGCGCTAGGCGCTCGCCCCGTGTCGCATCCGTCACGCGGAGGTCGGATACGTCACGGTACGTATGGGGTGGTCGTGCAAGACTCACCACCTTGCACCTCGCGATCGGCGCCGTGTCGTGGCGCCACCACCCTGCCGCGAGGATGCCATGCCCACACGCCTGACGTACCCAGTCGCGGTTGCCACGTTGACGCTCGTCGCCGGATCAGCGCTGGCGCAGAGCGATTCAGCGGCCCCACGCGGCGAAGACAGCGCATCGACCCGAGCGACTGCGCTTCGCATCCTCCCCGTCATTGGCTCCGCGCCTGAGACGGGATTCGTCGGCGGCGCGACCGCGCTTCGTGTCTCGAGCTCGGGTGCCGACACGCGGCCGTCGACGGACCAGGTGTATGTCGCCTACACGGCGAAGCAGCAGTTCCGATCGTTCGTGTCCACCGAGCGGTGGACCAAGGCGAACCGCTGGGGCGTGAACGCGCAGATCGAGTACCTTCGTTTTCCCCAGCCCTACTACGGCGTCGGGATCGACGCCGCGGAGGATGCGGAGGAGTGGTACGAGGCGCGGTCGTGGGTCGCGGGCCTAACGATCCGTCGCCGCCTGGGCCGGGCGCTCTACGCCCAGCTCGGGCATCGGTATTCCGACACGAAGATCCACGACATCGAGGACGCCGGTCTGCTCGCCACGGGCGCCGTGTACGGCACGCGGGGCGGGGTAGTGTCGCAGCTCGTCGCAGGCGCCGCGTGGGATTCACGCGACAATCTGTTCGCACCGCGAGCCGGGACGTTCGCCCAGGCCACGATTGCGCACAGCGACGACGGCTTCGGCGCCGATTACCGGTTCACGCGGTACACGGGCGACGCGCGGCGATACTGGCAGATTGGCCGCGGTGTGCTCGCCGGTCAGGCGTACGTCGAAGCCACGTCGGGCCGCGCTCCGTTCGATCAGCTCGCGCTCGTCGGAAGCGGAAGCGTGATGCGAGGGTACGCCCGCGGACGCTATCGCGATCGCGAGCTCGCGGCCGCGCAGGTCGAGTATCGCGTGCCGGTGGTGGGACGGCTGGGCGCGGCGGCGTTCGTGGGTGGCGGCACCGTCGCTCCCACGATCGCGAAGCTCACGTCCAGCACGGTCCTCCCCTCGTTCGGCGGGGGAGCGCGCTGGCTGCTGCTCCCGAAGCAGGGTACGACGGTTCGCGTCGACTACGGGGTCGGGAAGGGGTCGTCGGGGTTGTACATCGCGTTCAACGAGGCGTTCTAGCGAGCGATCGCTCGCCCCCGTTCTTCCGGGGCGCCGCGGCTTCTGCGATGTTGCTTCACCCGAAGCCGTGAGACGCCCGACATGTTCCGCCTCGTTCACGCGGTCCTGTTCCTGCTCGTCACCACATCGGTGCTCGGTGCCCAGGGTGCCGAGCGACTGTTCTACTACGTCGATCGCGAGGACAGCTATCGCTCCTTCGTCACGCACGCGGACCAGATCACCGTGCTCGGCCCACAGGTGTACACCGTGGACAGCCTCGGCATCGTATACGGGTCGATCGACCGGCGCGTGCTGGAGCTGGCGAAAGCGCGCGGCGTGAAGGTGATGCCGCTGCTGGTGAACGAGGGGTTCAACCAACCTGCCCTGCGCCGACTCCTCGCGGACTCGGCGGCGCGCGCCCGGGCCATCGCATCGCTCGTGGAGCTGTGCCGGCGCCACGGGTTCTGGGGCATCCAGTTCGACGTCGAGAACCTCAACATTCAGGATCGTGACCGGTTCACGGCCTGGTTCACCGACGCCGCTCGCGCGCTCCACGCGGGCGGATTCACGATCAGTGCGGCGATCGTCCACCAGACGGACGATCTCGCCGGCCCGACCGGATACCATCGCTTTCTTGCCGACAGCTGGCGCACGTTCGACCTCGCGGCGTTAGGCACGGCAGCCGATTTCCTCAGCATCATGAGCTACGACCAGCACACGCGCCGCACGCCGCCGGGCCCCGTCGCTGGAATGCCGTGGGTGCGCGCGGTGGTGGATCATTTCCTGAAGCTCGTTCCACCGGAGAAGCTGTCCCTCGGCATTCCCCTGTACGGCGACTACTGGTCAGCGCGTCCCGATCCGGGACCCGAGCGTGCGCGCACCAGCGCCAACTCGGTGAGCTGGTTCTGGGGCTCGGGGCTGGCCGAGCGGAATGGCGCGACCGTTCGGTGGGACGAGGTACAGCAGGTGCCCTATGCGTCGTTCGAGGTAGGCGGGACGTTCGAGTGGCTCTACCTCGAAAATGCCCGGAGCTTCGCCGCCAAGGTGGCGCTCATGCGCGAGCGCCGGCTCCGCGGGTTCTCGGCCTGGGTGCTCGGTCCCGAAGACCCGGAGATCTGGCGTGCGTTAGGCAGGCGGTGAACGCTCGACGCCCGCAGCGCCGCCCATCCTCGGACGGTCACATCGCTGGCCCCAGCACGATTGCGTTCAACACGATGCGATCGAGTGCCCTCCACCACGCCCGGAACATCGGTTCGTTGTTGAAGAGGACGACGTGCCCGCCGCCGGTGGGCTCCGCGATCAGCAGCGCGGTGCCGCGGAGAAGACGCTCCGTATTGTCCGGGAACACGAACCCTGACCGGTGCAGCAGCCCGGTCGACGGGAAGACGGCGACGTTCGTTCCTTCCTTGGAGAGTCGGAGGAAGCGGCTTCCGTCGAGCATGACCGTGAGGCGTGGCTGCTCGTAGCCGTTCGTGAGCCAGTGGGTGCGGTCGAGGACTGTATCGAAGTGGCTGCCGGGGAGCCCCGCCGGATCGTCGGCACTCGCGGTCGGGCTGGTGGCCGCGAGCAGGTCGGATTGCGTGCGATCCGGCGCGCGTTCGCGCGCACGCGTAGCGGCCGTGACCGAGTCCGTCGCCGGTGCCGGCTTCGCGGCCGTATCCCGCGCAACTGCCCGGGCGGTCGTCAGGTTCACGTCGTCGCGCGCAGCCCATCCCGTCGCGCCGCCCATCGTGATCAACGTCCCTCCGGCGCGTGCCCACTCACGAAGTCTGTCGGCTCCTGCCTTTCCGAGGCGTCCGGCGAGTGCACCCGCCGACGCGTCGGGGATGATGATCACGTTGTACGGCGTCAGATCGCCGCCGGAGAGGACACCGAGCGAGATCGGGGTGAACGGAATGCCGTAGCGACGCTCGAGGGTCCACCAGATCGCGCCGTACCCGGTCTGGCTGATGCCATCGTCGCCGACGAGCGCGACCTTCGGCGTGGTGAGCGCAGCGACGTTCTCCGAGCCGATGCCGAACTGCTGCGACTCGGTCGCGGCGGTGTTCACGCCGACCACCTCGACGCCACTCTCGCGCGCCAGTGCATCGAGTCGGGCATGAATCGTCGAATCGTTCCGGGCGACGCGAACGACGTACGTGCCGCGCGGCCAGGTGCGGCCACCGGCCTCGACAGGCGTGGTCGTGACCGCGACGCGATACCGCTCGTGCAACAGGTGAAACGCGAGCCGCGAAGCACCGTTTCGGGTTGGCGGGAACAGGTACGCGGACTGCGCGGGCCGCCCGCTGACGATACCGCCCGTGACATCGACGGCGAGGATCTCGCCGCCGACGCGCCGCGGCGGCGCTCCGCCGGGTGGCGCGAGCTGCTCGTTAGGAGGCACGCGAAGCAGGTCGCCCGTCACTGCCGCCGCGTCCTCCGTCCAGTACGCCTCCACGCCGAACGTCACCGGCAGCGACCAGGCCGTCACGTCGTAGAACTCGTAGCCCTCGCGGCTCGCGTTCGAGCCGCGTCGTGCGTTGCGCTGGTACTTCTCGATCTGGGCACGCGCGAACGCCGTATCGAGGAACGGTGCGGCCTCGAGGAATGCTTTCGCCATCTTCCCCTCGGGCTGCGCCATGTCGACGACGTAGGCACCGGCGTCGAATCGCCGCGTGCTCACGGCATCGGTAGCGTAGGCATGCGCCCGCGTCGATGCGAACGTGGCGGTCGTGCGACGCACTTCGATGCCTGATCGCACGAGCGCGGTCGCGAGCTCCGCCGCGCGCGCCGGGTCGTCGCCGGGAAGGAACACCACGCGCTTCAGGCGATCCGTCCGGGCGTCGGCGATCGCGCGCTGGCGAAACGCGAGATAATCACGCACCCGTTCCCTGCTGCGCTCCGCCGTCGTGAACACCGTCGCGAGCGCTGTCGTGAAGTGCTTCGCGACGCCGTCGCGCAGCGTGACCAGGGTCCCGTCCTCCCGGCGCCAGAAGTGGCCCTTCCAGCCGCCGCCGTCCGTCTCGTACGTCATACCGATCGCGCCGGAGAGCGACGGCCAGCTGTCCCAGTAAAATGGACCGTAGAAATCGAAGACATCGCGGGAGTAGTACATCCAGCCGTGACGATCGAACGCGGCCGCGTTCGCCTTGCCGTAGATCTCCATCCATCGCACGAAGTCGGCGCCGAGGTTCGGATTCAACGCCGGGGCCGTGGGCGGGAAGAAATAGGTTCCGACCTGTCCGTGCTGATCGATCGCCACCATTGGGTGCCACTTCACCTGGGCTCTGACCAGGGCCTGCACCTCCCGCTGCGTCGAGGTCATCACGTCACGATTCATGTCGAACCGGTAGTGATTGAACCGTCCCTGAATGCTCCAGGGCTCGTCCTTCTCCAATGAGGCCGGCTCGGGGCTGTTGACGTTGATCGAGTTGTACCAGACGGTGAAGCGCTCGTGCCCGTCGGGGTTCGTGCTCGGGTTGAGGATGATCAGCGTGTTCCGCAGCGCTGCCACCGTTGCCGGCTCCTCGCTGGCGGCAAAGTGATAGAGCGTCTGCATCGCCGTCTCGAAGCCCGGCGATTCGTTGCCGTGGACCGATTCGTTGATCCACACGACCGCTGGCACACGCGCGGCGACCGCGTCGAGCTCGGCCTGCGTCGCCCCGCGCGGGTCGGCGATGCGATCGAGGTCGGCGCGAATGGCGTCGAGCCGCTGGATGTTCTCCGGCGACGACACGATGTAGACCCGCATGGTGCGGCGCTCGTTCGTCGATCCGATCTCCTCGACCCGCACCCGGTCCTTCGCCGCGTCGGCGATGGCGAGCAACGTCCGCTCCTGCAGCGCGAACTGGGTGTTGAACGTCCCGACGTCATAGCCGAGGATCGACTCGGGCCGCGGCACGTTAGGCCGGAACGGCCCGCGCTCGTAGAACGAGAACCGAGTGTCATCGCGCACGGAGTCGCGCGGCGCGCTCTGGGCCACGAGGGGTGACGCGATCGCAATGAGGCACGCGGCGAGCGTGCACGAACCGACGAACAGGCGCATGCGTTGGGGAGCCGGGTTGTGGACGAGCGATGACGGAATCGCCGGCTAGAACTCGATCTGGGTTCCGAGCTCGACGACCCTGTTCGGCGGGATTCCGAAGAACTCGGTCGCCCCGCGCGCGTTCTGGGACATGAGGACGAACAGCTTCTTTCGCCACCGGGCCATCGTGCCGATCTCCGCGTCCTTCGACCTCCGCGGGAGCGTCGGCAACAGCCGCTCGCGCCCGAGGTAGTACGAGACGTCGGTCTTCTTCGCGTTGATGCCGTGCTTGCCGCAGAATTGCAGCACCGCGGGCACGTTAGGTGTCTCCATGAAACCGTACGAGGCCTGGACGCGGAAGAATCCCTGGCCGAGCGGCTCCAGCTCGATGCGCTCGTTGGCGGCTACCTCGGGCACCTCGGCGGTGACCACGGAGAGGAGAACGACCTGGTCGTGCAGCACCTTGTTGTGCTTGAGATGGTGGAGCAGCACGACGGGTGCGCCCTCGGGATCCGACGTCATGAACACCGCCGTCCCCTTCACACGCACCGGCTTTCGCCGTTCCACGTCCGCGAGGAACATGTCGATCGGCACGGTCCCGCGTTGCAGGATCGCCCGCAGGATCGCCCGCCCGCGCTTCCACGTGGTCATCAGGGTGAACACGCCAGCGGCGACTGCGAGCGGCACCCAGCCACCCGACGGGACCTTGACCAGATTCGCGATGAAGAACGACAGATCGATGGCGAGGAAAAAGGCCAGAAACGAGCCGGCCTTGAGCCGCGACCAGCCCCACATATGCCGCGCCACGATATAGAACAGGATCGTCGTGATGGCCATCGTGCCGGTGACCGCCACGCCGTAGGCCTGCCCTAACGCGGTGGATGATCCGAAGGTGAGGACCAGCAACAGCGTCCCGATCGCGAGCCCCTTGTTCACCTCGGGGATGTAGATCTGCCCCGCTTCATGAACCGAGGTGTGGATGATGCGCATCCGCGGGCTGTAGCCGAGCTGGATCGCCTGCTGCGTGAGCGAGAATGCTCCCGAGATCAGCGCCTGCGACGCGACGCACGCGGCCGACGTGGCGATGACGAGCAGCGGGTACACGAACCAGGCTGGCGCCAGGAGATAGAACGGGTTCGTGACCGCGGTCGGCGTCCGGAGCAACAGCGCTCCCTGGCCGAAGTAGTTGAGCAGCAGGGCCGGAAGGACGAACCAGTACCACACGAGTCGGATCGGCTTGGGGCCGAAGTGTCCCATGTCGGCATACAGCGCCTCGCCACCCGTCACGACCAGCACGACCGCACCCAGCGCCACGAAGGACGTGAGCGGGTGGGCGACGAAGAACTGAACGGCATGCCACGGATTCGCGGCCGTCAGGATGTCGGGGTGG
>Ga0075430_100003065_pt1 | contig 13967 bp, 13 predicted proteins | sample RhiMetdeltSRZDD4_FD_75294 | JGI IMG/M metagenome (GOLD analysis project Ga0075430, IMG submission 75294) | Populus rhizosphere microbial communities from Tennessee, USA - Rhizosphere MetaG P. deltoides SRZDD4 | ecosystem: Host-associated > Plants > Roots > Rhizosphere > Soil | place: USA... | reverse complement strand
AAGGAAGGTGAAGGAGGGAACCCTTGGAGCACCGGAGCGTCTGGGCGTGAGTGGTGGCCGGACCGGCGGGCGACCGGTGCCGCGAATATGGCGCCTCAGCACCCCGGCTGTCACGGAGCCGAGGCGGGAGGCCGCTCTTCGCGGACCTAAGTTCTTGTGCCGGAGAGAGTTCGTCGCCCTGTCGTGAGCGGGATCTCAAAACGGCTATACCGCCAGACGTCCCAGGACGTGTGTCCGTGGAACGAGCGCTTCGCGACCGGGCTGCCTGGCGATTCCCCTTACCGTGCCCGGGAGCCGTTAGGCGCCAGCGATACCCGGGCGCTCGCGCGCGAGATCCTCGGGATGACACAGCCCGAGTTCTCCGCGACGTTCGCCGGCTCGCCCATCAAGCGCGCGAAGCTGCGCGGGCTCAAGCGCAACGCGGCGGTCGTGTTAGGCAACGTCGGTACCGAGGACGACGTGCCGGCGCTGACGGCGGCGCTCGACGACCCGGAGCCGCTCGTGCGCGAGCATGCCGCGTGGGCGCTCGACCGACTCGCGACGGCGAAGGACTCGTAGATTCCTCCCGCCTTCTCACTTGGACTTCTCGGCGAAACGGCGGAAGAAGCTGTCGACGTTCCACCGTGGGCGCGTCGGGCGGTCGGCTACCGCGCGCACCACGTCGAGGAAGAACTGGTTGAAGTCGTCCGCCGCCTGCCGGTCCAGCGGCTGCGCGAGATCGTCGCTCGGCGCGTGGTAGCGCTCGGCCAGCCAACGCCGCGCGATGCGGTGCTCAGGGGAGTCGCGCTCGATGCCGACGCTGAGCGCGAGCGCCGGCACCCCCTCGCGGATGAAGCTGTAGTGGTCGGCTCGGATGAACGCGTTGCGCTGCGGCTCCCAGTCGGGGAGCACCGGGATCCCACGCGCCTTCGCGATGCGCCGCACGTCGTCGCCCAGGTCGGACTCCTGATCGCCGAGCGCGGTGACGGCGCGCAGCGGAAACAAGGGCGGCGCGAAGTCCACGTTGAGGTCGGCGACGATCGCGTCGCGAGGCACGGTGGGCCGCCGCGCGAAGTGGCGCGAGCCGAGAAGGCCCTTCTCCTCCGCCGTGAAGACGGAGAAGAGCACCGAGCGGCGTGGGACGGGCCCGCGGGCCATCGCGAGCGCCGTCTCGAGCACGGTCGCGACGCCGGACGCGTCGTCCATCGCGCCGTTGTAGATGCTGTCACCGTCCACTACTCGCCCTACCCCGACGTGATCGTGGTGCGCCGACACGACGACATACTCGCGCGCGAGCCGCGGGTCGCGTCCGCGCAGGAGGCCGACGACATTTCGCGACTCCACCGCCTCGGTGACGATCGTTATCTCCGCGTGCAGCTTCGCGGGAATTGGGAAGCGCGGGAGCGACTTGCCGCTGTCGGCAATGGCGAGAAGCTCGGCGATTGTATACCCCGCGCCCGCGAACAGCGCGTCCGCTCGCGTCGCGTTGAGCGCCGCGGCAATGGACAGGGTCGGATCCATGAGCGCGCTGTCCGCGAGCGCCATTGCGGGCAGGAGTCGCTGGGCCGTCGCCCGCTCCCACGGACCATCCCGGAAGCGCGGCTGCTGGATCGTGATCGCGCCGACGGCGCCGGCGCGCCGGAGCGGCTCCCATCGCTCGGCCTGGTGATGCGCGAGCAGCGGCCCAGGGATGCTCGGCGGGCCGCCGGTGATGAGCACCGCGACCTTGCCGCGGAGGTCGAGTCTCGCGAGGTCGTCGTACCCCTTGTCCGGCACGACCAGGCCGTAGCCGACGAAGACGAGCGGCGCCTCGACGCGGCCGCCGCGCGAGAACCGCAGGCTGACGTAGGCGTCGGGGCCGAGCTTTAGCTCCTCCGTCGTGCCGTCCGCCCGCACAAGCGTGAGCCGCGAGCGCGACTCATCGATCGTGCGGGAGACGAAGCTCACCGGCTGGAGATAACCGTCGATGCCGGCGGGCTCGAGGCCCACCCGTCGAAATTGCTCCGCGACGTACTCGGCCGCCATTCTCTCGCCGCGGCTCCCAGTCTGTCGGCCGAGGAGGCTGTCGTCCGCGAGGACGGTCATGTGGCGCCACCAGCCCTCGGCCTGGCCGTGCACCACGGACGGCGTCATTACGGCGAGCGGGAGGAGCACGAACGCCCAAAGCATCCGGCTTCGCATGCGAGTATCCTCCAGGGTCAGCGTGCCGGCCGGCTCGCGGTCACGACCATTGAGTGCGCTGCGGCGGCGAGCACCCCGGCCTCTGCCGCCGGAGCGCCGGCCGCCGACGCAGGAACGGGAGTACACCCCGCGGGGACGCAGGCGAGTGCGACGAGCGCGAGCGGCGCCGCGCGACGACCCGAGATGAGAAGCGCATCGTCTGAAACCCACCCACTGTTATGGAATCCGCGTCGCCACCTGTTCACGCCCGTTTTGCCGCAAGACGAGTGCTGTCACTCGGCCCGAGCCGTCGCGCCGGAAACTGGCCCTCGGCGTCCAGGTCCTTGAGGAAGAACTCGTCGGCGCGCTCGGCGAAGAGCCGCATCCTCGGTGGCGGGCCGACGAACAGGGGGCGCGGTGTCAGGCCACCCGGCTCGATCACGAGACCTTTCCCCCTCGCGGCGGACGACGGCGTTGAGATCCGGCGAGAGCGCGTATTCCCCCACGTATCGGTCGAGCACGACGGCGGGCGGCGTCACCGACGTGAGCCGAGCCACGACGGCAGCGTCGGCGGCGCGAGCGGCAGCTCGGGCGCGACGCGATGTCGTCCATGCTCATCCTCGAGTTCGCGAGAACGACCACGCCTGTGCGGCGCGCCGCGGTGTACCCACGATCCTCCGGTGTGGTTTCCGTTCTTCGACACGATGGTGTCTCCGCCCGGTACGGCGCGCCGGTTCGAGCCGAGGCCGATGTCCTGCCCGGGCAGCCCGCTTCGCCGCCGAGCGTGTGCGGCGGTGAGCTTCGCGTCCACGCGCTCGGGGATGATGGCGCGGACGGCGGAGTCGGGGATGACGGTTGCGCGCTGCTGCGCCCAGAGCGGCGTGGGGGCGGTGAGCAGCGCGGCGATCAGGGCAGCACGGCACATACGGAACGGCGGCGGCAGTGGGTGAAGAATCGGTCGGTGGCGGGAGCGCCAATCCGGGTCGCGGCCGCTGCCGCGGAGGGCGCGGCTCATTCGTCCCGCCCGAGCCCCGGGCCAAGGAGGCGCATGCCGTACGCGTCGAACAACCGCAGCATCTCGTCCAGCGAGAGCGCCTCGTGGATCGGCGGGTCCGCGTACCGGCCGACCTCGCGGAAGAACTGCTCCATGCGGCCAGCGGGCTGGTACACCTCGAGGACCGTTGCCGGCACCTCGCCCCTGGACGCCCACGCGTGCGCAGCGGTGCGCGGCACGAACACCGACTCGCCGCGCTCCAGGCGGAGCCGCCGGTCGCCGACCTCGCACTCGACCTCCCCGTCGACGACATAGAGCCACTCGTCCTGCTCGTGGTGCGCGTGCCGCGGCCAGCCGCCGCGACCGCGGAACTCGAAGACGGACATCGCGCCGCCGGTGTCCGCCGCCGCCACCTTGCAGTCGTTCGGCTCCCCTCCGAGCCGGACACGCTCGCCGAACCGGTCGTCGCCCGCGGCGACGGTGAACCCCGCGAAGATCTGCTCGTCCTTCATCGGCTTACTCCCCTCCAGGTGGTCAATGGTGCGGTCGATCGTCTCGAGCAGGCGCCGCGTCCGGGCGAGCCTCTCCTCCAGCGCGTCGCGGTGCGATCGCAGCGCGTCGACCCGCTGGAAGTCCGGCCGGCCGAGAAGCTGCCGGATCTGTCGCAGCTCGAAGCCCAGCTCCCGATAAAACAGGATTTGCTGAAGGGTCAGAAGCTGCGGCTCCTCGTAGAAGCGGTACCCGTTCGCGCCGGTGTAGGCGGGCTTCAGCAGGCCCGCCTCGTCGTAGAAGTGCAACGTGCGCACGCTGACGCCCGACAGCGCGGCGACCCGCTTGACCGTGTAGGCCATCCTTCCTCCCGTGTCCAGTGGAGCCCTCCCCCCACGGCGGCGTCGCATGCTAAGGGCTCACGCAACGTGAGGGTCAAGAGGATTCTGCCCCGGGCTGTGTCCGAGCGGTACGGCCGCGGTCGCGGCGTCGCCGGTGGAACGCGCGAAGCTGCGCGGGCTCAAGCGGAACGCGGCGGTCGCGTTAGGCAACGTAGGCACTCCGGAGGACAGCGACGTGCTCAGGCGCGCGCTCGATGACGAGGACCGCTCGTGCGCGAGCACGCGGCGTGGGGGCGCGCGCGCGTGCGAGACCAGCGCTGATCGACACGGACCCCTCCCGGTAAGCGGGGAACGCGATCGCCCATCCTTGCCCGCGCCTACCGGCGCTCGGCAAGCAGCCGCTCGAATCTGGGGCGTCCGCGCAGCGGCGTCCATGTGGGGTCCACGCGCAGCACGCCGGCGAGAGGTAGCTCGGCACCGCGAGCAGCACCTCGAGCTGGTCGATCGCGCGCTCCCGCTCGCCCGCGAACAGGAAGACGCGGGCGAGAAGACCCGGCCGGCTCGCCTGTGCTGCCGCGCAGCCGGAGACGCAAACGGCGTCCCGGTGAGCCTGGCGGTTCAGGTTGACCACCCGGAGTGAGTATCATTGCGATAGCGCAGCCGCCATGGGTTCCAATCGATCGGCTGCGGCCAACGGCACGCCAACGCACGCGACTCGACCTCGGACCGATGACCAGATTCGCCAACATTCTCGAGACCATCGGCAACACCCCAGTCGTTAGGGTCTCCAAGCTCGCACCCGCCGGCATTGACCTCCACGTCAAAGTCGAAGCCTTCAACCCCCTCGGCTCCGTGAAGGACCGCCTCGCGCTTGGCGTCATCGAGGACGCCGAACGGCGAGGCACGCTCAAGCCCGGGCAAACCGTGGTCGAGGCCACGAGCGGCAACACCGGCATCGGCCTCGCGATGGTGTGCGCGCAGAAGGGGTACCCACTCGTCGTCACAATGGCGGAGTCGTTCAGCGTCGAGCGACGAAAGCTGATGCGATTCCTCGGCGCGAAGGTCGTGCTGACACCGGCGCCCGCCGGCGGGACTGGCATGGTGAAGAAGGCGATCGAGCTCGCCGAGACGCATGGATGGTTCCTCACGCGCCAGTTCGAGAACGAAGCGAACGCGGACATACACACACGCACGACGGCGCGCGAGATCATTACAGACTTCGCGGGCCAGCGGCTCGATTACTGGGTCACCGGGTTCGGGACTGGTGGCACCCTCAAAGGGGTCGCCCGCGTGTTGTCGAAGGAGCGCCCGGAAACGAAGATCGTACTCTGCGAGCCCGCCGACGCCCCGCTGGTGTCGAGCGGCACGAAGCAGGAGCGGAACGGCGACGGGTCACCTGCCGCCAGGCACCCGGCGTGGAAGCCGCACCCGATCCAGGGATGGAGCCCGGACTTCATCCCGAAGCTCACGGGCGATGCGATCGACACCGGCGTGCTGCATCGCGTGATCACCGTGACCCCGCCCGAGGCGATGCGGTGGAGTCGCGAGCTGGCGCGAAAGGAGGGGATCTTCGTCGGCATTTCGGCCGGCGGCACCTTCGCGGCAGCCATGAAGGTCGCGGAGGAAGCCTCGAAAGGCTCGACGATTCTCTGCATGCTGCCGGATACCGGCGAGCGTTATCTCACGACGCCGCTGTTCGCCGACATTCCGGTGGAGATGACCGAAGATGAAGCCGCCGTCCTGCGCTCCACGCCATTGTACGCCGAGGGCGCGGCGCCAGCGGCGACCACGGCGATCTGACGTCATTCCGAGTGAGCACTCCGAGTGTGAGCGAGGTCGACGCGATCTCGGCGATCGCCGACCCTGTCGTCCGAAATCTTCGCATCACGCAGTGCTATCACGAGCTCTCGGGCGCCTTCGCAACGCGCGTGGCGCCCGGGGCGAACTGGTGTACGTTCGCGACCTGGGCGTCTCGTCAGGCGGGACAGACCATCCGCGGCGACGACTTCGAGCAGGCAGCAACCGACATGCTGGGGTCGCCGGAGATTGCCGGGCTCATCGAGCGGATCGTCGCGCTCGGAGCACGCGAGATCCGCGGCACTCTCAGCGCGTCGATTCGCCGCGTTCTCGATCCGGAAGCGGCGCTTCGGCGAGCGGCGGACGCCGTCGCGATCGGAAATCGCAAGGTGTTCGTCGAGATCGGACGCGAGTTCGCGCGGTGGCTCGCGACCGCGGCCGCGAACGGCGCTCCCGACTCGGCCGCGACCAGCGCGTTCTGCGCCGAGCTGCGAGGCGGCGAGCCGCCAGACGGGCAGCGTCTCTTGCGCGAAGCGTTCACCGCGTACGGCGAAGCGTGTCGCACGCCTAACGCCGCCGACCGGGCGGCGCTGCTGCTGCTCGGGAATCTGCTCATCGGGCTACACGAGCAGACCCGACTCCAACCCGAGATTCGTGCGTCGCTCGACGCCGCGATCGATCCCGAGGCCGTGCGCACGCAGCTCCTCGCCCTCCTCTTCCCTGGCATGTGGCTCCGCACGCGTGCGCGCCTGGCGCGACTCTCGGGCAAGCCCATGCCTGCCGATGTCGCGATAGACGCGCTCGTGGCCGCCGTGCGTCGACGGATGCGACTCGTGCTGACGGAGCTGCTCATGACGCTGCACTTCCCTGGCACGGTCGTGAGACTCGGCAGCGACGTGCGCGGCGAGTTCGCCGCCGACCTTCGCGAGATCCGCCACGCGCAGCTGCGCACGCTCCTCTCCACCATCGACCCGACACCTGACGCGACGGCACGAAGCGGCGCGACCGACTGGGCCGACCTCGCGGAGCGGATGCACTTCATCGCCGACCTGTTCCGCTGCTGGCACGCGCGACCGGAGCTGTTCACGCCGCCCTATGACGCGGCGCAAATCGCGGCGATGCGAGAGGGCCGGCGACCGAGCGGGCGATTATAGCTCTGGCGAGCCGTTGTCATTCCGGGCGGAGGCGCGAAGCGCCGAAGTCGAGGAACGACCGCCGCTACGGCGCGGCGCCGGCGCGCATCAGGTGCTCGACGCCCGTCGAGAACGCCGGAGCCTGCTGCACCGTCTTCCAGGGAACGGTCGGCCACCACCGGGTTGGCGCCGTGAACGTCGCCGGCTCCACACGATCACCGGGACGCGGCGCGGCGACACGCACGCCTTCGGCCTTCGCCGCAACGAGCACCCGCTCCATCGGCTCCGTCCACCCGTGCAGCGCGAGGTCGAACAGCCCCCAGTGGACCGGAAGCATCACATCGCCACGCACGAGGCGGTGCGCGCGGACGGCCTGCTCCGGACCAAGGTGCACGTCCGACCAGAGCGCGTCGTACGCGCCGACCTCGATCATGGTCAGATGAAACGGACCGAGCCGCCGTCCGATCTCGACCATCGAGTCATCGAGCGCGGTGTCACCGCTATAATGCTCGATGGAGGCACGCCCCATGACTCCAGATGTGCGCCAACGCCAAGCGGAACCGCGAACCGCGCGTTTCGGCCGGTCAGCGCCTTGATCGTCTCCATGTCGAGATGGTCGTAGTGATCGTGTGAGATCACGACGACGTCGACGTCAGGCAGCTCGCCGAGTGGAAGGGGCGGCGCGAAGAAGCGCTTCGGGCCCGCGAACGTGAACGGTGACGCGCGTTCGCCCCACACCGGATCGATGAGGACCCGCTTTCCATCGATCTCGAGCAGGAGTGTCGAGTGCCCGAGCCATGTCACTCGCAGCCCGCTGGCCGGCGGCTCCCGATAGTCGGCCGCGGTGCGCGGGACGATCGTGATGGCCGAATCAGGCGTTCGGAAGTCGGAGCCGCCGAAAAAGAACTCCCCCACCATCCGCGAGTACGGACCATCCACGCGCGGCAACCGGTTGCGAAAGACGCCGTCGCGCCACTGCGGCGAGCGCTGCATGCGCGCGAGGCGCGCGCCCTCTGGTGCGGCGCCCATCGTCTCACGCGCAATCAGCCAGAGCGACGTCGCACCGACCACCAGAAGTGCGACGAGCACCATGAGCGCTCGAATCGCGGCCCGTGCGATCCGGCGAGGCCCACTGCGAGGGCGGTTGGTTTCGGTTGCTCGCGATGGGGACATCGATCAGCGAACCGCACTTGCCGGGGCCGCGCTCGTCACCGCCGCTGCAGCAATGTCGTACGACCGAAGGCGGGCGGCGTGATCGAAAACCTGTGACGCGATCATGAGCTCATCGGCGCCGGTGCGCGCGACGATCGACTCGAGCCCGGCAGCGACCTGCGGCCCGGTTCCCACGACGCTGTACGAGAGCATGTCGTCGAGCATCGCGCGCTCGAACGGGGCGAGCGTCTCCGCGAAGCCGTCCAGCGGCGGCCGCAACGGCCCCGGACGCCCGCGACGCAGGTTGATGAACGCCTGCTGAAGCGATGTGAACAACCGCCGTGCTTCGCGTTCACTGTCCGCGGCGAAGACGTTGACACCGAGCATCACGTGTGGCCGCGCGAGCTGTGGCGACGGTCGAAACTGCGCGCGATACACATCGAGCGCGCGATCGAGCATCGCCGGGGCGAAGTGCGACGCGAACGCGAACGGGAGGCCGAGCGCGGCAGCGAGCTGCGCGCCGAAGAGGCTCGATCCGAGAATCCAGATCGGCACGTCGAGTCCCTCACCCGGCACGGCGCGCACCGCCTGTCCTGGCTGGGCGGGTCGGAAGTACGACATGAGCTCGAGCACGTCGTCCGGAAACGCATCGCCCGCTTCGGGCGATCGTCGCAGCGCGCGCGCGGTCACCTGATCGGATCCGGGAGCGCGCCCGAGGCCGAGGTCGATACGACCCGGGAAGAGCGATGCGAGCGTTCCGAACTGCTCCGCGATGACGAGCGGCGGATGGTTCGGCAGCATGATGCCGCCGGCGCCGACGCGAATCGTCGACGTCCCACCCGCGACGTGCGCTATCAGCACCGACGTCGCCGCGCTGGCGACGCTCGGAATGTTGTGGTGCTCCGCGAGCCAGAACCTTCGATATCCCCACCGCTCGGCGTGTCGAGCGAGGTCGAGACTGTTTCTGAACGACTGCGCCGCATCGCCGCCTTCGACGATCGGCGCGAGGTCGAGCACCGACAATGGAATCAACCGTACTCCTCACTCACGCGAATTACCGTTAGGCATCAGCTGCTGGAGGTCGAGCTCCTCCCAGTCGAGCTCCTGCTCGACGCGCTGGAACGCCGCATCACCGATCGTCCCGTCCGCTCGCAACGCCAGCAGCCGCTGTCGCTCCGCGGTCGTCGCGGTGCGAACGATCGCCGCGTCCACGCTGAAACCGCTCCCGTCGCGCGACTCCGGAGAGTCGGCTACCGCGGAGGCGTCCCCATCTCGGACTTCCTCCTCGGCCCGGCGGAGCAGAACCTCGTAGCGACGTCGAAGCAACGTGGATGTGTCTTCACCCGGCAGCTCGGTCGTGGCCGCCAGCGCGGCCTTCAGTGTCTCGACTCGAGCGATACGCACTTCGCGCTCCACCGACCCGTCGTCTCGCAGGCGGAGGCGATTCATGAGCGGACGAAGCGTCATCCCCTGCACGACGAGAGTGCCGAGCACGACGGAGAAGGCGGTGAACAGGATGAGATCGCGGTACGGGAACGGCGCACTCCCCTCGCCACCCGTCGGCAGCGCGAGGGCTGCGGCGAGCGTCACGATCCCGCGCATGCCGCACCATCCGACGACTGCCGCTGCGCGGGGCGACAGCGCGATCGCGTCGCGAGGCCCGGCGGCTCCGTCCGGCCTCGGCCGACAGCGCCACCGACTGAATCCGGCGGCAGCCGACACCCACGCGATCCGAGCGACGATCGTCGCGACGCATACCGCCGCCGCGATCTCTGCGTACGCGAGCAGTGTCGCGGAGTCGATCCGCCCGAGGATCGCCTTGAGCTGGAAGCCGACGAGGATGAACGCGAGGACGTTCAGCACGAACACCGCGAACTCCCACACGGCGAACGACGGAATGCGAATCCGTGCCGGAACGAGCTCAGCCGCCCGGCGTGCCGTCGCCATCGCGAACGTGACGACCGTCAGGATGCCCGAGAGGTGCAGCCGTTCTGCGAGGAGCCAGACGGCGAACGTCCCGCAGAACTGCACGACCACCGCGATCGCGACATCCTCGATGTGGATGCTGAACAGGAGAAAGAGGCGCGCGAGAACCACACCGAGCACGACGCTGCCGACGGTCACGATCAGCAGCGTGGGTACGACGCTCCCCACCGAAAGTGAACCCGCGAGCATGGCACCGACCGCGAGGCGGTAGACGAGCAGCGCGCTCGCGTCGTTGAACAGGCTCTCGCCCTCGAGAATCACCAGCAGGCGATGAGGCGGACGGAGCTGCTTGAGCACGGCGGTCGCCGCAGCTGCGTCGGGCGGGGCGACGATGGCTCCCAGCGCTATCGCCGCCGCCCATGGCAGGTCGGGCACGAGTGCGCGTGCGACGACCGCGACCACGACGATCGTCAGCAGCACCGCACCGAGCGCCAGACCGGCGACGACGCGCCAGTTCGCGCGGAGGTCGCGCGGCGACGCGTCGAACGCCGAATCTAGCAGCACCGGCGCGACGAAGAGCGTCAGCGCGAGCTCGGGATCGAGCACCAGCGTCGGCGTCCCCGGCACGAGCGCCAACCCGGCGCCCGCGAGCGCGACGAGCGCGGGGTACGGCGTCCCGATTCGGCGCGCCAACAGCGTGAGTCCGGCGCCGCCGAGCAGGAGGGCAATGATCACTTCGAACACGTACATGGCCGGAAACTCGTCGCGGCGGTCAGAACGGGCAATCCACTGTTGCGATTGTGATGCACATCACTATTTTGGCGCTGCCGTTGCCTCCCGTTCGATAACCCCCCGAGAACGTTTCATCGCTTTTCGACGCTCACGCCCCCGAGCGCCGCGCCTCACTCGGCGCGCCGTCCGGGCACGCGGGCTCGACTTCGCCGTGTACTTCTCCCCTGAAGTACGCGGTGCCACGCCGCTCGTCTGCATCAATGGTGGTTTGCTGTTCGACCACAACCTGCTGTGGCCCGCGCTCGCGCCACTCGCCGAGCGCCGGCAGGTCATTCTCTACGACCAGCGCGGGCGCGGTGAATCGCAGGTTCCGCCCGGTGCCCGTGGCGCGCGCATCGAGCACGACGCCGGCGACCTCCCGGCACTGCGCCAGGCGATCGGGCTCTCGACGTGGGATGTTCTCGGCCACTCGTGGGGCGGCGGCCTCGCGATGCTCGGCGTCGAACGCGACCAGGCCGCAGTGCGACGGCTCGTTCTCGTGGACAGTGTGGGGCCGGTCGGGAACTGGCAGGAGAACCTGCTCCGCGACGCACTGCCCCGGTTGTCGCCCGGCGATCGTGCGATCCTGGAGCGCATCGACATGCAGGCGCTGCTCGCCGCCGACCCAGATGTTCACAGCGCGTACTCGCGCGCGATGTATTCCGCGTGGTTCGCTGATCCGACGCTTGCCGCGATGTTCTCGCCGCCGCGATCGCGCAGCCAGGCCGGCGCCGCCGTCGCGTCCCGTCTTCGCGGCGAAGGCTACGACTGGAGAACGTTGCTCCGTGCCGTTTCGGTCCCAACGCTCGTCATTCATGGAGACCGCGATCTGCTCCCGCTAAGCGTGGCACACGACATCGTTGCGACGCTCGGCAACGCGCGTCTCGAGATCGTCCCGGGCGCGGGCCACATGCCGTTCTGGGAGTCTCCGGAGCTGTTCTTCACTCTCACCGAGTCGTTTCTCTCGACTCCGTCGCCGTAGCCTCACGACTCATGCGTCGGCTGGATCTCGTGTTCGGCACGATCGTCACCGCGCTGGCGGTGTTCGTTGGCGTCGAGGCCCGAACCGCTCGCGTGTATTCCGCCTATCTCGGCGGTGCCGTGTCGGCACGCATCGCGAGCGCGACGGAGGATTCGGGACATGTGAGAACGGTCGACGCGCCGGTCATCGAGGAGCTCACGCCCGCGCGCGATGTCGAGGCAATCCGCCGCCGCCTTCGCGAGGGCTCGCCGGGGACATACGTCGAGGAGCTTCTGCTCCAGCGCGACTCGTCGCTCGCGCGCTGGCCGGACCGGCGCAACCGTCCGCTGCGTGTGTGGGTGCAGCAGGAGTCGCCCGTGGCTGACTTCGACGTGGTGTATCCGGAGCTCGTGCGCGCCGCGTTCGACGACTGGATGAACACCGGCATCCCGCTGTCGTTCACGTTCGTCGTCGACTCGTCGCGCGCCGACATTCACGTGACGTGGATCGACCGGTTCAGTGAGCAGATCAGTGGCAAGACGCTGTGGGCGCACGACGACGACTGGTGGATCGTCGAGGCGAACATCGTGCTCGCGGTGCATCACCGTGGCGGCGAGCCGCTGGACAGCTCGGCGGTGCGCGCGATCGCACTCCACGAGGTCGGCCACCTGATCGGGCTCGATCATACGCAGGACAGCGCCAACATCATGACGCCGAAAGTTCGCGTCAAAGAGCTGTCGGCTGCGGACAGGGCCACGGCTCGGCTGATCTACACGGTTCCGCCGGGCAGGGTGAAATAGAGCGAGGGACGAGGGACTAGGGACTAGGGACGAGGGAACACCCCCGGAATGCCACGCTCGCGCGAGCGGCATTCCGGGGGTGTTCTACTGCTAAACTGGAACCTGTAAGAACTGGTAACTGATTACTGACCAGTACTGTCCGGTTAAATGTCGAGCAGTAGCAATTGGTTACGCGAGTCCGGTGGTTCGGCGGGCCGCGGCGATTCCGTAAGTACTTGGGCCAGCGGGACTTTCTCGAATAGCGTGACGCTGAGGATTTGCAGCACCGAGTAGAGGTCGCGGCGAATCCCCAGGCGCCTGACGACGATCGCCACGAGGACGTACACGGTGAGCGCGATCCAGACCTGCGTCTTCACCGCGTTAGGCGACGTGCCGTAGAACGCCTTGAGCCGCAGGTGCTGTTTGATCCACTTGAAGAAGAGTTCGACGTGCCAGCGACTCCGGTACAACTCGGTCACCGTCCATGCCGGGAGCACGAAGTTGTTCGTCAACAGCGTGAGCCGCTGCGGCGCCGGCGGCAGACTGGCCAGGCGGATGCGCCGCAGCGGGGCGGGGTATTTGTGCGCCGGGTAGAAGCTGTTGAGCGTGACCGTCTGGTCGCAGACCAGCCCCGTGGCGCGGTCGACGGCGCGCGACGCCACGCGGCGGAAGTCGTGGCGCTTGCGGGCCCGGACGACGAACGTCGCCGGCGCTTGCGCCAGGGTGTAAAGGCGCCCGAAGTCGAGGTACCCTCGGTCGAACACGTAGATCGCCCCGGGCTCGGGGACGAGCGCGTCGAGGAGGTTGACGTCGTGGACGCGGCCCTCGGTCACGTGGACCACGGTCGGGATGCGGCCGCCCAGCTCGAGCAGCGTGTGGAGCTTGATCGCGCCCTGCCCGCGCTTAAACGCCGCCCACGGGAACAGCCCGAGGCACAGTTCAATCATGGTCGAGTCGAACGCGAACACGGTTTCCGCCACGGCGACCCCGAACGACTCCCCCGCGTAGAGCGCCCGGGCCGTCGCGATCACGTGGCCGGCGAAGGCCTCGTAGATCCGCCAGTCGCGGCGCTCGTTCGCGTCCGCCAGCGTGCTCCGCGCGACCGGCCGGCGGATCCCCAAGTGGTAGAGCCGCCGCGGCACGGCGCGCAGACAGGCCTCGATGTCGCGCAGACTCTCGCGGTAGGTCAGCTGGGCGAACGCCATCACGAGGAACTGGTCCCAGCACGAGAAACGGCGCAGCCGCCGGTCCCCGCCGTATTGCCTAACGCATCGCTGGAACGTCGGGTGGGACAGATGGGCCATGAGCTGGGCGAACACCGTGCGCCCCGTGTGCATGCCGCGCCTCACCGAGAGGGACGGGATCACGATAGGCCCCGCGGTCCTCCCCCGTGAGATTCAAATCGTTTTCGGCGGCGGCGCCCGCTAACCCGCGGCAAGATCACCGCTTAGAACGTTGCTCGTTGAACTAAACCGGACAGTACTG
>Ga0075430_100003063_pt1 | contig 13971 bp, 15 predicted proteins | sample RhiMetdeltSRZDD4_FD_75294 | JGI IMG/M metagenome (GOLD analysis project Ga0075430, IMG submission 75294) | Populus rhizosphere microbial communities from Tennessee, USA - Rhizosphere MetaG P. deltoides SRZDD4 | ecosystem: Host-associated > Plants > Roots > Rhizosphere > Soil | place: USA... | reverse complement strand
TATTATTGCTGATGTATCATCAGGCAGAGAGCCATTCTTGAAATTCTGAAGCGTTCCCTTTCTATTAAGATCCCCAATGACAGCATAAAGGTGACCATTATTTGAATCAGCTATTAATTTCCCACCATTATGGTTTTGTCCCGGTAATACGGGGAGATCTAAAAGCAATATTCCATTTGAAAGAGATTTGTTTGCATGGTCCCATTCAAACCTATATATCCTGTTGCCCAGTGCCTGAGTTTTATCTTCTTTGCTAGCCTCTGTAACGTAAAAAAATACAAAAGTTGGCGGTAGCGAAGACGATGTTGTTCCTTCATCAGAAGTAGCAGCTAATGCAACATCATTTCTTGCAGTATCGCCACTTGTTGATGTCTCTTCATCATTATCAGACACCCTTGTTGACGATGCCGCATTACTTGGTTGTACCATAGTAGCATCGATTACAGCCACTCCAAGTAATCCTCTTTCGTTCCGATCGTCTACTGTACTAAAATTAAATAATGACTTTTTACTTTTGTTTTCATTCATAAAGTGTATTACCTCGCCACTTTTTTCTAAAATCAACATATCTCCATTATTTCCAATAAAGGTCATACTTGTTGGAGATTGTAACCCCTCAATTACTAGCTCTATCTCTAAGTCTTCATCACCAAGAATCCCTGCAGGAGTATTGTTCTCTGATGTTTCCAATTGTGCCGATAAAACTGCTATCTGATGTCGCAATAATCGCTGAGCTAATGATGGATCTTGATATTGCTCTCTGAAAATAGTCGTAACAGGACAGACTAAAAGAAAGACAGACGATAGAATAAGTATAGAAGCAAAAAGAAAGAACAAATGTATTTTGTTTTGGAACCCTGTCACCTTTAAATGGTTTCCCCCACCTATCTAGGATTTAATGACCTGCTAATTTTTTCCTGCCAGTCTCTCTAAAAAGGTCGTACAGGAGTTTTGCCCTCGCTCTAATTTATACTAGAATTTGCCAATGCCTCTTCGTAAGAAGAAGAATGTGCAACAGATTCTTTGCTAACTATGCATGAATGCCCCCCTTTGTAACAAGTACTGGTAAATTTGTAAATGTTGTATATGTACGTCTCAAGTGCTAGAATGTAATATCCGCCAGATACTTAACATATCCATCAACATTACAGTTAACTTATCTGCTTCACCAAGATAGCACGGTACTTTCTTTGCATCATTTTTCATTTCTCTGTAATGCCCAATTATTGATTGTATCATGACTGCATACTTTTCCCTGTAATTTTTCCTGCAGACACTGAAACAGAAAAAGCGTCAGAAATTTGCAAACTCAAGTACTTTGGGCTTGCTGTTTATCGGTCCTCCACAATATTCGCATAGCATCTTTATCTTAGGGTTCACAATTTTTGTGTCAAGATGCTTGTTTTGCTCAGTCATTTGCTTAATATTTTCCTCGCTAGGAACTGCTTTCGTTTATGGAAATCGATCTTAGATGAGTCGATCTCTGGCTTAACTGAATCTACCAGTCCCATGTCTACGAGGCGGTCGTAACGGGCCTTGACAGTAGGCGTACTTACCTTTATTTGAGATTGCACAAAATGAGTTTCTGCCATCTTCCATTAATGATTTTAGGATTGCGACATTCGTATGATCTAGTTCTACTGGCAAGTGCTAACGAATGTCAGCATCTCAGAATGAACGATGAGTGCGATCAATTACGGAGAACCTTCGCAGAATAGAATGTAAGACTGAGCAGGCCCCTTGTGTTATTGAACGGTTTTTTATAAAAAAATCCATAAGTACTCTTAAATGATGCTTCTATCAACAGAAGACTGGGCTTGCAGCCGCGTTCTGCTATAGAGACGACAAAAATATACTATGGTGAAGAGGCTGCCATGAAAATATTACTGCAGGCAATGGCAAATGTGAAGAAAGAAGCCGTAATTTGCAGCGATGCTAATTCTCCAATCTTCTCTATGACAATGGAACCTGTAAAGAAGGGATACCTTGACTTTAGCAAAAGGGATGTTAGCATAAGGCAAATCGTAGAAATTACCAGAAGTAACTTGCAGTATTGCAAAGAATTCATGAATTATGTTGAATTACGTCATATTGACAATGTTAAAGGCAATATGGCTGTCTCAGAGACAGAGTATGTGGCTACTTCAGTTTTAGAGAGTTCGAAACCTGTAACTCAAACTATATACAGCAACGTTAAGGCCATTCTGGAACAGCAACGTTATTTCTTTGAAACTCTGTGGGGCAAAGCAATTCCTGCAGAACAAAGGATAAAGGAGCTTGAAGAATGTATACGGCCGCAAAGAACCGAAACTGTTTATGGCAAAGAAAAGACGATCCAGGCAATTTTGGAGTTTATCTCAGAAACAATACATGAGTTCTGTGTGTATGCGGAGTCTTCATATCCGCAGGTAACTATGAGTTTTGAACCGGTTATGCAAGCATATAGTGACTTCATAAATACTAGAAATGGTGAAGTTAGATGGATCACAGAGGTTGATCTATCCAATGTACAGTATGTTAAGAAATTAATGCAATTTGCAGAAGTTCGGCATTTGGACGGGATACAAGGAAATGCCGTAGCAGTAAATGAAAATGAAAGCCTAACTACTATCAATCTGAAAGTAGGAAACTATGTCCCCTATGCTATTACAAATACTGTCAGGGATATGGTAGCGCAACAACAGTTTACGTTTGAAACATTATGGAGTAAAGCCGTACCTGCAGGACACAGAATTAGAGAAATTGAACAAGGTATCGAACCACAAAGAATAGAAGTAGTTTATGATGCAGGACAAGCCCTAGAACTCTATCAGTCGTTGATAATGTCAGCTGAAGAAGAAATAAAATTGATGCTTCCTACATGTAATTCAGTAATTCGGCAAGATAAAGCTGGTATATTATTCCTGCTTCAAGAAGCAGCCAAGAAGTGTCAAATAAAGTTGTTGATGCCAAACGATGAATTAATTCGCAATTTCATACCGCTTAACAATAATTCCATTGTCACAAGGTTGATCGAACAACAAGAAGGTGGTAAAGCCACTATTCTTATCGTTGATAATAAAGTATCTCTGATGATGGAACTAAAGGATGATAGCAAGAAAACATTTCATGAAGCAATTGGATTATCGACATATTCTAACAGTAAAGCAGGTGTTTTATCATATGTTTCAATGTTTGAAAGTCTGTGGAAACAGACTCAACTAAATGAAGAATTAAAAAAGAATGAAAAGATTCAAAAAGAATTTATCAATATTGCAGCTCATGAACTTAGAACGCCAGTGCAACCAATACTGGGAATGGCAGAGCTATTAGAGTTAGGTTTTGAGGGTGGTCGATCAAAAACTGAGATAACAAAAGATGAAATTGATATAATACTTCGCAATGCAAAAAGGTTGGAGCGTTTATCCTCTGACGTTTTAGAGACTGCAAGAATTGAAAGTGAGTCATTAAGATTGAGTAAACAATTCTTTAGTTTACATGAATTAATATCGGCTTCTATAAGAGATGCAAAAAATCAAATTAATGATCAAGATATAACCATTAGGTACGATCCAAAAGATGTTGTAATATATGCAGACAAAGGAAGAATTTCAGAAGTTGTATCTAATATACTCGACAATGCAATAAAGTTCACTCATAAAGGGATCATCACTGTATCTGCGGAAGTTCAAAGTACTGATAATGGTACTGAAGCAATAGTTCAGATAAGAGATGAAGGACCAGGGATCGACAGAGAAATTGTACCTAGGTTGTTTAGCAAATTCGTTACAAAATCTGATAAAGGTACTGGTCTGGGATTATATATCTCAAAAAGTATAGTTGATGCCCATGGTGGTAAAATATGGGCCAAAGACAATGAATCTGAGAAAGGAGCTACGTTTGGATTTTCGCTACCTTTGAAGCAAGATTAGAACAGTGAATTTTCATGTAGGATCAAATATTCCTAGAGTGATTTTCATACTTGGTGTGTCAAAATTTTGAGTGCCCTGACTTCTCCAACCCCATTTTTCAGTACGCGCAAGATATGGTCGTTCCTGTTCGACACATTGTATTCATTACGATATTCAAACCCTGCCGGAAGGTAGGCAAGTTAGTCATTGGCTATGGCATAGAGAGAAAAAAATTTTTAGGCGTACTCCCATTCCTACTCTGAAAAACATTGCTTTAATGTGGCTCCTAATATGGTGCGGAAGGGGGAGGCGAGAAGATAAATTCTCCTTTAGGGGTTAGGCTACCAATGTTTGACAAAACGCCATATCTGATGCTACCTCGCAAGCTCCGATTTGAGCAATTAATTTAGCGTTTATATTATAGACAAAAACCATAATATCTTTAACTAATGTCATACGGTGAAAGAAGATATGGAGGAGGTAACCGCTACGGCGGTAGCTTCGGTCCAAAGCCTGTAGAAACAGGTAAGGAATACGACGTGCAAATTACTGAAACAAGCAGACAGGGCGATGGTATTGCCAGAGTGCAAGGGTTTGTCATTTTTGTAAAGGGTGGCAAAGTTGGCCAAAGCTGCAAGGTGAAAATCACTAATGTAGGTGCAAGGTTTGCAACTGCAGAATTGACTTCACCACCACCAACGACAACAACAGAACAGTAAGATATACAAAAATCACAGAATTTCCCATCAACAAAAAGAATGTGGCAACTACCATTTTGATAGACGGAAAGTACCACAGGTGTTTTTTCTTACCTTTAGAACGATTGTCTGACATGCATAGTTTTAATTAGGTTATGATTCACCATTTGCTTAGTTGAAAAGAAAATATTCAAGCAGTGGCGGAAAGTGTGAATGTATTTGTCATAAAAGACCAAATACTGACTATTGCGGCTATTGTTCTCCCTCACATACTCGGGGAGGAACATCATCCAGAAGATGATAATGATCAGCTGGAATATATCTTCTTAATTTTTCACAATCGAAAAATTAGGCCCTGAATAGTGGAGCATTTCATATAGTGATGTGAGTAGCCAAGCCAAGGCTACTGGAGAGGTCATGGATAAGGAAAATAATTCAAGCAGATATATACTGCAGGATGAAATAGATAAAGCCTAGCTATCGCTCTTTTCATTAGCTTTCTTCACTCTTTCCACGTTATACCGTCGGCTGATCTCCTTATCAATCTCTTCATGTTTTATTTCCTCTCCTCTCCTTCCCGGCGTTTTCATTCCTTGCTGCTTTACTTTTCTTCTTTCGTCGTCTAATTCATCAGCCCTTTCATCTTGTTTTTTCTTTCTAAGCTCGTCCGCATACCTATTGCGAAAAAACTTTTCTTCATCTGTGTCCTCGACCATATTTTTTCTCTCGCTCTTGCTCAATGAGCAACCTACATGCATATACGCATCCTTCAAGATTAATTTTTCCCTTATTATTTTCCGAGTCAAAGACGGTTCTGAGGAACAAATTGATAGTTAAGAATCAAATATATTAATAATCAAAACAATCTATGACCAGTCCATATAACCTAATGTATTACACTCAATTTTGTGTCCACTTGAGTATATGTTATCTACTTTAGATACGCAATACTGGGGCAAATTAAGCACTAGAAGCCTGTATAATCAATATATCAATATATATAGGGTAGTTCAGATCGCAGAATCCTAGCAGGGCATTTGTATTGTTTGAAAATATGAGTAATGCCATCAAGCTCTAATGAATATCTGCTCAACTCTTCAGCATCTCTATTTTACATGGAAGATGGAAATAATCAGAAAAACCAAGAACAGATATAGTGATAACATTGCATGAGGTCGCAAAAAATTTAAGAAGTGACTATTGGATACTTGATGAGGATTAGGAAGCCCAGATAGAATTTGCTATTTTTTACAATAAAGGAGCATATTATTCAAATTCATGTTGCTAAAGTAATTTAAAGTTAGTAAAGCAAATCTTTTCTTAACTTTTACATGTATTAATATTTGATCGCTGGGTAGAACACGATCTTCCAATCAGTTATATACGTGCTTGATGAGTTACATATTGGTAGGTTTTTTTTTAGTGCAAAATAGTTTTCCAATGAAAGAATGGCATGTTGAACACATGGAAAAAACAGTCGTAAAGTACGTTAAGGGTCTATCTGAAAATGCAACAGGATGGGAAAAGAGGAATCATAAAAAATATGGCAATCTTGCAATTATTTGCAGACAGATTGAGTACGATATTAAACACGGGGTTACCTTAGAGCAAGTTTTCTCTATGTTTTCTAGAGTTCGCAATGATATATCTTTTGCAAACCTCAGAAAAGGCAACGGTGCAATGAGGAGATTAGATGAAGTCGAGAATCGCTTTGTCCAACCTAAGGTCATTACTTGGTACTAACAAAAGCCTGTGAAGCTAAGCAATTCAGCACACCATTTAATCTTTTTTGTTCGTTCAATTGATATTTGAGAATTTTTAAATTATCATTTATCAGGTGATTACAAAATAGGAGGACTAGCTAGGAGTGAATAGATTTCTTTGCTTGCTCATAACACAGGTCATAATTATATTTGTATGAGGAGATTCGAGATATAACATAATAAAATATTATTTGCGTGCGTACTATAATTAGTAGCCATTTCTACAGCGACAGTTGACCCTCTCAGAAGATGAAAAAACCCACATATCCGAAAAAAAGAGCTAATTCATATGGCGATAACTGGAAGGCTATCTACAATATTGAATATGCATAAAAAGCCATAGATTTGCATTTTGGGTCGTCTCATACGATCTTGTTCCTATCTATCACCTATCTTAATGCCAAGTTTCTCTGTTACATTTTCTCATGTATCGTTTCTTGATTCATAATGAGAAGGTACCTGTATGGGACCAAATCAATTCTTGTACCATATATGAAAAGCAAAGCTTTCAACACGGTAGAACTTTCTGATATCTTAAGCTTGGTCGAAATTATTCCTATTGACAATGGCAAGCTCAAAAAACTATCAATACAAAGATTCCTCTCAACGACATTGAGAACAAAATCGATGAAAAGACCTTGATGGTCATATTCGGACAGGAGGAGACTATTGCTGATTACAAGAATATGAAAAGGCATACTATCAGCTTCCGAGATCTTGTTCGGCTCCTGATCAAATTTCTCAAAGTAGCGAATCTTAAAGAATCAAGGTAGCCCCTGGAGGACGATTGGATGAACTACGAAAAATAGGATTACATATCCTGCTCAATATCTGTTATTTGATTTCTGTTTGGCAGCATCAGAAGGAGACCACCTTGATGCTAGACTATATTTAGCACATGGCTTTCAAATTCTCGAATTATCCCAGAAATTTAATCTCTTATTATCTACAATCGTGTATGCTTAGTTAACAGAGGACGAAGAGGTGAGGGAGTTATTGACATTATTGGCAGTGATAAGCCAACATGTTGATGCTAAAGTCTATCATGAGCTTTATGGAGAGGACTAAGAAAAGATATGGCATCTTTCAGAATGAATTAATAAAAATAAAATGAGAGTCCCGTAAATTTAAGTAGCGCATAGTACCTTCAGGAACCTGAAGGATAAGAGAAGGTGTAAATTCATGCATGATAGATGTAGCATTATATATCTTAGCTCTTTTTGCTTTCATTAAGTAAAGTCTCTCTATGTAGCTATCGATCTGCTCCTTCATATATTTAATCAAAGTCAAACAGGTCGCCAAGGAAGCCTCTTCGCCTTCTATGACCTCCATAACGATAATAGTCGTCATCATAGTCATCATAATCTCTGTCTCTGTGATAACGCTGATAATGTTCTTCGTCGATTCTGTTTTGAGCTACTGCTATCTTGTCTATTTCACCTCTATCCAGCCACACTCCCTTACAAGAAGGACAGTAGTCGATATCTGCATCATATCGTCTAATCTCTTGCATCGGAGTTGAGCAATTTGGACAACTGATGCTGCTGCTCGTATGTCTTCCAATGTTATCAACTGTCAAATCTCCAAATCTCCTATTTGACTGTATGTTCTAACACTAATGATGCACGAAGGCGTGCGTTTCTAAATTCCTCCGGCACAAGCGCATCTCTATTGGTCGAAAACAACGACTCATTAAAATATGAAATCATTTTGTACAATTCAACTCCAGAGTTCTTGCCCTCATTGTTCTTTCAACCTTGTCAGGATCTTTGATTGTTCTTGAAATCGGGTTAAACAACATCCGCTGTTTTGTGCTCTTGTTTACATTAATGTTTCCGAACATCAGATAATTTCTGTTATTGATTATATTTAATGATATAAGCCTATTTTGTGTTGTTATGTAGTATTTATTCAGAGTACCAAAACATGAAGATTACTGACTGGTTGTTATAGGGATGCTGCCTCAAAACGTTCTTGGGTTACCTGATAAAAATAGTGCGTAATATATGTAATAGTTTTTTTATGCTGTGTCGTGCTCAATTATGATGTAACACGCCTTTAATGGCATACTAGCATCAAAATTCCTTGTATTGCAAACTTTAACACACTCATTTAACACACACATTACGTGTTTTTGCAGTGTTGAGTAGAAACCTCCTGATAGATTATTGAACTTCCTATATAAGGAATATTTTCTAATATAAAGTCGATAGGATGGGAACGAATCCATACAAGGAGAAAATGCCAAATCGAGGAATGGGTCGAGAAATGGGTCAAGATGAGGAAAAACCACAAGATGTCAATGTGCAAGAAATTGGTACTGATCCTCAACTTCCACCTGCGGGTCAAAGAGGATTAGGAACAAACTTTACCCACATAGAAACGAGCAGGGATAACAAGGACGACAACGAGGATAAATAAATCCTAGACCGATGATCATAATTGAAATCAAAAGGAAGAAGATGCGCAAGGTTCGGCTTGACTTATTATTCTCTGAATCTGTTTACATTGACCGAAAAATGTTTGCACAGCTCAATAAAGAGTAGTAACAGTTACTTAGGCACTAGTTAGCGCGGCTGGTATGGGGGCGCTCCTTTTCTCCGTTGGAGGAACGCCTTCTCTTAGCAGGCAGCATTTAGCTGCTAGAACAGTGGCAAAAGCACAACAGCAATAGCAAGCAAATTACCAAGCACAAAACGGTGCAGTACAAGTGAAGCAGGTGACGGAGGAAAGGAAACTGTCGTTATTTGGTCTAACCCACAAAATGTTACTAAAAATGGGGGTAAAACAGTCGTCTGGATAAATCCAGCTGCAGTAGGCGAGCCTCATACGGTTACCTTTATCAGACAAGAAAGCTATTTTGTGGCCTTAGGATCATCCTATTTGATTCCATGTGACCCAGAATTCACCTGCAAATCCAAATGAGCAAAATACTGAACCACGCATAATACCAAGCCAGAATGTTACTACAAGCAACACTATCATTGTAGCCAATAACAGAGCTGCCAGCCCCGTTGTCATAGATGCTCAGAATAATGCCACGTACATGGGGCCAAATGCAACTACATTAAGGTTGGAGATGAATCGTATATTCACTCGGGTTGTATATGGCCAAAAGGTCAGATTACTCCAGGTTTACCACCCGATCACATCATTCAGCGTCAAGTTTGCAAACAGAGGAACGTGTGAGTGTATCTGATTGCTCCATCCTTAGATAGCTGGTCAAGTGGTAGTGCGCTAAAATAGGAAATCAACTCCTATTCTTTTCTTTTTTCTTTTTTATCCCGTCTTCCATAGTAAACAAGGATATCAACAACATTGATTACAGTCTTGTGTCCTGAACAGGATTAGGACGTGCAGATGTACACCTAGGAGATCAAACATCTCCATAGGGCCTCTTTCTGTCTCTGTTTCTTCCTCTGATGAACTGTGATCCGGCTAATCCATAGAGCAACTTCTGAGCATTAAATGGGATTGAATCCTCTATCATGATGACTTCATCAGCAAGAAATTGAAGCCTTCGCTTCTCTATTATCCTCTGAACAGTGTGTGATTTTTCTCTCTAATTCCTCCTCTTCTCTTCTCTCATTATTTCAAAGGCTTTATAGCCAAAGATTCCAACATAGCGGGCTTTACAGTTTGCGCAGATTGGAGTAAGGTCTCTAGGACATATAAAATCAGCATCTTGTTTACAGATGCGACAAGCATAGAATGCACCTCGCCATTTCAGAGATTCTGGTGATAATATCATCTTCTGTTGTTTCTCCTCCTTCTGGTGTTATACTGCTCACTATAGCGAACATCACAAATCGGAATTATTTGAGTCGCCGACTTAGTATTCCTTCCAATTAGTACGTAATAGTTAGCTAATCTCGTAGCGCATTTGCAGCAGACGAAACAAGAAGGCGATTTCTTAATTAGGAATGTCATGTTAGTAGGGATCATATATCTTGCGTTAGCACCTCCATTCCTTCCTTCCTCCCAAGAGTATATGCGGCCATCTGACGCTGTCGTCCTTTCAAGCCGTAGAGCTCCACAAATACCTGTCACATTCATGCACATATTTACTGTTCTTCAATAGTGCCTTCTTTGGCAGAATGATCGATTCAACATATTCAATATCCTCGTTGTCGACAAACCTCATGGCGTGAATTTGTATATGGAATGACTCATTTACTTGCTGCTTGTTCTCATCACGATTAATTTCATGTTTTAGGAAAGATATTCTCTCATCGATTATTTGTTGTAGAGTTGTGGTTATCATATATCGTAAAGCTGAGCTGGGAATGGATTGCTATATCATAGCAAGCACCTTGGAGGGAGGGGGGTTTCAGTATTATAGAAGAATCCTACTATTCATTATGTTTGGGTTTGTCTGGCACTCTGAAAGCGAGCGGTTTGTTTGTGTGTATCATCTGGCAACAAGAAATGGTAGTTATATCTGTGGTTTAGAGTGTATGGAAATAATTCCATGTTCCATCTGTCCCGTAAATTTCTATTAGCAAGAGTAAAGAAAATAATTACGCGCAGCTTAAATATCAAACAACCATGGAAATTAATCTTGGATAATAGTACGGTATCAATGAATCGACGGTGGTATCGTATCAAGCGTTTGTCATGCCTGTAGACATCATGCGGGAAACGCATAATATTGGTAATTTCGAATAGTACCAAAACCCGCCAGCTGGTCTCTTGAAGACCAGCTGGCGAGGATGCGATCTGTGTGAGTCTCCATAAGCGCAGAGACCCACACATCTTCCAACCGCATTTTTGGTATGTTAAGTTTTTAGAGAATTGTTATTTTAGATTGGATTTTATTCTATAGTACTAGAACTGCTCCATATATATTACATCATAATGCCTCCGCATTACAATAGCAACAACAGTCCCTTACATGTTGACCTTCAATTGTAACTCCAACGTTACATGTGAGTAAGATACGTGTATGTGACTGTGCCCATGCTCCAGTCCTCAAAGAACCCTGGCAGTGGCTGTTTGAAACGGACGAAGGTTTCCAGACATTTCCCTTTGTGTGCCAGCTTCAGCCTTTTCTTCGCCTACCCCTCTCTCCCAACCGTGCTCTGCTGTTTATAACCATCGCAGCATTACTTTGTTACGTCCAAATAGCCTTGGTCTTTTCAATCTATGACTCTACAGAAGTAGCCATACAAAAGATGATTGAGGCAAGTCAGAGAATGATAACAATAGGCAGCAGTAATGAAGAAATAGAAGGAGCATCGACGATAGGGATGACTCCTGCTACTAAGAGCCACTTAGAGTTACAAATTAAGACTCTTCGAAATGCGCCGAGAGATCCAGACAAGTTAGAGCGCATTTTAAAATTAAAGAGAAAGCAGAAGGAGGAAACAATGGAGAGGAAAGATACCGAGAGATTGGTAACAGAGATCGAAATGTTGAAAGTGGTGCTATTTTTAGTTTGCAGGAATATAAAAGGCAGAGAAGAGTAGGAAAAGAAAAGATCTAGGTAAAAATCTAATATAGTATCAAAAATTCCTCATGCAAGAGGAGAGAAAACATCAAACGCTTGTTAGTTGGATGAGGATTCGTTCCTTCGCATGTAAAACCTTGAATGCTGAGTTAGAATACTTCTCCTGATTAACACTCATTCCTAATCCGTAGAGAATGAAGCAGCAGAAGAAGAAATAGCTATATCGGTATCAGGAGAAGTTAAAGGTGAATCAGAAAAATTGTCATCATCGTGTTATTCATCATCTTCTCTTGTTGCGACACACCCATCCTCCTGTGCACCTTCTTCAGCTTCTCAAGAACCTTCAACCCTTCCTGCAAATGCCAATGTATTACCTGAAGTAACTCTATTTTCTGGGAGAAACGCATTTGATTGATATCATACTAACAGCTTGCAATCGTGAGCGCGGTATGTGACAAAAATATTCCCAGACAGCACACAAATCAGAGCAATCACATGAACAAACACCAGACCGTGTCACCCTATAGGGTTCTAAACCATAACAAAGTGGAAAAAGATTGAAAAACGTACAAAACTGCATAAACAATGAATTCTGTCGCAAAGAATCAAGATAGCCCAAAAAATACTGAGCTCAAAATTGAGACTAACTTGGAGGTAATTAATGCTTGAGAAGTCAGCTTTTCACTTTGAATGCGTTTCATGAGTCACAATAGTAGAAAGTGCGGCATTCTTAGCTGCCAGCTCGGCCGTTTTAGAATTGTAATCGGAACTTCCTATTATAATGACGTCTTCTTGTATAGGTTTCAGTTTTCCAATCAGGAGCTTTCGGATTGCTGGCTCTTCCTTTAACGAATCGCGATGTAAATTTGTAGGCATTACCAGCTTCTTGTCGATATAGAGCAGAGTGGTGGCGCCAGTGCCATTCATTTTGATAGCGGCATCTCTTTGTTCAATTCCAGACTTTACGACGTAGCTTAGATTTTTTAATAATACCGCATGATTGAATTTCCCTAAGGCTACTGAGCACTTTGGAAGTCTTGTCTCAGAAGGAATAGAAGAAGTGAGTTGATAGCATATCTCCTTTCCCTTGGGAGTCATTTTTGTTCCACCATTAGTTGTTGATATTAAACCGTCCATTTTCATATGTTTGATAAGGGTCTTGATAGCACCTTCTCCAAGTACCAGTTCCCTGCATAGCATAACTCTGCTTACTCGCTGATTCTCTTTCATTAACTGCAACGTTTTGAAAACATGCACCTCACTGAATGAAAGCACTCTACTTGGTGCGTATCTCATAGCTACATTCGTTATAGCTTTTACGAACGTATGCATTTAAGTTCCACTTCATGGAGGAGACATATATAAAGAGTTGGATAATCTAACCAACCGTTTAAATAGTGCGGGATATACTGGACGGTTTAATGTCAACTATAGGCAAAAGTATCCAAATAACTAAAAGCCCTAGTAGCGTTCCAAAGGTTGCTGTGGGTATATTACTAGGAGTAATGCTGATTGGAATCTTTATGGTAGGCTATGACCAAGGACACCTATTCAGCGTGGCCCAAGGCCAACAAGCATTTGACACCATGTGGATGCATGAATTCTACCACGATATGAGACATGCAGCAGGATTCCCATGCCACTAAAGTGAAGGAACACAATTGAAGACAATAACATTCATTGCAATAACGCTCATTGCAGGTGCGATTTCGGGTACTCTCCTAGCTATCCTAAATCTGGGGATAGTGGAGCCTTATGTTGACGAGGCCATAAACCTTGAGAACCAGAATGCAATAGCACAGGGAGAGGTTATTAATCCGCAAGAATTCAACGACTACAGACTCTGGCAAAAGAGTGGAGAAATAGTAGCTGGCACAATCTTGGGAGTCTCATTGGGAGCTCTATTTGGAGTGGTATTTGCGCTAACTCGTAATTCAATTCCAGGTTCAAATGACAAGAAAAAGGCACTGATATTAGCGGGTGTAATGCTACTGATAATCTACATTGTTCCAGCATTAAAGTATCCTGCAAATCCTCCTGCGGTGGGCGACCCCGAGACGATATATTACAGGGAATCGCTGTATATCATACTACTCACGGTATCAAGCTTTAGTGCCCTCGGATTAGCCTTCCTATATAGAAAGCTCGGAGACAAAAAAGGGAAACAGATA
>Ga0075430_100003062_pt1 | contig 13973 bp, 8 predicted proteins | sample RhiMetdeltSRZDD4_FD_75294 | JGI IMG/M metagenome (GOLD analysis project Ga0075430, IMG submission 75294) | Populus rhizosphere microbial communities from Tennessee, USA - Rhizosphere MetaG P. deltoides SRZDD4 | ecosystem: Host-associated > Plants > Roots > Rhizosphere > Soil | place: USA... | reverse complement strand
CGCTGCGCGACGGCGATACGATCTGGATCGGCAGCGTTCAGATCTACTTCGATCGTTCGAAGCTGACGCGGTTCTCGCGCGGTGGCGGCGTCAAGGTCGACGCGATCGACCTGTCGAAAGTCGTCGGCAAGGGCATCACGATCCTGAACGGCGTCTCGCTGTCGATCCAGGCCGGCGAGCTCGTCTGCATCGTCGGCGGGAGCGGCGCCGGCAAGACGACCCTGCTCGATACGCTCAACGGCTTCCGCCCGGCCACGACCGGGCGGGTCATGTACAACAACGTCGACTGTTACGAGCACTTCGACCTGTTCCGGCAAGGGCTCGGCTACGTGCCGCAGGACGACATCGTCCACCCCGAGCTGACGGTCCACCAGACGCTGTACTACGCGGCCCGGCTGCGGCTGCCCAGCGACACCAGCGGCGCCGAGATCGAGCGGCTGATCGGGGAGGTGCTGGAGAGCCTGGAGCTGACCCAGCGGCGCGATACGGCCGTGCTGAAGCTCTCCGGCGGCCAGCGTAAGCGCGTCAGCATCGGCGTCGAGCTGCTCACCAAGCCGGACATCTTCTTCCTGGACGAGCCGACGTCGGGCCTGGACCCGGGGCTCGACGGTCGGATGATGGAGCTGATGCGGAAGCTGGCCGACGAAGGCCGCACCATCATCATGACCACCCACGCCACCCGCAACATCATGATGGCCGACAAGGTCGTGTTCATGGCACGCGGCGGACACCTGGCCTACTTCGGGGCGCCGGCCGAGGCGCTGAAGTACTTCGGCGTCGAGGACTTCACCGAGATCTACAACATCCTCGATCCGGCGGGCAGCCCCCAGGCGTACGCGGAGAAGCTGCAGCAGAGCGAAGTGTACGATCGCAACATCCGGCAGCGGCTCGAAGCGCGGCCACCGGCGCCGGGCGGCTCGTCGGAGCCGCGTGACGCCGTGAAGAAGCGGAGGGGCGCAAACTGGCTCGGGCAGATGATCTGGCTCGCGATGCGCTACCTGCGCATCCTGACCAAGGACCCGATCTCCCTCAGCGTGCTGCTGACGGCCTCGCCGATGATGGCCTGGGTCATGACCAAGACGTTCTCGGAGGACACGTTCGCACTCACCTTCGAGGAGGGCGGCAAAGCCAGCGAGGGCCTCGCGTTACTCTTCTTCATGGCGACGGCGACGCTCTTTTTGGGCGGTTTCGTCGCCTCGCGCTCGATCGCCGAGGAGCGTGCCGTCTTCATGCGCGAACGGCTCGTGAACCTGGGGCTTGTCCCGTACGTGCTGTCGAAGGTCTGCGTCCTCGGCCTGTTCTCGGTGATCCAGGCGGCATCTCTGGCACTCGTCATCTCGTCGAGCATCGACTTCCCGGGCGGTGATGACACCCTCCTGACCGTCGGCGCGATCCTCTTCATGACCAATCTGGTGGCGGTGGCGATGGGACTGGTCATCTCATCGCTGGCCGCCAACGGCCTGCAAGCGACATTGATCCTGGTCGTCCTCTTGATCCCGCAGCTCGTGCTTGGCGGCTCGGTCGTCCCGCTCAATCGCGTCGAGGAGCCGGCCAGATCGATGTCGTATGGGATGATCAACCGCTGGTCGCTCTCGCTGCTCGGTGAGACGATGAACATCAACGAGCGCCTGAACAACCAGCTGCCCAAGAACGACTTCGCCGAGCAGTTCGACATCGATCCGGACCGCTACTGGATGATCCTGGGCGGGCTGTTCGTCGGCTTCGTCGTCGCGGCGATGCTCGTGCTCAAGAGCAAGGACGTGCGCTGAGGCAGGGCCGGCCAGATTCGCTCGAGGGGGGCGTTGTGCTCCGCGACCGGTCCACCGGCACGATGTCGGTCCTCTCTGCAGCGTTCTCCCTCCACGGCAATCTCACGTCCCTGTTCGACCGGCCGCCGGCGAATTTCAAGCCGGTCGACGGCCTCAGGGCTCTTTCGATCCTGCTCGTCGTCGCGTTCCACGTCGTCTGGCTGCGTGGGGAATACATCGGACCGGCCGCCTGGACGACGATCGTCTCGGACCCGCTCCTGTCGATCGTCCTGCGCGGCGACCTCGGCGTCGACGTGTTCTTCGTGATCAGCGGCTTCCTGATCGCGCATCTCCTGATCGTCGAGTACCGAGCCAGCGGAACGATCTCGCTCAGAGCCTTCTACATCAGAAGAGTTTTTCGACTGCTGCCGGCCTATTTCTTCGTGCTGGCGATCGTCTGGCTCCTGCGAGCTCAGGAGGGGTGGGTCTGCGAGACGATCTGGGCCAACATCCTCTATGTGAACAACTTCATCTCGGCCGAGCGGCAATGCATGCCCTGGGCCTGGTCGCTTGCCGTCGAGGAGCAGTTCTACACCGTCTTTCCGCTCTTGCTGCTGCTGCTGTACCGCCTTCAGCGATTCCGAGTGCGCCTGCTCTTTCTGGCGTTGATGGCCGGGGTACTCGTTCGAGGTGTCGTCAATCTCTCCAGCAATCAGCATATTCCCATCGTTGCCGAGCCGTGGGTAGACCCGGCCGGCTACGTGGAATCGCTGAACGTCTACGTCAAGACGTACATGCGATTTGGCGCGATCCTGTGCGGCGTCATCGCGGCGTATCTCTACCACCACCACAACGCCGTCGACTACCTCGAACGATCGAGGCCGTGGGCGTACGTCGGGCTCCTGCTCGCCGGGGTGTGCCTGATCGCGATCGTGGTACCCCGGGTGAGATCCCCGGATGCCCACTGGGCGCCGATCGCGGAAGTCCTGTACCTCGCGCTGGATCGGTACCTCTTCTCAGCGGCGATCGCGTACCTCCTGCTTCTGAGCCTGTGCGCGACGGGGCCGGGGCGCGTCCTCGGCGCCGCCTTGTCGGCTCGGTTGTGGTACCCGATCGCACAACTGTCGTACTCGACCTATCTTGTGCATCCGATTGTCATCACGGCCTGCTACCGCTATCTCCTGGACCCCGTACCGCTCTCGTACCCGGCGATGCTCCGGGATCTGCTGGTGGCCGTCACGATATCCCTGCTCACGTCGCTCGTGGTGTACCTGGCGATCGAGCGGCCGATCCTGGGGCTCCGTTCGCTGGTATCTGCCCCGTCGACGCCGCGAGCCGCGTCGATGACGCCCAACGGTAGCCAGCGGGCCGGCCTCGAACGCCCGTCCGTTACGCGCTGCCCCGGCAGATGACCGAGTACACGGCCCGGCTGGAGGTGCAATCGACCTGGCGGCAGGATCGTCTCAGCGCAGGCGTCGCAGGTCGAAGAAGATCGCCAGGTACAACACCAGCAGCAGCGCCGTCAGCGGCCAGGCCAACGAGACCCCTTGCAGCTCCGGGAGCTCCGGTCGGCTGAGCAGCACCGCGATCCCAACCGAGAGCACCGAGGTCACCACGACCCGCACGCGCCGATTGCGCGCCCGGGCAACGCGTGGCGGTTCGGCGGTGTAGACGGTCAGCCCGAAGCTGCCATCGGCAAGCTCGGTCAGGATCTGGTTGATCTGGCTGGGGGAGTCGCGGAAGTAGGTCAGGTAGTCGACCAGGACCGGCTGGAGGCTGCGCGGCTCAATCGCCCTGCGAATCTCGTCTAACTGGAGCTGCTCGAAGAACTTGCGCCCCACCGACCGCAGGTCGGCTTGGGCATCGAGGCGGTTGGCGACCGTCTCGGCCACCAGGAGCGCTCGGTAGATCGAGACGACCATCGGCGGCACCCGCAGGCCGTGCGTCCTGGCGATCTGCATGACGGCGATCATCCACTGGGCGATCGGCGAGCGCTCGTCGCGCTGAGACGGCGACGAGCGACTCTCGCCGCTGGTTCGCATCCGGCTGGTCCAGCGGCGGCTTTCGGCGAAGAAGTCGGCCCGGAACGCCGCCATGTCGGTCCACTCGCTGGGGGTCAGGATCTCCGACAGCGCCCGGTACATCTGCTCGACCTCGGCGCTGTAGACGGCCTGGAGGTAGCGCAGAAGCCGCCCGCGCATCAGGCCGTCCCACGACTCGCACAGCCCGAAATCGACGTATCCGACCCGGTTCCCCGGCAGCGCGAACAGGTTACCCGGGTGGAGATCGGCGTGGAAGAACTGATAGCGGAAGATCTGGCGCAGCGTCGCCGTGATCAGGTTGGCGGCGAGCGACTCACGGTCGATCTCGGCCAGGGCGGAGGCGTCAGCCCAATCGCGGGTGGTCGGGGCGCGTCCGGCTTCGGCGGCCGGACCGGCGGACGGGTCCGTGCCCGAGATCAGCAAGTCGCTGAGCGGCACGCCGCGCACGTACTCCATCGTCAGCACGCGCTGGGTGCACAGCTCCGGGTACGGCCGGGGAATCTCCTCGAACGGGCTGCCCGCGGCGAGCCGCCGCAGCAAGGTGATGTTGGCGAGCTCGTGCTCGAAGTCGAGCTCCTGCATCAGCCAGGCGGTCACCTCGTCCACGATCTGCTGGGGCGTGATGACGAGCGGGACGCGCCCGAGCTCCAGGATGAGGGCCAGCAGGCGGGCCCGGCGGAGATCGCGCAGCACGTGTCGCCGGATGTCCGGCCGCTGGACCTTGACGATCACCTCGGCGCCGTCGTCGAGGCGGGCCAGGTGCGCTTGCGCCAGCGACCCCGCCGCGATCGGCACCGGCTCGATCGCGGCGAAGAGCGTCTCCGGCGGGGCGCCAAGCTCGGCAGTGATGATCTCGCGGGCCTGGTCCCAGGAGAACGGCTGGACCCGATCGAACAGGACCATCAGCTCGTCGCAGTACTCCTGCGGGATCAGATCGGGGCGCAAGGCGAGATACTGGCCGATCTTGATGAAGGTTGGCCCGAGATACTCCAGCCAGGCCCGGAACCGGATCGGGCCGCCGAGCAGCCGTCCGGCCCGCCGGAAGCGGCGCTGGACGGCCGTCTGCGCCGTCGCCGGGGCCGGTGGCTGGCCGATCGCATCGGCCGACTGGCTCATCAGTCGCGCACCTGGGCCACAGTCCAGAGCGCCAGCAGCGACGCGACGCCGAGCGCCGCCGCCCGAACCGCGACGTCGATCGGCGCGGTCAGTCCGAGCACCAGCAACGACAGCCCGACCAGCCCGGCCGCGAGGGCGCTCGATCGGCGGTTCTCGGCCCGGAACTCCGCACCGGACTCCTCCCAGCCGACCGACCATTCGCGGCGCCGCTCGGTCAGCGCCGAGAGCGTCTTCATGGCCTGGCCGGGACTCTCGCGCGCCAGTCCGGCCAGTGTGACGGCGCGCTCGGGATCGAGCCCCATGTCGCCGACTTGCTTGATGACGTGGGACGGTTTCGGCTCGAAGAACTCACGCATCGTACTCAGCAGGTCGAGGTAGCCGGGGAAGCGGAGTGCGGACGAGTCGAGCGCGTCCATCGCCCGCCAGAATAGCATGGTGTTCATGCCCATCCGCAGGTGATACCGCCGGACCTGCTCGATGATCTCGCCAGAGTATCGCCCAAGACGCCGATCCGCGACCGTCGACCGTTCGGCATTCCTGGATGCTTCGTACCAGCGGCGGAAGATCTGGATCGACGCGTGGCGAAACGCTCGCTGGTCGGTCTCCGGTGTCGGGGTCAACTGCTTCATGTAGTGCCGCACGGCCGCGGCGACGTTGCCGGTGGCCACCGCCTCGATGAAGCGCCGCAGGTAGCCGGCTTCGTACGGCGTGAGCTCGCCGAAAATGCCGAAGTCGACGAACACGATCGAGTGGTCCGCGCGAATCAAGAGGTTGCCGGGGTGCGGATCGCCGTGGAAGAAGCGGCGCTCGAAGATTTGATGCAGGCTTGCCATCGCGAAATGCTTGAGGGCCAAGTGCAGATCCAGGCCGGGCAGGCGGGCCTGGATCGCCGGGGCGCCTCCCGACTCGAAAATCTGGGCGAGCTCGGCGAGGCTGATGCCCTCGATCAGGTCCATGGTCAGGACTCGGGTCGCGGTGAGCTCCCAGTAGACCAGGGGCGCATGCTCGAACGGCAGGGCCCCCGCACGAAGGCGATCGGCGGTGGCCGCCTCGAGCCTGAAGTCGAGCTCACGCTCCGTCCAGACGGCGAACTCCTCGACCAGGTCGCTGAGCGACACCGTGCCGGTGACGCCGGTCGCGTCGACGAGCGCGGCGAACCGGCGCAGGTTCCGGATGTCGGCGAAGAAGATGCGCCGGACGTCGGGTCGTTGAACCTTGACCGCGACGCGCCGGCCGTCGAGAAGCTGTGCCGCGTGCACCTGGGCCACCGACGCGGCCGCGATCGGCTCGGGCCGGAACTCGCGGTAGAACTGCTCGAGCGGGCCGCCGAGCTCGGCCTCGACGACAGCGCGCACCTCCTCGAAGCTGGCCGGCGTGACCCGCTCGAACAGCTTCTGCAGCTCACGCGCGACGTCGGCCGCGACGAGATCCTGGCGCATCGCCAGGTACTGGCCGAACTTCAAGTAGGTCAGCCCGAGCGATTCGAGCGCCAGCCGCAGGCGCACGCCACCATCGGAGGCCGCGGCCGCCCCTCCGGCATCGTTCGTGTCGCGTCGCCCGTTCCGGAGGCGTGGCGCCAGCCCGTACTTGGTGGCGACCCACAGCAGGGTACCGGCGCGTCTGAGGTCGAGCAGCGCGTCTGGCATGCCCCTCCGATCCGGTCCGCCAGGTGCGCCGCCCGGCCGATTCAGCGATGCCGCGTCGGCGATCGCGGCGTGCGCGGGCAGCCAGGGGGCTGCCGCGCACCGGCAGATTGGCGCCCCGACTAGGCCCGGCTGCCCTTGTCTTCGTCACGAGCGCGTTGATACGACTCCTGGAACTTGTCGCTGGTACGCTCGGGGATCTTCAGCGCCTCGTCGACGGCCCTGATGTACCCGGCGTACAGGTCGCCCGGCAGCGCGCCCAGCGCGTCGCGATCGGTGTCCTTCTCATCGCGCTCATCGCGGCGCTTCGAGACCTCGTCGGCGAACGTGCCGACCGCGTCGGTGACGGCCCGCAAGCCTTCGATGTGGGCCTGGGTCAACGCCCGGAACAGGCGGTTGGCCTCGTCGAAGGTATGGTTAGTCACGTCGCGGGTCGTGTCGACGTTGTCGCGGACTTCGGACCGGCGCCGCGCCCGCCGATCGGCCGCATCGGCCGACTCACGCTCGGCCCGCTCCAGCTCGCGCTCCTTGCTCTCGAGCTGCGCCTCAAGCGCCCGAATCCGCGCTTCAAGCTCGGTCCGGGACGCGCCGGTCAACCCGCTTCCGCCCGCCGCGGTATCGTCAGCCATCGTTCCTGCTCCTTCGCGTGACCCAGGGCGTCAGGTCGTCCCATCGGGTCGGTCATGCCTGGCGAGTCGTCCTGTCAAGGAAGATATCTGCCCGTGCGCTCGGGCGCCAAGAGCCGCGCCCCCAGACGTCTCCTCCCGCGCACGAGGGAGGGCGCAGCCGCCCGGTCGCACCGGCGTCGTCGTCGGCTCGGTCGAGGGCAGCGAGCACCCCAACCTCAGCGCCGGGCCGCGTCACAACGTCAATCCGCCGTCGACCTGGATGACGGTGCCGGTGATGTAGCTCGACTTGTCTGAGGCCAGGAAGCAGACGACGTTCGCGACCTCCGCGGCCAGCCCGAGCCGCCCCAAAGGGATGCGCGACTTCAGGTACTCGAACCGCTCGGCGTTGATGTCGCTCAGCATCTCGGTGTCGACGAAACCGGGCGCGACGGCGTTGACCCGCACGTTGTTCGCGGCGACCTCCTTCGCCATCGCCTTGGTGAAACCGATGATGCCGGCTTTCGAGGCCGCGTAGCTGGCCTGCGCCGGGCTGCCGTACAGGCCAACGATCGACGTGATGTTGACGATCGAGCCCGATCGCTGCTTCGCCATCCGCAGAATCAGCGGCTGGGTGGCGTTAAACAGGCCGCCGAGGTTGGTGGAGATGACCTCGTCCCACTCCTCCCGGTTCATCCGTGCCAGGACCGAGTCCCGAGCGATGCCGGCATTGTTGACCAGCACGTCCACGGTGCCCAGCTCCCGAACGACGTCCTGGATCGCCTGCCGCATCCCGAGGGTGTCGGCAACGTCGCACTGGACCGGAAAGCAGCGCTGCCCGGGGTGCAGGGACGCCAGCTCGCGGGCCAGCTCCTCGGCCTCGTCAGCGCTCCGGCGAAAGGTGAACGCGACGTCGCCGCCCTCGCCCATGATCGCCCTGACGATCGCGGCGCCGATCCCGCGCGACCCGCCGGTGACGAGCGCCCGCTTCCCCGCTAGCAGCGCCATGGTGTCATCCCTCCCCCTGGTCCAGCTCGTCGACCGACGATCCGCATCGGTACCCCGTACTTCGGTCCCATCCCGATGTTGTGGCGCACGTCGCGGTCGTCGCGGGCAGGCGCGAGCTCCCAGTGCGCGACGATCGTCGCGAGGACGATCCGCATCTCGTAGTCGGAGAGCGCCGCGCCCAGGCAGCGGCGATGCCCGCCCCCGAACGGCAGGAACTCGAACGGCGAGTAGGTCCGCTCCAGGAAGCGCTCCGGGCGAAACCGCTCCGGCTCCGGATAGATGGTCGGATCGTGGTGGATGGCACAGATGCCGACGCCCACGGTGGTACCCGGCGGGAGGGTGTATCGGCCAAGCTGGAGGGGCTCCCGAGTCACCCGAGCGATCTCGGTCAGGATCGAATGGAGGCGGAGCGTCTCGTTACAGACGGCCGTGAGGTACGGCAGGCGCGCGATCACGTCCGGCTCGGGGTCCGGCCCGAGGGCGTCGATCTCCGCGCGTAGCCGTTCGAGGATCGCCGGGTGCCGCGCAAGCTCGTAGAGCGCCCAGCACAGCCCCACCGCCGTCGTCTCGTGGCCGGAGAAGGCGATCGTGCCGAGCTCGCTGGAGATCTCGGTATCCGTGAGCGGTGCGCCGCCCTCGTCGCGGGCCGCCAGCAGCAGGCCGACGACGTCGTCGGCCGCGTCGGCACGGGCGCGGTGCTCGGCCAGGCAGCGTGCCGTGAACGCCGCGAACCGCGCTTTGGCCCGCGCGTAGCGCCGCCAGGGCGGGAACCACCAGGATTGGAACGCCGCCACGTGCACGAAGATCGGGCGCACCAGGTGCAGCAGCTCCGACATCACGCGGTGCCCCTCGGCCTGGAGCGGCCCGTCCGCGACGCCGAACACCACCCGCAAGATCACCTCGCGCGAGACGTCCAGCATCGCGTGGTAGAGCGTGACTTCCTGGCCGGGCTGCCATCGGTCGATGCGCTGGCGAGTGAGTGCCTGAATCACGCAGCCGTACTCGCGGACGCGCTGCAGGTGGAAGGCCGGTGCCAGCAGCTGGCGCTCCCGCCGGTGCCGGGCGCCGTCCATGATCCAGACCGAGCCGGAGCCGGCGAGGCCGGTGAACTGGCGCTTGTGCGACGCTGCGTAATCGTCGGGGTCGGCCGTCAGCACCTCGCGAGCGCCGTCCGGCGTCAGCACCAGCACCAGCCGCATGTCGGAGGTCGTCAGCGTCACCAGCTCGCCGTAGCGGCGTCGGAAGCGGGCGTACTCCTCGACCGGCCGCTGCACGAAGGCCCAGAGGCGCCACGGGTTGAAGCCCGGCCCCGGCGGCAGGCCGGTGGGGCGGGCGGGCGCGATCAGCGTGCGACCGCCGCTCATCGCCGAGGCCCCACGACCCGCGCTCGGACGCCGTGCTTCGGACCGGTGATGATGCTCTTACGCACCTCCTCATCCTCGCCAATGATCTCGAGATCCCAGCGCCGGACGATCTCGGCCAGGGCCACGCGTGCCTCAAAGTCGGAGAGCGCCGCGCCGATGCAGCGCCGGTGGCTGCCCCCGAACGGCAGGAACTCGTACGGGCTGAACGTCCGCTCGACGAAGCGCACAGGACGGAAACGGTCCGGCTCGGGGTAGATCTCCGGATCGTGGTGGATCGCCCCGATCCCCACGCCGACCGAGATCCCGGCCGGGAGGGTGTACCCCAGAAGATCGTGGGTCTCCAGCATTCTCCGCCCGATCTCCGGCAGCATCGTGTGGAGGCGCTGCGACTCGTCGCAGACCGCGCTCAGGTATGACTGCCGGGCGACGACCTCGGGCGCCGCGTCCGGCGGGAGGGCGTCGACCTCCTCGCGCAGCCGGGCCAGGACGGCCGGGTGCCGCCCGAGCTCGTAGATCGACCACGAGAGCGCCGTCGCCGTCGTCACGTGGCCGGTGAACGCCAGGGTACCAAGCTCGGCGCTGATCTCGTCGTCCGGGATCGGGTCGCCGTCGTAGCGCGCCGCCAGCAGCAGCCCCAGCACGTCGTGCAGCTCGGCCCCACTGGCGCGGCGCTCCGCGACGCAAGCCCGCAGGAACTGCCCGAACGCCTCCTTGGCGCGGGCGTACTGGCGCCATCGCGGGTACCACCAGTGCTGGAGCTCCGGGATGAACGACACCGTCGGACAGACCGTGCGCAGCACGTCGGACATGATCTGGCGGCCCTGATCGAGCAACGGTCCCCGTTCGAGCCCGGACAGCACCCGCAGGATCGTGTCGCGGGTCAGCGCGACCATCACGTCGAAGATGCGAAGCTCCTGGCCGGGCTGCCAGGCATCGGTGTGGCGCCGCGCCGCCGCCTGGATGAAGTACCCGTGGTCGCGAATCGCCTGCAGGTGGAATGCTGGCGTCAGCAGTTGACGCTCTCGGCGGTGGCGCTCCCCTTCCAGCACCCAGAGCGCGCCCGCGCCGGTCAGGTTCGTGAGGCTCCGCTTCTGGGTCGCGCCGTACCAGGATGGATCGGCCGTGAGCACCTCGCGCGCCCCGGCCGCCGTCATCGCCATCACCAGCGGCCCGTCACTGCCGTGGATCATGACCACGTCGCCGTAGCGACGCCGCAGCCGGATGTGCTCGGGTCGGGGGCGTTGCAGGAACGCCCACTGACGGAGCGGATTGAGCCCCGGACCGGGCGGCAACCCTTGACGCACGCCGGTCGGCCCGATCCCGGTCACCTTTTGCGCAGATCGCTGCCACACCCGGAGCGCCATCACTCGCCTCCTCGACCGCGCGGGTACGGCTCGGCGCCGCTCTGAGCCGAGACCTCGTGTTCCGGAACGGGCATGGCCTGCATCTCCCAGCGCCGGCGCAGCACGCGGATCGGCACGCCGTGCTCCGGCCCCGAGCCGATGTTGTGCCGGACATCGCGATCCTCGGCGATCGACTCCAGGTCCCAGGCACTGACGACCGTGGCCAGGGTAATCCGCATCTCGTAGTCGGAGAGCGCCGCGCCCAGGCAGCGCCGATCCCCGCCCCCGAACGGCAGGAACTCGAACGGCGAGTAGGTCCGGTCGAGAAAGCGCTCGGGTCGGAACCGGTCAGGCTCCGGGTAGATCTCGGGGTCGCGGTGAATCGCGGCGATGCCCACCGACATCGGGACGCCGGCCGGGATGGTGTAGCCCAGCAGCTCGCGCGGCTCGCGGGGCACCCGCCCGACTTCGGTCAGGATTGTGTGCAGGCGTAGCGTCTCGTTGCAGACGGCACTCAGGTACGGCTGCCTGGCGATGAGATCCGGCTCGGGGTCGGGCCCGAGCGCGTCCAGCTCATCTCGCAGCCGTGCCAGGATCGCCGGATGGCGCCCAAGCTCGTAGATCGCCCAGGCCAGCGCCGTCGCCGTCGTCTCATGGCCGGCCAGCAGGATCGTGATCAGCTCGTCGCGGATCATGGCCTCGGGGATGGCCGATCCGTCGGCGCGGCGCGCCGCCAGCATGAGGCCCAGCACGTCGTCCGATTCGCTCCTGCGCGCCCGGCGCTCGGCCAGCTCGCGGTAGACGAACCGCGTGAACGCCGCCCTCGCTCGCACGTACCTGCGCCAGGGCGGGAACCACCACCGCTGGACGAACCAGACCAGGGCGGTCCACCGTGAGGTGGTCTCCAGCAGCAGCTTGAGCACGCGGCGGCCTTCCCGCAGCCTGTCGCCCCGGTCCACCCCGAGCACTACCCGCAGCACGAGATCGCGTGAGATGTCGAGCATCGCCTCATACGCGTGTAGCGTCTGGCCGGACTGCCAGCGATCGGTATGCTCGCCCGCCAGCTGCTCGATCGTCCGGCCCCAACCGCGCACGCGCTGGGCGTGAAACGGCGGCGCGACGACCTGGCGCTCCTGTCGGTGCTGCTCGCCGGCCATGACCCACAGGGAGCCCGTGCCGACGATGCCGGTGAACGCTCGCCGCATGATGACGTCGTACCCGTCGGGATCGGCCGTGAGGATCTGCCGCGCCCCCTCCGGCGTCAGCACCAGCACGAGCGTGCCCTCGAACGTCCGGAGGGTCACCGCCTCGCCGTAGCGACGCCGAAGCTCGACCTGGAGCTGGCCGGGTCGTTCGAGCAGCGGTCCGGTCCCGAGCAGCCCGAGCCGCGGCCCCGGCGGCAGGCCGGGGCCGCGTGCGGCCCTGTCAGCCGATCGGTCAGGTGCGGCCGTCATGGCCCACCCCCGGCCCCGGTCCACTCAGGATGCACGTCTGCCCGCTCCGACTGCCAGCGACTCCGGCGTCGGCAGGTAGCCGACCCGCCGGAGGTAGCGGAGGTAGGTGCCCATAAGCTCCGGGCCGACCGCCGGGCAGGCGATCCCGGAGCCCGCCAGCGCCCGCTGCGCCCGCTGACAATCGTAGTGCGGCAGCTGGAGGCTGCGATCGTCCATCTCCATCAGCATCGCCTGGTACGGGAAGAGGGCATTGTTCGCGAAGTCCGGATGATGGACCATCTCGTCGCGGATCTCCACGAACGGGCGCTCCTGAAACTGGTAGCCGAGGCCCCGGATGAACGCGAGCGCGTCACGCATGTGCCAGCGCTCGGGGTTCGTCAGGTGAAAGACCTCGCCGATCGCGTTCCGCTGGAGCGCCAGGTACACCACCGACTTCGCGACGTAGTCGGCGGGCGCGATGTCCAGGTACATGTCGAGCGACGGCATCGCCCCCAGCTGGAGGAATCCTTTGATCGAGGCCAGGATGAAATGATCGGTCACGCAGCGGCCGGTCTCGCTGTCCCCGCCGACCTCGCCGGGGCGGTACCGGGTGACCGGCAGGCCGCGCTCGGCGGCGTACAGCAGGCAGCGCTCGCCCACCCACTTCGACTCGTCGTAGCCGAGATTCAAGATCTCGCCGTGCTCGAGCGGGTCGCGTTCGTAGAACGTGTTCTCGGCGCCCATCGGCCAGATCGCGGCCGTGGAGAGGTAGTGGACCGGGGTGATCCGGCGGTGGAACGCCAGCCGGATGATCTCGTGGACGCCGAGGACGTTCGGCGTCCGCAGCGCCTCGTACGGGTAGATGAAGTTGACGTGCGCCGCCGAGTGGACGATCGCGTCAAGCTCGCGCGCCAGGCTCTCGTAGATCGTGTCTTCGAGGCCCAGTCGGGGCAGCGTTACGTCGCCCTCGACCACCCGCACCCGCCGGCTCCAGGCCTGCTGCCACCACTCGTCGTCGCGCCAGAGGTCGTACCCGCGCAGGCTGCCTTCGAGGCGAGCGCGTGCGCGCTCACCGCGCTTCGGCCGGACCAGACAGACCAGCTCGACATCGGTGGTGCGCAGCGCCTGGGACAGAATGTGCCCGCCGATGAACCCGGTCGCGCCGGTCAGCAACACGGTACGAATCTCGCCGCGCGGCCGATAGATGAGCCCCCGGGCCGGCCCGATGCTCGACGGTAGCTGCGCCTCGCGCAGCAGGAACGCCATCCGCTGCTTGCCCCAGTCGGAGGCCCCGGCGCGGCTGTCCGCCGTCCCATTTGAGCCCCCGGCCCGCTCACGGCGCCGCCCCTCGATCAGGGCCGCGAGCTTCTGTAGCGTCGAGGCGCCGAACAGCTCGCGCATGGTGAAGGTGACGTGGAAGAGGCCGCGCACTTCGAGCAGCAGCGGCGTCATCAGCAGCGAGTGGCCGCCCAGGTCCATGAAGTCGTCGTCGCGGCCGATGCTGTCGACGCTGAGGTTGAGCACGCGCGCCCAGGCTTCGGCCAGCTGGCGCTCGGTCGGCGTGGCCGGTGGGACGGTGCGGCTTCGCGCGGCGCCGCCATCGGCCCCCGGCGTTGGCAGCGCCGCTCGGTCAACCTTGCCGTTCGGCGAGAGCGGGAACGCTGCCGAGAA
>Ga0075430_100003059_pt1 | contig 13978 bp, 13 predicted proteins | sample RhiMetdeltSRZDD4_FD_75294 | JGI IMG/M metagenome (GOLD analysis project Ga0075430, IMG submission 75294) | Populus rhizosphere microbial communities from Tennessee, USA - Rhizosphere MetaG P. deltoides SRZDD4 | ecosystem: Host-associated > Plants > Roots > Rhizosphere > Soil | place: USA... | reverse complement strand
ACCGCACGCTGGCCGCGTCCCGCATCCCACTGTCCGCACTGCTGCGCAGCCGGCTGACCGAACTGCACCCGTCGACCTTCCTCATCCGCCGGGCCGCATTGCTCGACGGGATCGGCCTGGTCGACGAGCAGATCCCGGGCAGCTACGCGGAGGACTACGAGTTCCTGCTGCGCGCCGCCCGCCGCGCTCCGCTGGTCAACGTGTCCGACCCGTACGTCCTCGTGCGCTGGCACAAGCGGTCGTACTTCGCCCAGCGCTGGGAGACCATCGCCAGCGCGCTGCAGTGGCTGCTCGGCCGGTACCCGGAGTTCGCCGGCGAACCCCGGGGCGAGGCCCGGATCACCGGACAGATCGCCTTCGCCCACGCCGCACTGGGCCAGCGGCGTACCGCCGTCCGCTGGGCCCGCCGGACCCTCGCTCGCAACCCGCGCGAACCCCGTGCCTACCTCGCGCTCGCCGTCGCCGGCCGCGCCGTGCGAGCCGACACCGTCCTGCGCAAACTCCACGAACGCGGCCGCGGCCTCTGACACTTGATCGCCGTTTCAGGTACGAACCCGAAGCGTTACTCCTCGGTCGTACCTGAATCAGCGACCATTGCGCGGGCGAGGAACACGGACCGTTCGCGTTCGTTGCGGGTGAGGGCCGCGGCGCGCTCGAACTCGCGCTTCGCCTCGTCGAGGCGGCCGAGCTTGGCGAGGAGATCGCCGCGTACGGCGGGCAGTTGGGGGTACGCCGCCAGGGTCGGCTCGGATACCAACGCGTCGACCAAAGAGAGGCCCTCGGCCGGCCCATGAGCCATGCCGACCGCGACCGCGCGGTTCAGCTCCACGATCGGCGAGGGCGAGACGTGACTCAGGACGACGTACAAGGCCGCGATGCGCGCCCAGTCGGTGTCCTCCGCGGTGACCGCGCGGGCGTGGCAGGCGGCGATAGCGGCCTGCAACGCGTACGGACCCAGTGTGCCGCCCAGTGCGTCGACGCGGTCGAGCGCCTCCAGCCCGCGCCGGATGAGCAGTCGGTCCCAGCGCCGACGATCCTGATCGAGCAGCAGCACCGGCTCACCCGACGAGCCGGTACGCGCCCGGGTCCGCGAGGCCTGGATCTCCATGAGCGCGACCAGGCCGTGTACCTCTGGTTCCTTCGGCAGCAGGCCGGCCAGGATCCGGCCGAGGCGCAGTGCCTCCGCACACAGCGCCGGTCGCATCCAGTCGTCGCCGGCCGTCGCCGAGTAGCCCTCGTTGAAGATGAGGTAGATGACCTCGAGGACGGATGCCAGCCGCTCGGCGATGTCGGACGGCGGGGGCAGCTCGATCGGTACCCGTTTCGCCGCCAGGGTCCGCTTGGCCCGCACGATGCGTTGCGCGGCGGTGGGTTCGGACACCAGCAGCGCCCGGGCGATCTCGTCGGTCGTCAGGCCGCCGAGCAGGCGGAGGGTGAGCGCGACGCGCGCCTCGGTCGACAGCACCGGATGGCAGGCGGCGAAGATGAGTCGCAGCAGGTCGTCGCCGATGTAGTCGTCGGCCGCGGCGGCCAGATCCGGCTCGTCCCGCTGGTCGATGTCCCGACCGACCTCGACGAGCTTCCGGTCGTACGCCGCACGTCGCCGCAGTACGTCGATCGCCTTGTGTTTCGCGGTCGCCATCAACCACGCGCCGGGATTGTCCGGCACCCCCGACTCCGGCCACTGCTCGAGCGCGGCGACCAACGCGTCCTGCGCGAGCTCCTCGGCGAGGCCGACGTCCTGCACGATCCGAGCCAACCCGGCGATGATCCGGGCCGCCTCGATACGCCACACCGCCTCGACGACACGATGAGGATCGGTAGCCTGCACGGCTACCGATCCAATCATCCGCGGCTAGCTAGAAGTCCTCGGGTCCGAACACCTTCAGCACGTCTGCCTCGCCCTCCCAGCCCGGCCAGAGGTCCCGGTGCAGCTTCATGAACCGGGAGGTCCACTCCACCGCCTCCTCCTTGGACCGCACCTCGTACAGCGCGTAGCTGATCATTTCCTTGGCCTCCGCGAACGGTCCGTCGGTGATGCTCAGCCGTCCCGCGGACAGTGCGACCTTCGCGCCCGCCGCGCTCGGGGACAGCCCTGCGGTGTCCAGCAGTGCTCCGGCCTTGGTCGCTTCCTCGCCGAGCTTCATGATGGCCTCCATCAGCTCCGGCGGTGGCGGGGTCGTGATCTCCGCGCCCTTGAGCAGAACGATGTAACGCATTGTGATCAACCTTTCCGGTAGTGGTAGACGGCCAGGGCCGAGATCCAGGCCCAGGTGAGGAGAACCGCGGCGACGAAGCCCAGGGTGGGTCCGACGCCGGACGCTACGCCGCCGAACCCGACGGCCAGCACGACGCCGGTGACGATGGAGAACACCGGCGCGAACCGGCGAGCCACCACGAAGCACGCGACGACGAGGCAGGTGAAGCCGACGCCTCCGGCGAGGAAGTGCAGGAAGCCGTGCCAGCTGATGTCGGTGGCGCCGTCGGGCGTACCGGGTGGGAAGCCGAGTGCCGGATCCGCCCGGAACACTCCGGCACAGATCAGGCTGACGCCGTACACCCCGATCAGGCGTGGCGCCCACTTGCCCGAGTCGACGCGCCGCAGGCCGACCGCGAACGCGACAACCAGCAGGCCGGTCAGGACGAAGTTGGTGATCTGGATCCAGCCGAGGTCGCCGTTGCTCAGCAGACTCCACGGGTGCCGGGTGAGGTCGAAGCCGTCCCGGGTCAGTGCCTGAGCCAGGGACACCGTGACATACAGCGGGCCGGCGATGATGCCGTACTTCAGAAGGCTCTTCGTGTCGGTCATACCAGCGCCTCGAACGAGCAGACGCGGAATCGACACGGGCCCTCGAGATTTTTTCTAACTTCGGCAGACGCTCATCCACGCCTGCTGGCTCGCCGCGTCGAGCAGCCGGTACTCGCCGCCGACCGTCGAGTCGAAGTACGACACCCAGGCCGCCCCCTGGCTGCGCACGTGGGCGCCCACCGCTCGCAACCATGCCGCCCTGCGGGTGCCGCTGTCACCGGCGACCATCTTGCTGCCCATCTCGGCGTACCCGAACGACTTGCCGGCCGCCTTGGACACCTCGACCGACCTGGCGAACATCGTGGCCGGATCGGCGTACTCGCCCTTGCCCCAGCTCTGGTTGTAGCAGTCCCAGCCGAGCGTCTCGATCACGTCGTCGCCCGCGTAGTAGTCCCGCCAATTTCGCCCCGAGCTGGGCGTGAGCGTGTAGCACATGAGCACGAGCGTCGCGCGCAGCCGACGGTTGCCCGCGCGGTCGGCGAGGCCGGCGATGCGCCGCCAGGCGGCCCGGTAGTCGGTCGGCGTGAACGCGCCGGCCTCGATGTCGTCCTCGGGCTCGTGGAAGTACACCCAGTACGTGTCGCGGTCCTTCGGCACGCTGGCGAACCAGTTGGCGAGCAGCGTGTCGTGCTTGCCGGAGTTCACGTCCCGCGGGCCGGCCTTGAACGACACCACGACCGTGCGGTCGACGACGTCCGAGCGGCTGCCGTTCCACGACGGCGGCAGCCCCGGGTAGAAAACCCGGACCATCTGCAGCGGGCCGTACGTGCGGTCCGCCCGCGCGACGCCCTGGGCCCACGTTTCGCCGCTGCGCAGGCTGACCGACGCGCCCGCCAGAGCACGGTTGCCGCCGACCGGTGGGAGCGGCGAGACGCCGGGGGTGGGCGACGCCTGCCCGAATGACGCGTCCGCCGAGGGCAGGGCGGTGGGGGTTCCGGTACCGAGACCCGGCTGGATCGCCTCCGCCGGATGGCCGCGGGGCGGGGTCGGGGTCCACGACACCACCAGCCGTGGGCCGTCGTCGCCGTGCTCCGACGCGAACATTCGGACCGGCCGGTCGCCCTTGGGAGATACGACCGCGAATGCGTACGTCCCCGGCGCGTTCACCACATTCGTCACGTCGAAGGACAGCGACGTGGCGCCGGCCTCGGACGCCGCCGTCGCCACGAGAGCGGCCGCGGCCGGCGGTCCGGTGTCGACGAACTCCGGCGCGGCCCAGGTCGTGTCCGGGACCCGGTACAGGTGTACGCCGCCGGGCTGCGGCGAGTTCGACGTGGTCTCCAACCGGACGGAGTCGATCCGACCCGGCTCCGGTAGCGGCGGATTGTCGAACTTCAGGTACGTGGTCGCCCGCTTGGCCGGCGTGTCGACCGCCAACAATTCGAGGACCGAACTGCGGTCGACCGCCGGCTCCTGGTCGACGTAGAACGTGTCTTCGATGGCCGAAATCGCCGAACTCTGCGGGCGGGATACCGAGTCCGCCTGCGTCCACGCGACGACGAGGCCGCCGCCGGTACCGAGCAGTGCCAAGCCCAGCCCGGCAACGGTCAGCTTGAACCCGAGCGGTACGCCCGTCTGCGCCGACCGGCGAGGGCGAGTAGCCGAGTGCCCGTGCGGTCGCCGCGGAGCGGGTACCCGTACGGGCTCTACCTCGTAGTACTCATCACGCTGTGTGACGCGCGGTCTCCCGGTATCGGAGGACACAAACTCTCCTCTTCCTCGACCGACATCGCATTGTGCACCGGCTTCCGGGCGAAAGCCAGTCTCAACGGTGCGACTCAGATGAGGACGCGCAGTGCGTCGAGGATGCGGGCGGCCACCGCGGAACGGCAAACCAGCAGGTCAGGCAGGAGTGGATCAGCTTGGTTGTAGGTGAGCGGGCGGCCATCGACGCGCGATGTGTGTACGCCGACCGCCTGGGCGATCGCCACCGGTGCGGCCGAGTCCCACTCGTACTGGCCACCCGCGTGCACGTACGCGTCGACCTCGCCGGTGACCACCGCACACGCCTTCACCCCGGCCGAACCCATCGGCACCAGGCAGGCACCCAGCGCGTCGGCCAGGTCGGCGAGGAAGGCCGGCGGCCGGGTACGGCTGCACGCCAGCCTGATCTGGCCCTCGCGGTCGGCGGGCAACGGCGGCGGCTGATCCGCGCGCAGCACGAGCCCCCGGGCCGGCATCGCGACGGCGCCCGCGACCAGGCCCTGTGTCGAGCGCTGCCAGAGGGCGATGTGCACCGCCCAGTCGTCCCGCCCGGCTTCGGAGAACTCCCGCGTACCGTCGAGCGGGTCGACGATCCACACCCGGTCCGCACTCAGCCGGGCGGGATCCTGGCGAGCCCCCTCCTCGGAGAGTACGGCGTCGGCCGGTCGGGCCCGGCGCAGCTCGGTCATCAGTACGTCGTGCGACCGCTTGTCCCCGGCGGCCTTCAGCGTGGCCGGGTCATCGAAGCCCGACTCCTCGCGCAACACGAGCAACGCATCGCCGGCGACCTCGGCCAGCCACGCCGCCAATGCGTGATCATCCATTACGGGAGTCCCTTCGGTATGCCGACCGCAAGGCTCGACGAGCGGAGGGCCGAGGTGATCGTGCGAATCACGATCACCAGGTCGAGCGTGAGCGACCAGTTTTCCACGTACCGCAGATCGAGCCGCATGGCCTCCTCCCACGGCAGATCGGCGCCGCCGGAAAGCCGCCAGAGCCCGGTCAGTCCCGGCTTGACCACGAGCCGGCGCTTAACGTCGACCGTGCTGGCCACGAGGTCACCGGGCAGCCACGGCGGCGGGCCGACCAGGGACATCTCGCCGCGTATGACGTTGATCAGCCGCGGCAGGCCCTCCAGTGAATACCTCCGCAGCCACCGGCCCACGGGAGTGAGCACCGAATCGGCCCGGGCGCGGAACTTGTAGACGAGGAACTCCCGACCGGCACGTCCCACGCCACGCTTGCGGGTGAACGCCGGGCCCGCACTGCCCGGCTGCCACCGGACGGCCGCCGCGATCGCGACGAACAACGGGGCCAGCAGGACGAGCGCGGCCGCCGCCGCACACCGGTCGGTCACCGACTTCACGACCCGGCGTACGCCGCCAAGCCGCGGGTGTTCGACGTGCAACAACGGCAGGCCGTCGACCGGGCGGAGGGTGGTCCGACCGCCGGCCACCTCGATCAACGCGCTCGCCATGATCAGATCGACGTCGTCGAGCTCGAGCTGCCAGGCCAACCGCCGGACCGCTGCGCCGTCGAGCTCCGGGCAGGGCAGGACCACGACGGTATCGGCCTCCGCCCGCCACGCGACGACGGCGACGTCGTCGAGCGGCCGGCACGCCGCCACGACCGTCAGGCCGTGGTACGGCTCGCGCTTCAACCGCCGGGTCAGCTCGGCCACGGCCCGCGGATGACCGACCACCACGACCCGCCGCAGGCACTCACCGCGACCCCACGCGCGGTGCAGGCGGGCTCGCATCAGGTACCGGGCGACCACCCCGAAGACGACCATCGACGGCATCGCGACCAGCAGGTAGTCACGCGCGATGTAGACGTCGAACGCGTACAGCACGATCGCGATGGCCGCGGTCAAGGCGAGTCCCGCCCGGACCAACCGCTGGTACTCCTCGTTGCCGACGAAAAGGCTCCTGGTCTCGTACGCCCGCCCGAACAGCAACGCGACCAACCAGGCCGCCGGCAGCAGGACGGTCAGCCAGGCATACGTTCGGCCCTCCGCCGTCCCGGGGTGCAGGAACAGGGCGAACGCCGCCCCGTACACCCCGACCAGCGCATCGACCGGAACGAGCCACGCGACGTACCGTGCCTCCCACACCCCACGCTGCACCCTTGCCGTTCTCACGTCCCACCACCCCGCACCGATCCTGGTGTGTGGGACTGACCGGGCACCACCATTACGTCCGATCGACGACAAGTAGGCTCTGCAGTCATGCTCATCTCGTTCGCCCGGGGTGCCCCGTCGCTCGACATCATCGACGTGGAAGGCCTCGAGGCAGCGGCCGTCCAAGCCTTCCGGACCGATCCGGTCGGGGTCACCGCCTACGGCACGGCGTACGGATATCCGCCCCTGCGGGAGTGGATCGCCGCGAAGCACGGTGTCGAGACCGACCGGGTACTCGTCACGAACGGCTCGTTGCAGGCCGACGCGTTCCTGTTCCAGCACATCGTCCGCGCCGGCGACGCGGTCGTGGTGGAACGGCCGACGTACGACCGGACGCTGCTGAACCTGCGGACCATGGGCGCGGCCGTGCACCAGGTGACGCTGCAGGCCGACGGGCTCGACCCGGACGAGCTCCGCAAGCTGCTGGAGTCCGGGGTGCGGCCCCGCCTGGCGCACGTGATCCCGAACTACCAGAACCCAGCCGGCGTGACGCTATCGGCGGAGAAGCGGCACGCGTTGCTCGGGCTCGCCCGGGAGTACGACTTCACGGTGTTCGAGGACGACCCGTACGCCGACATCCGGTTCCGTGGCGAGCCACTGCCCTCGCTGCTGTCCCTCGACCCCGACCGCGTGGTACACGCCTCGTCGTTCACCAAGACGATCTGCCCTGGACTGCGGGTGGGGTACCTCGTCGGGCAGCCGGACCTGATCGCGGACATCGCCCGGCGGGCGACCAGTACGTACATCTCCGCGGGCATGGTCGCGCAGGCGATCGTGTACCAGTTCTGCGTCTCCGGCGCCATCGACCGATCGATCGCGACCGTTCGCGAGGCTCTGGCCGGGCGCGCACGCCTGCTGGCCGCGGCGTTGCGGGAGCACATTCCCGGAGTCCGGTTCACCGAGCCCGACGGCGGCTACTTCCTGTGGGTCGAGCTTCCGTCCACAGTGGATGTCGCGGCGCTGGTACCGGAGGCGGAGAAGCGCGGCGTCGCCGTCGTCAAGGGCAGCGACTTCCTGCTCGAGGGCGGGCACCACGCACTGCGGCTGGCGTTCTCCGCGGTGACGGCGGACCAGATCGAGCCAGGCGTCCGGCGTCTGGCCGAGGCGGTCGCGGCCATTCAGCGATAGAAACTGTCGGATACCCGACAATCCGTTCCACGGTTGCCGAGTGGGGCATCGCGGGTGCGGTGTGTGGATCACAATGCTGCCGATGTACTCGCCATGCGCGGGTACATCCGTAGTCCACTACCCCCCGCCCCCAACGGCGCCGCGGCGGCGAACCTCGCCGCCGCGGCGCCACCGTAAGTGGCGCGTACCCTGACGGCGTGTCTGCGAGCGACGACAGCGGGCGGAACCTGACCCGGGCGTGGGCCGCGCCCGTGCGTGCGGTCACCCGGATATGGACGTCGCCCAGCAAGGCCCCGGGCCAGCCGGACCGGAGCGCGATCGTCGACTGTGGACTGTACGTCGGCGGGGTACGCCAGTCCGGTTCACAGGGGTACGCGGACGCGCTGGCCGAGGCGCGGGCGCGCGGCGACGGGTTCGTGTGGCTCGGCCTGCACGAGCCGAGCCAGTCCGAGATGGCCGAGGTGGCCGGCGCGTTCGGCCTGCACGAATTGGCGGTCGAGGACGCCCTCCAACCGGGCCAACGCCCGAAGCTCGAGCAGTCCGGTACATCCGACGTCAGCGTGCTGGTCCTGCGCGCCGCCCGGTACGTCGAGCACGAGGAGCTGACCGAGACCTCCGAGGTCGTCGAGACCGGCGATGTGATCCTGCTGATCGGCGACCAGTACGTCATCTCGGTACGGCACGGGTCGACCTGCCCGCTCGCGCCGGTGCGCGCCGAGCTGGAGACCAAGCCGAACCTGCTGCGGCTCGGCCCGTGGGCAGTGGCGTACGGGGTGACCGATCACATCGTCGACCGCTACGTCGAGCTGGTCGAGAAGGTCGAGCACGACATCGACGTGCTGGAGGAGAGGGCGTTCTCGCGGCACGCCCGCGGTGGCGTACAGCGCATCTACCAGCTCAAGCGGGAGCTCTCCGAGTTCCGCCGGTGCGCGGCGCCACTGCAGCGCCCACTGGCCACGCTGGCCGCGGAGGACGCCGAGGTACCGCCGAAGCTGCGCCGCTACTTCCGGGACGCGCTCGACCATGTCAACCGCACGGTCGAGCAGGTCACGTCGTTCGACGAGCTGCTCAACTCGATCCTCGCCGCCCGGCTCGGCCAGGTGACCGTCGACCAGAACAACGACCTACGCAAGATTGCGGCGTGGGCCGCCATCGCCGCATCGCAGACCCTGATCGCCGGTATCTACGGCATGAACTTCCGGTTCATGCCCGAGCTGCACATGAAGTACGGCTACCCGGTCGTGCTCGCGTTGATGGTGTTGCTCGCGCTCGGGCTGTACCGGCGGTTCCGGCGATCGGGTTGGCTGTGATCAGCTACGGCTGTTCCGACCGGGGCTGCCCGCCTTGCGGACGAGGTCGTCGGCCGAGTCCTTCACCTTGCTGACCGCCTTGCTGGACGCCGTCGACGTCCTCTCGGCTACCTTGTGCGCGGTCTCGCTGGTCTTGTCGGCCACCTTGTCCACAGTGGACTTCGCGTCCTCGTGGGCCTGTTCCAACGCCTGGTTCGGGTCGTACTCGGCCCACTGCTGACGCCGGCGGCGGGCGACGTACGCCGCGGCAATGCCGAGCGCGGCACCGGCGGCGGCCAGCGCGACCAGGATGGTCGAGCGGTTGCGGGAGGACTGCTGCTGCTTCTTCATCGCCTTCAACTGCGCCTCTCTCGCCTGCCGGGCCCCGTCCCGCGCGGCCAGCACCATCGGTGCGAAGGCCGCCATCGTGGCGTCCCAGCTGTCGGTAGCGGTACTGCGGATGCGATCGATACCGGGCGACACATAGTCCTTCGCGGCGGACACCCGAGGGCCGACCGCCGCACCCATGCCGCCTGCTGCATGTGTTGCGGCCTGTACGAAATGTTCCAAGCTCTCACCGAGCTCGTCGCGCATGAGCTCGGTGTGACTGCGACGGCGCCGTAGTCCCATCCCGTTACACCCCCCTATGCGGCTTTCTCCGTTATCCTCCCTCTTCGGATACCTCCGCACCACTGGAATGGGCCACATGAAAGGATCCCTGGGTCGAGCTAACCCACGATCCAAGGAGTCGAACCGTGGCCGAGGCCATCTACGCGACCCTGCACACGTCCGCCGGCCCGATCCGGGTGGAACTGTTCCCCAACCACGCGCCGAAGACCGTGCGGAACTTCGTCGAGCTCGCCGAGGGCACGAGGGACTATGTCGACCCGCGTACCGGCCAGCCGGGCAGCGGACCCTACTACAACGGCACGATCTTCCACCGCGTCATCGACAACTTCATGATCCAGGGCGGTGACCCGACGGGGACCGGCCGGGGCGGACCGGGCTACCAGTTCGAGGACGAAATCCACCCGGAGCTGACCTTCGACCGGCCGTACCTGCTGGCGATGGCGAATGCCGGACCGCGTACCAACGGCTCGCAGTTCTTCATCACCACCGCGGCGACCACGTGGCTGAACGGCAAGCACACGATCTTCGGTACGGTCGCCGACGACGCGTCCCAGAAGGTCGTCGACGCGATCGGCACCACCCAGACCCGCCCGGGCGACCGGCCGGTGAACGACATCGTCATCGAGCGCGTGGAGATCGCGCGGGTGGGCGCCTAGCCCCGGGCCGGCGAAGGCCGGCGCTGGACCGCCAGTACCTTCCCCCACGTACGCTTGCGGACATGGCGCACCCCGTGTCGGTTCCGGTCTGCTACCGCCATCCGTCGCGGGAGACGTACGTCCGCTGCACTCGCTGTGACCGACCGATCTGCCCCGACTGCATGCGCGAGGCATCGGTCGGTCACCAGTGTCCGGAGTGCGTCGCCGAGGGGCGCCGGACGGTCCGCCGGGCCACCACGGCCTTCGGTGGCAGCCCGGTGGGCCAGCAGGGGTACGTCACGATCGCGCTCGTCGCCCTCAACATCGCGGCGGCGCTGATCGGGGTACTGATGGGCGGCCCCCAGTCGCTGCTCGGTGGGTTCTTCACCGATGCCGGCCCGATCCAGGCGTACGGCGCGGTGATCGGCATCCCGATCAAGCTGACCGCGGCGGGCACGGTCGTGGACGTCACGAGCCCGCTGAGCGGCACGGTCCTGCCCGGGATCGACGACGGTGCGTACTACCGGCTGTTCACTGCCATGTTCATTCACTACGGGCTCATCCACCTGCTGTTCAACATGTGGGCGCTGTGGGTGCTGGGGCGCACCCTCGAGGCGGCGCTCGGCCCGGTCCGGTTCCTGGCGCTGTACCTCATCTCCGGGCTCGGCGGGAACGTGGCCGCGTACGTGCTCTTCCCCAACTCGCTGACCGCGGGCGCTTCGACCGCTCTGTTCGGGTTGTTCGCCGCGTTGTTTGTGGTGCTCAGACGGCTCCGCCGGGATACCTCGTCGGTAGTCCCGATCCTGGTGCTCAACCTCGTGATCACGTTCGCGGTACCGGGCATCTCGATCGCGGGACACATCGGCGGGCTGGTGACCGGGGGCGTGGTGGCGGCCGGGCTCGCGTACGCCCCGAAGGAGAAACGGACCGCCGTCCAGGTAGCCGTCTGCGCCGGCGTCACCGTGGCCTTGCTGGGCCTGACCTTCGCCGCCGCCTCAGCCGCCTGACGCCTCCCCCCTCCCGGTTGATCATGAAGTTGGTAGCACGACACGCCGTCGAGCCCCCAACAAAGTTCATGATCGACCAGAGGAGAGCTGGGTGAGGGCCTCTACTACGTCGTGGGCGGGGGCGCCCAGTTCGCGTTCGCCGTAGAGATATATGGACTCGCCCGCGTCGATCTCGACGAGTTCCGTGGTGACGCCGAGGCGTCGCCGGGCGTCGACGCGTACCCGTTCCACCTGTGACCAGGGCAACCGGCGACGGCCGCTGAACCCGACGACCACCGTCACCCCGTCGTGGTCGGCGGCGATCCGGACGGGCGCGACCAGATCGCGCACGGCGGAGATCGCCAGACCCAGCGCGGCGGCCAGGGCGAGCCAGAGTGCGAGCCGATCGCCGAGCGCCAGGAGCGGCCCGGCCACCAGGAACACCCCCGCACCGATGAACTCGAGCACCACCCGCGAGCGAGGCACCCGCCATTGCATGACGATCAGCCTGCCATGCCGGCTGGCGCGTTAGCATCGGGCCGTGCGGGATGCGGTGGTCGTCGGTGCGGTGCGGACGCCGGTGGGCCGGCGCAAGGGTGGCCTCTCCCACGTGCACCCGGTCGACCTCTCGGCGCACGTGCTCACGGCGTTGACCGAGCGCACCGGGTTCGACCCGGCGGACGTCGACGACGTGGTCTGGGGCTGCGTGATGCAGGTCGGCGACCAGTCGTGGAACGTCGCGCGAAGTGCCGTGCTCGCCGCGGGCTGGCCGGAGACCGTGCCCGGGACCACGCTCGACCGCCAGTGCGGCTCGAGCCAGCAGGCCATCCACTTCGCCGCCGCCGCGGTGACCGCCGGCCAGGCGGACCTCGTCGTCGCCGGGGGAGTCGAGTCGATGACCCGAGTGCCGCTCAACTCCTCGGTCGGCGAGGGCACGCCGTTCGGCGACGGGGTGCGGACCCGGTACGCCGGGGTGGAGGGCTTCGCGGACGACGCCACGATCCCGTTCAACCAGGGCGTCGGCGCGGAGCTGATGGCCGCGCGGTGGGGGTTGAGCCGGAGCCAACTCGACGAGTACAGCCTGGCGAGCCACCAGCGGGCCGCCGCCGCGGCGGACTCCGGCCTCTTCGACGCGGAGCTGGCCGGCATCGACGGCATCACCGCCGACGAGGGCATCCGCCGCGACACGTCACTGGCCAGGCTCGGCGAGCTGGCTACTCCGTTCCGGCCCGACGGCGTCGTGACCGCCGGCTCGGCGTCGCAGATCTCCGACGGCGCCGCCGCGCTGGCCATCACGACCTCGGACTGGGCGGCCGCGCACGGGCTGCGGCCGTGGGCGCGCATCCACACCGCAGTCGTCACGGCGGACGATCCGGTCATCATGCTGACCGCGCCCATCCCGGCGACGGCCAAGGCGCTGCGCCGCGCGGGGCTGGGCATAGAGGACATTGACGTGTACGAAGTCAACGAAGCGTTCGCTCCGGTGCCGTTGGCGTGGCTGGCGGAAACCGGAGCCGACCCGGCAAAGCTCAATCCCAGGGGCGGGGCGATTGCGCTCGGTCACCCGCTGGGTGCGTCTGGTGCGCGAATCATGACCACGATGCTGCATCACATGCGCGACAACGGTCTGCGGTACGGCCTGCAGACCATGTGCGAAGGCGGCGGCATGGCAAACGCCACCATTCTCGACATGTGTTGACCATCCGCCACCATAAGTCGGCGTGTCATAAGTCTTGCTCACAAACCTTTCTCACTTTTAGATGTCTGGAGACCACCTGTGTCTCGGCGTTGAGATGGGGAGTGTGCATGCGAGATACGACAAGAAAACGGGCTGTTGGTTTGCTCGGTGCAGCCGTACTGATCGGAGCCGCCGCGGTGTTGGGCGGAGGGGCCAATGCCGGCGCGGCCGGAGGGCTCGCGGCGCCTCCGGATCGGTTCGTTCGGCTGCCTGACGGCTCGACCGTCGTCACGAAGCCGATCGGCCTGAGCAACAAGCCGACCACCGTCGTCGTAGAAATGGCCGGCGACGCGGTGACCGTGGCGGAGGCGAACGCGGGCGTCGAGTTTTCGACCAGCCAGAAGCAACAACGCAAGGACCAACTCCGGAAGGTGCAGGCACCGGCTACACAGCGAGCTCGCGAGCTCGGGGGCACCGTGCTGGGCAGCTACCAGTCGTCGTACAACGGATTCAAAGTGAGTATTGCGGCGAACCGGATTCCGTCCCTACTGGACATTCCGAACGTCGTCGCGGTGCACAAGGTGTATCCGATGAAGCCGGACAACACAAAGGGCGTGCCACTCATCGGCGCCCCGGCGGTGTGGGACGGCCTCAACGGGTTCCACGGTGAGGGCATCAAGATTGCCGTCATCGACACCGGCATCGACTGGACCCACGCCAACTTCGGTGGGGCGGGTACGGCCGCGGCGTACGACGCGGCGCACGCCAACGAGACCGCGCCGGCGGACCCGGCGTTCTTCGGGCCGAACGCACCCAAGGTCAAGGGCGGCATCGACCTGGTCGGCGACAGCTACAACGCCGACTCGAGCGACCCGAACTTCCAGCCGGTACCGCACCCGGACCCGAACCCCCTGGACTGCAACGGCCACGGCAGCCACGT
>Ga0075430_100003055_pt1 | contig 13995 bp, 9 predicted proteins | sample RhiMetdeltSRZDD4_FD_75294 | JGI IMG/M metagenome (GOLD analysis project Ga0075430, IMG submission 75294) | Populus rhizosphere microbial communities from Tennessee, USA - Rhizosphere MetaG P. deltoides SRZDD4 | ecosystem: Host-associated > Plants > Roots > Rhizosphere > Soil | place: USA... | reverse complement strand
CAGGATCTGCGGGCTTTGACCCCAGATCAGGAACAGCTGGGCGACCAAGACCGGCCCCACGACATGACCGATCCGCTCGAGGAAGCGATAGGCCGCCGAGTTAGCGCCGATTTGTCGTGCGAGCTCGGAATGCGCCACGTGCGTCACGACCGGCGCGTTGATGAAGCCATGAGCGATGCCGACGGACATGACGCCGGCAATGACCACGGCGGTGCTGAGCATACCGTTGCCCACGAAAGACGACCCCATGAGCCCGATCAGCACCAGCCCGCAGCCGCTCAGCACGGCTCCCCAGAACAGCACCGCCGTCGTGCTGCCGGTGCGATCAACCAGGCGGGAGACGTATCCGCTCGCGACCACCACCCCGATGGCGTAGAGCATGATGATCTGGCCGATCTCTTCCTGGCGGTAGCCGTTTTGGCCCAGCAGCAGCGGCAGACCGAAGGTGATGGTTCCGGTCAGGATCGCCTTGGCGGGCACACCGATACAGAACATCGTCTTGAGGAATTCGCCGCTGCAGAACACGCTCTTGAGACCGCTTCCGATTCCGTAAATGGTCGAGTGCCCCGCGCGCAGTTCAACGGCGCGCGGGATCAGCAGCATGCTATAGATCGCCGTCGCGAACCCGATAGCGCCGCTGAGCATGAAGACCCCCTGCGGGTGAAGGTAGTTCACCAGCAAAGATCCGATCGCCATGCCGGAAATCATGCCGCCCTGGAATCCGAACACGATGATCGCGGCGCCCTGCGTCTTCTTCTCGGCCGGAGCAACGGCCAGGATGTAGGCCTGGATGCCGATGAAGAGCATCCCCTGACCGATGCCGGAAATCGCGCGCAGGAGGGTGATGTGCAAGATGTCGAGCGGCAGCACCAGCCCGAGCACGCTGGCGCTGGCCAAGACCAGGCCGAGCCAGATCAACAGTCTGGGGCCGTGCCGTTCGGCGAAGTGCCCGGCCGGAATCAGGCTGAGTGCGAAACACAGATAGTAGACGGTGAAGGGCGCCGAGGCGTAGGCCGGCGACATGTGCGATGCGGTCGCCACGTCCTGCATGAATTTCGGCAGGAACGAGTACAAGAGATGCTCGAGAAACACTGCCAGGAAGAAGATCGGCTTGACGATGATGAGCGCGGCTTCCGCGCTCAGCTTCATCGATCCGGTCCGATCCGCTTCTGCGGTCGTCCACGGCAAACGCTGCATTGAGCTGGCCACCTGCAGGAACAGTCCTGCAAGGAATGCCGACGCAACGAACAGGGCGGCGAAATTCCTCACGCTGCGTTCGACCTGCTGGTAGACGACGGCCGTCGGCACCGTCACCGTCAGGTGGACGCGCCGAGGCTGATCTGGGCGAGACAGGTCGACCGTGTATTCGTAGCTGCGTGGATCGACGACCCAACCACGTCCCAATTTGCCCGGGTCGGTGGAAATCTGAATGCTCTTGTCGATGATCAGCGCGGCCTCGCTGATTTCCGGGTTCAGTCGACGGTAGTCGCTGAACACCTTGTCGATACCGTCAAAATCCCGGAACCGGAGATTGAACTCCACGATATCGCTGAGACGCTGCGCCAAGGCCAACGCCGATGCCTTGGCCTTGCCTTGCACGCCATCCGTATAGAGCGCGACCAGTGTCGCAACCACCGCGGCCGCCATGATGAGGAAGGTGACGGCGTAGCCGATCTGCAGCCAGGGCACGCGGGTGCGGGCGAGATAGGGCGCCGCGATCCAGACGACGATCGCGAACACGGCGGACAGGCCGAGCACAAGATACAGCAGCGGCTCGAAGGCGGCGTTGATGCGGTTCGTCAGCAGCTTCGTCGGCGACATCACCACCAGGCTGCCCACCGTCTCGAATCTGTTCCGCAACGGCAGGACCAATTGAAAGTGCGTCTCGCCGCGATCCAGCTCTACGTCCTGCTTGACGTGCTTGATGGCGGCCGACGGCTCCGGCAGCTTCGGATTTGTCTTGTCGACGGCAAGGAACAGTTGATGCCCGGAGGTGTCGTACACGCCCATGGCATCGACTTCGTCGACCCCCTGCAGGATCGGCTCCACGAGCGTCTGGAAGCCGGCAAACTGCTTCAGCGGCAGGCCGGCGCGCAGGTAGGTCTCGATGGAATTCTGTACGTTGCGGCCCTGCGCGGTCACCTTCTCGATTTGGAATTCTTCGTAGGTGCGTTTGCCCTCTCCGAAACCGACGTAGACAAGCAGCAATAGCGACAGGCACGTCACGACAAACATCGTGACGCCGTCCACCTTTCGCCGGGTAAGAGATAGTGCTGACATCGTCGGTCAATGATCGGTTTGAGGCATCAAGTCGCGTCCAATTCCCATTGCGTATGCGGCTGCATGGCGCTCGGCCAGCGCCATTAACCGCTCATTCACCCCAGCGCGCCGCTGAGCTGCATCCGTAAAAATTAGATTAGAGTTATGAAACATCGTTTAACGATATGGTCATCGCCGTGACGGGTGGTTGAACCAGAATGTCCCGGCGGCGGCGCGGGTCCGGCTCATCTCGTCGGCGGCATTTTCCGTCCCAGCAGCCGCCGAATTCACTTCAGCGACCGAGGGGGCGAAAGCCTTGACGGCCTCACCCGCCTTTGCAGCCTCCCGCATCAAGCTCAGTCCTGCGAGATTGAGCTCGGTCGCCTTGTCGAGAAGATCAAGCGTGCTGGCCTCCTCGGCCGGCGGCGCCGCCTCATTGGACAGGCTGGTCGCGGCATCGGGCTCGACAGGCGCGGCGGGCGCTCCACCCCTGCGCCTGGCGCACTGCGCGCCATAGGCGTCCAATCCGACCAGATCGAGGACGTGTCTCACCGTTTCGGCACGGTGCATGAGGAGAAAGTCGAGGCGATCGGCGAGCAGGGAAAGGACGAGATCGTCGTAGCCCATGCCGGCTTGCGGAAGCCCGGCCGATATCAGACTGGTGATTCCGTCCGCCGGCTGCTTCAGGTCCGGTTTGGGGTTGGCCTCCAGAATGTACAGGCCGTCGTTCTCGTCCGAGCGGATGTCCAACCGGATCAGCGAGCGGAGGTTGAATTCGCGAAAAACCTCCCATGCCAGCCGGCGCATGCGATCGAGCTTTGCAGCCTCCTGCCGGGGATCGAGGTCCTTGAAGCGGTCGTTCGTGATCGGGCGCAGATCCATGGATGTGAAGATCTTTTCATCAGCCGTGAGGACGCGTTCGAGCGCAGCGAACGTGAAGGGATCGCGGCCGCGCGTCAGCCGGCCCTCGCGCGCCGTAATCGATCCGGCGACCGCGATGCAGTACTCCCGGCCGCGCAGATATTTCTCGATGAGGACTTCGTTCTGGGTGGCGCGATAGACTTCCGCCACCGCGTCGGGCAGTGCCCATTTGTCTTCGACGAAATGCACGTTCAGCGATGCGCGGCCGGACACCGGCTTGACGACGAACGGCCCGTCATAGTCGCCGAACGCGCGCTGAAAGCGGCTGTTCAGGTCCGGGCGGAACGGTCCGCGAGCCATATGCCACGTCGAGAACGGCGCAGTCGGAAGACCGACGCAGATCGCTTCGCGTTTGAAGGCATGCTTGTTGTCGAGCGTGGTCACCGCCAGCGGGTCATGTCCCACGTAGGGGATGCCGAGCATCTCGAGCGTGGCCGGAGTGTGGGCGGCGGAATTGTAGCCTTGAACCCCGCCTGAATTGATCCACGCCATATGAATGCGCTCGCGCCGAATGCGATCGCCGAGCAGCATGTCATCGGGCAGGAGCTGGACATGGCGAAAGCCGATCCTCCGGAGCGCAAGGGCGATGTCCTGCGCCACCGCCTCGTAGCTTTTCCACGATCGGATGTTGTGACACTGGTAGATGACGCTCCCGGGCGTGGCTTTGTTGCCGCCAAATATCACCGCGAGGCGCAGGCGGGACTTCAAGCCCTCGAGCACTTCCTGCAGCGGAGCCAAATCGTCTGGGTAGAACGCGTGCGACCTGTCCGGCCACGGCCGTACTGGCCGCGCCTCTCGCGCCGAATGCATTAACGCCCCCGTCCTTTCTTGGACTTGTGGGAGGCAGCATCGGAGACCGCCATAAATTCGAGGTAAAAGGGCCTCGTTTGGCGGAGCGGAATCGGAAGTTACCGTTGCCCAATCGCTAACGGCGGTCGCGCGGCGAATCGGCGAGGATGGCGGCAACCGCGTCGGCGCGCGGTCAGGGCGCCGCGCGGCGGACCGGCGGCAGCGGAGCCAGGAGCGGAGTTGCGATCGGCCTACTGCGAGGACAGCAGCAGCGCGTGTTCGGAAGAGATCGTTTCCGGCATGACCGCCGGAGCAAACAAGATCGAGGTGAAGTAGCCGCTGGCGACGATCAACCCGAGAAGCTCGACATACAGCAGCATGAATCCCCCAAGCATGTCTGTCCGTCCTTCCCTTCCACATTAGGTGGCATCACGAGTTAACGGTTCGCTAAAGGCGAACATGGATGCGCGATCTGGCGGTTTCCGCTGCGCGTCGACGAGGTCTTGGCTGCGCATGCGACCGACCGCGTGTGCCGCCGGTCCGCCTCACATTCAACGGTAATTTAAGACCCTCGACGCAATAGTTTTCGCGGACGTCCAGGGGCGACGCCCCTTGCCTCACGTGTGCCCTCGCCTGCCCAGGAGGGCACGACTGATGACGGCACCACAGCCGAACGTTCTGGCCGGGAGCGTCACCCAGGCAACCGTGCCGCGGCACGCCAATGGGCATCGCGCGGCAGCCGAGATCGAACCGCGGGCTGACGAATTCCTCGCCGGGCAGCGCCTTGCATCACTTGCCAGCTTGCCGGGCGTGGTGGTGTACCAGCGCGTGGTCACGCCCGATGAGAAGATCCGCTACACCTATATCAGCGAGGGCGCGCGGGACATTTTCGGCGTTTCGCCGGCGGAAATTCTTTCGGATCCCGAGGCGCTGTTCGGGCGCCACAGCGACGAGTACAAGGCAAGGTTCCGAGAACGCCTGGTCGCGGCCTCGAAAGCCCTCACCACCTGGGACGTCGAAGCGTCCATCGTCACCCGCGACGGCCGCAAGAAATACACTCATGCGATCGCCCGGCCCGAGCGCCAGCCGGATGGTTCGGTGCTGTGGACCGGGATCATCCTGGACGAAACCCGCACCCGCGAGGCGGTGGTCGAGGGTCTCTCGCAGGGCTTTCTGCTGTATGGCGCGGATGACCGGCTGATCCTGCGCAACAGTCATTTCCTGGACCTCTACCCGTCGCTCAAGGATGTCGCCGTCCCGGGCGCCAGATTCGACGAGGTGGTGCGGGCGGAGGTCGACTGCGGCGTCAATGATCCCATGCAGAATATGGAGCCGCCCGCCGTCTTCCGGATGCGGATGGAGCGGCATCGGGAGCCACGGAACATTTTCGAGTGGCAGCTCAGCGACAATCGCTGGGTTCTCGTGAACGAGGCCCGCACCAGAGACGGCGGCACCGTCGTCCTCTACACCGACATCACGGAGCTGAAGCGGCGCGAGCGGGAGATTCAGTTCCTGGCCGATCACGACACGCTGACCGGCCTGCACAACCGGGCCTCGTTTCAGCGGCGCGCCGAAGAGGCGCTCGTCGGCGCGAAGCGACGCGGCACGACCGTCGCAATCATGTGCCTCGATCTCGACCATTTCAAGAATGTGAACGATACGCTCGGTCACGCGGCGGGCGATGAGTTTCTCAAATGCGTGGCCAAGCGCCTGCGCGCGTGCTTCCGCGACATGGACACGGTCGCGCGCTTTGGCGGCGACGAGTTCGGAATTGTGTTCACGGACCTCAAACAGCCCGAGACCGCGACCACGCTGGTCTCGCGATTGCTGGAGATCGTCAGCCATCCGATGGATTTCAACGGCCAGCAGATCGTCTCGGGGGTCAGCATCGGGGTCGCTCTTTCGGCCACCGACGGCGACGACGCCGACGGTCTGATCAAGCGGGCGGACCTGGCGCTCTATCGGGCGAAAGCCGAGGGCCGGGGCACTTTTCGCTTCTTCGAAGAGGAGATGGACGCGCGCGCCCAAGCCCGCCGCGCGCTGGAAATCGATCTTCGGCAGGCCGTGATCAAGAACCAGCTGGAGCTGCACTATCAGCCCCAGATCGATATCTTCACCGACGAGCTCGTCGGATTCGAATCGCTGGTGCGTTGGCGCCATCCGGAACGTGGAATGATCTCGCCCTTGGACTTCATCCCGCTGGCCGAGGAAACCGGGATCATCGGCAGCATCGGCGAATGGGTCCTGCACCGGGCATGCAGCGACGCGCTGGCGTGGCCGAGCTCGATCAAGGTGGCCGTCAACGTATCACCGGCGCAGTTCAGGACCCGCAATATCGCCCAACTTGTCGCCAAGGTCCTCGCGGACACGGGGCTCAAGCCGAGCAGGCTCGAGCTCGAAATCACCGAGTCGATATTGTTGCGCGACGTCGACGAAAACCTCACCACCCTGCGCAACCTGAAAAGCCTCGGGGTGCGCATTTCGATGGACGATTTCGGCACCGGCTACTCCTCGCTCGGAAGCCTCCGGAGTTTCCCGTTCGACAAGATCAAGATCGACCGCTCGTTCGTCAGCGATCTGGAGCGAAGCCAGGACGCGGCGGCAATCGTGCATGCGGTGCTCGGGCTCGGCCACAGCCTGGGCGTGGCGACGTGCGCCGAGGGGGTGGAGACGCAAGAGCAGCTGGCGTTCCTGCGCGGCGAGGGATGCACCGAGGTGCAAGGCTACTACTACAGCAAGCCCAGGCCGCTTGGTGAAATTGCCGAGATGCTCGCGACCAAGAGCGTCAAGCCCGCAGACAAGCGGTAGAGCTTTTCCGTTTGTCTTGGCCCAAATCTCCGCGGTCATCATCCGCGTAAGCGGATGATCCAGTAACCACCGTCGATCATGTATTGCAGGGCGGTGGATACTGGATGCCCGCTTTCGCGGGCATGACGGCCGAAAGTCTAGCGCTAACCAACCGGAAAATGATCGCCGTCAGGCCGTCAGGTAGTATTTTTCGCGCACGTCCGCCTTTGCCGGGCCCAGCATCGCCTGGCGGGCTTGCCAGAACCGCAGCAGGCGCTGGGCCGAGGACGCCGACAGCTTGTCGTACTCTTCGCAGATTTCCCCGAGCTCCAGGGCTGGTGTGCCTACCGGACCCTGACGGCTCAACAGCACCGCGCGCGCAACCGCCCAATCCGCCCCGACCGCCTTGCACAGTATCATGACGCCGTAATAGCTCGCGTCATGCATCAGGCGATCCACCAGGTCGATCGGGACGGCGCTCAGCATCGACAGGGCGGCGACCGTTTCTGCGAGCCTGTTGGTATTGGCAAATTCGAAGAGCTTGCTTTTCGTCAGCGCCGTATCCTGGCTGAAGGATGACACCAGCTGTTGCGCCCTCGCATAGTGTCGCGACGTCACGGCATTGCTGATGTGGCCGGAGATGTCGGTCAGGATTCGCTTGACGGCGTCGCGCACCTCGGGCTGTGCCGACGCGATCAGCGTTTCGCGCACCGTCTCGGTCGCATGCGCCAGCAGCTGCCGGAACAGATGCGGATCGATATCGGACCTGCGCGCGAGCGTCGCGGTCAGCTGGTCGTCTCCCTCGGCCCACAGCACGAGCTTCGAATAGCCGGTCTTGGAAAAGCGGGCGCCGGAATTGGCCGCGACCTGGTTGGCCACCTCGGAATCGCCCCGATCAACGAGAACGTCGGTGACGGCCTCGTCCAGCCGCGAACGGCTGGCGATCTTCATCAGATGGGCCTGGCCACTTTTCTTGGCGATTTCGACAAGCTCATCGCGGGTCAGCTGCTCGGACTGCGCCAGAACCGGACCGGCGACCTCGATCGCATCGTCGGCCGCAAGCCGACGGATGACCCTGGCCGGAGCATTGCCAACCGGCGCGAGCCGCGAGCTCAGTTCGACCAGCGCCCTGCTCTCGATGTGGTTGATGAGGTGACTCATCACGTCGTCGAACAGCGCGATCTGCTGTTGCGAAAAGTTTTCGGCTCCGCTGGTAAACAGATCGGTAATTTGACGCAGCACCGTCGTTCGTCGTCCCATCGCACCGCTTTGCAGCGCGCTTTCCAGCTCATCAAGCACGGACGTGAAGGACGACATTGTTGTTTCCTGTTGACGACAATTTCAATCGTCATGTCGGTCTGCTGGCGCTGTCAGTCATAACGAATGCCCGTAACTATTCTCTAAAAACTGCCGAATGCGCTTTTTCCGTAACTGCGGTGTCGTTTGTGCGATCGCGGCGACGCGGTTGCTTCGCCGCTGCGCGCACTTGCGACGCACGATCACCAGCAGACGTCCGTGGAATGTCGCCCGCGCGGAGCGCCGATCGACGCCCGCGCATCTGGGGGCAACGCTGAACCGAAGGGTCAACGCCGGTATCTGGTGGGAACGTCGTCAGCCGTCATGGCGGCGCCGACCGTCGTATCGCCGGTCCGAGCGACCGGCAGCGGCCGCGAGTCGAGATCGAACAACGAGGGAGCGACGCTGAAGGCGATACAGCCGGCTTCGTATGCTTGTTGCAGCGGTTGCAGCTTTTCCTGATCGCAGAAAAAGGTGCAATACATCGCCTCTTTTCTGATCGTTTCGAAAATACGCGCGCAACTCTGTGCCTGGGCCTGCGGTGCCCAGCACAGCGCACCGCAAATCGACGACGTCCGCAGAAACCTCCAAAGGGTCCGCTGGTCCTGCGATCGAAGCGACGGGTCGGCGAACAATCTGGCTCTCTGGCAGGCGGGCATCGCAATGGCTCGGAGCCCGCCGCGACCATGTAAATCGTGAATTCGTTAATACCGAATGAAATGGAAATGCGAAGGCGTGGCGCGCGACGCATCGGCGTCGCCGTCACTCGCGTTGACAATCGCGGAGCATGTGGGGTGGCAAAATCTTTTGCTGCCGACTAACCAATAGACACGGCCCGCGAACACGGGCGTAAACGCCCTGATGTCGCAGCACGACTTTGCACCGTCGCCGACGCTACCAAACGTTCAGCCGAGCTTGATGCCGCCCTCGCGCACCACGCGGCTCCACTTCTCCATCTCGGAGGCCACGAAGGCGCGGAACTCGTCCGGCGTGTTCTCGCGGAAGTCGACGTTGAGCCCCTTCAGGCGCTCGATCACGTCCGGCTGCCGCAAGGTTGCGTTCAAGCCGGCGTTGAGCTTGCGCACGATCTCGGGCGCGGTGCCGGTCGGCACGAACACGCCGTTCCATTCGTAGGCCTCGAAGCCGGCCAGCGTCTCGGCCACCGCCGGCAGATCGGGCAAGGTGCCGAGCCGGCCGCGGCCGGTATGGGCGATCGCCTTGACGGCGCCGCCCTGCACGTGGCCTATCGAGGCGGCGCCGTTCGAGAAGAAGAACTTCACCTGGCCGCCGATCAGGTCGTTGAGCGCCGGGCCGCCGCCGCGATAGGGGATGTGGTTGAGCTTGACGCCGGTGCGCATCCGGAACATCTCGAGCGAGAGGTGCTGGACGGTGCCGTTGCCGGACGACGCCCAGTCGAGCCCGCCCGGCGCCGCCTTGGCGATCTCGATCACGTCGTTGACGGTCTTCGCCGTCACCGAGGGATGCACGACCAGCAGGTTGGGAACCAGCGACGCCAGGAATACCGGCTCGAAATCCTTCACCGTGTCATAGGACAGCCGCGGATAGAGCGACGGGTTCACCGAGAAAGCGGTGGCGTCGTACATGATGGTGTAGCCGTCGCGGTCCGCCTTCGCCGCTACCGCCGCCCCGATGGTGCCGCCGGCGCCGCCGCGGTTGTCGATGACGAACTGCTGGCCGAGGGCCTCGCTGAGCTTGGCGAAGAGAATTCGGCTCACGGTGTCGGCGCCGCCGCCCGCCGGATAGGGCACGATGACCTTGACCGGCCGCGCCGGCCACTCGGCCTGCGCAACGGCGGTTCCGGCGCCCAACAGCAGCGGCACCGCGCCCGCCGAAGCCTTCAACAGCTGCCGGCGCGTCGGCTCGCGTTTATCGTGCACGTTTTCCTCCGTCCCTGAGATATTTGACGTCCCAAATCGGCTGTTTCACCCTTTTTCCATCATAAAGTACGATCCATATTTCTGCGATGGCGAAATCCCCCGACCAACCGCGCGAACCGGGCAAGTCCAAGAACATGGTTAAGCGCGATCCGGCCAAGCATTCCAAGAAGGACCCGGCGAGGCCGACCCGCGCCAAGGCGGCGCGGCCCGACCAGCCGCGGACCGATCCGGCGCTGGCCGAGCTCCTCAATCCGGGCATCGGCCAGGGCACCGCCGGTCCCGGCTCGCAGTTGACAGACAGCTTTCGCAGCCGGGCTCTGGATTGATCTCAGCTGTGGCACAGCCTTTAACAAGAGCACCCGGCTAATCGCTAAACACGTCCGGCAATTTTTTCCAATCCTGCCAGCGAGTTGTCGCATCGTCAGGGGATCGCTTCAGAAACCGCTTCTCGCCCTGCTTCTTTAATTGCGCATTTCCATTCCAGGCAGCACCGCCGAAAGCCCGCACAGCAGAGTAGATGGTCCCTACCGTCAGAGCACTGATTTTGAGGTCTTGCATCCCGAACTTCAGAATCTCATCCGCCACATCTCTTGGCTGCGTCTGCGTCCAATACAAATAGTCATGCACGATGGCCGGATAGGTGTATTTGCCGTCCGGAGGCAGCAGAGACCAGAACGGTCGCGGAATGCTCGCAAAATCCGTAACGAAGCCGGTCGGCACGTCCACTCGTTGGAAATTGCCTTGATCTGAATTGGGTTTCCAGCCGATCGGTTTCGTCAAGAAATAAATCCGCTCGACGAAACGTGACATGTGGAGAGCCCCTAGCAGCGCCTTCTTCTCCATCAAAGTATCGAGCCACTCCTCCTTAGTTCTTTCATTGGCCGGTGCAGTCGTCTGAGCTCCAGCGGAGCCGGTACTTGCGGTCCACATCGCGGCCGGCGCGCCGGTCGCAAGAATCCCGCCACCCGATGCCGCAAGCAAATCGCGTCGGGTAAGCTGTTTGCTGTTATCCGCCATGTCAGCTCCTCCCATCGCCGGCGCCACGTCTTGGACGTGCGCCTATTTGAAGATCATGAACACAGCAAGCTTGTCTCTCAGGGACAGTTCATTGAGCGGCATCGTGTAACAAGGACTCTCGCGCCCGCGTAGGAAAAAGTTTGGCGGAAACTGCCAGTTCATAACGGAGTTCTTATCAAATGCGCCGATGACGTTCTTTGGCAAAGACTTGCTTCTCAGATTGGCGTCCACCGTTTCCTTCGACCACCCCTGCTTGGCGAGCTCCCGATAGATTTTGTTCCAATCAAGCTCCGCGTCGCAGGAAAAGGAGGACGAGGACGAGAGTGCTTTCCAATTGTGATCGAAGCCGAGGACGTGACCGAACTCGTGCAGTATCTCGCGATTGAATTTCCCGGCTCGAACTTCTTCGAGAGTTGCGCGTCCTATCGATTCCAGGCTCAGTGTAGGTTTATCTTCACCCGCCATTGAGCTGTCAGTTCCAATGTACGCCCAATTACCCGGATTTTCGAGCGTAATCGCTACGTCGTGGCGCTCCGCTCCTGGCTTGCAAATGCGCGGATCGTCCCAAGATCCGAAATCAAAATCGATTTCGCCATACAAGGTCCACTGGCGCGCAACGCTCGCCACGTGCGCGCGACGTTCGCGAATGCCGTCTAAGAAGCACATCACAATGTTTCGCTTCGGCCACTTCTTGGAGCTATGAAACAGTCCGCCCGACGGAATGCCCGCATCTCCGATTTGTTGAAGCAGCGTTTGCATGGTCTTCTTCTCGGCGGCGCGCTCAAGTTCGAATGCAAACTTTTCGGCTTGCGGCTGAGCGATGGGGGCGGTTGAGCTGGTTGGAGGGACGGGCAAGTTTCCGGCGAGGTAGACCTGCTGCAGGCCGGTGGCGTTCCACCACGGCCTCTGACCTATAGACTGCCAGATGCGCAGCTCTACATTACGGAATATCATCACGGCTTCGACGCCCGGCCGGACCAGTTCCTCCGCTAGCGCCCGTGCATAGGGTCCGCTGCCTACCCCCGAATCCGAGGCCGTTCGTTTGGCGGCTGTCGCATAAGCGACCAGAATGCCGCCTCCCTGTTCGATGGGCACGAAGCCTTTGCCGTCGACCTCGAAAGCCTTCTTGCCCTTGACTTTGAGCTGCAGCTCGTTGCGGCAGGCATCGAACACCACAAAATGCGTCGCACCCGGCGCCTGACCGCTGAGCTTGTCGATCAAGTCGCCTTTCAGCTCAACAGAGTTCAGCCATAGCGAAGAGTCCTCGGCGTCCAGCACGTCGACCGGAATGAGATAGTTCAGGCCGGTCGTCGCGTCGGCCGCTCCATGGCCAGAATAGTAGACAAAGTTGATCGTATCCGGCCCGCTTTCTCGCACCTTCGCGATATGGCTCTTCATGGCTTTCTGAAGCGTTGTGAAGTCCGCGTCCTTAATCTTGGTCGTCTTGAAGTTGAGCTTTTCAAGTGCGGCGCCGACGACGTCGATGTCGTTGTGCGGGTTGGTCAGCGCCCCGACTTTCTCGTTGTAGGTCTGGTTGCCGATCACGAGGGCCAATCGCTCGGCTGCAAAAACCGAAACCGGCATGACAAAGCAAAGCCAGAAAACAGACCACGTCAGACTGACCAGCCAGCGCATGGTACCGCTCCGCCAGATATAACTGGCGTAGTTGAACATATCTGAGAATGCAACTCAAGCCTGAATTCGTCGAAGTTGACCTCTGTAATTACTCTCGCGGAACTTCCTCCCGCAGCATGCCCAAGCAAGGAAACGCAGAACGTGTAGAGGGGGCCGCAACGCCGGCAGTACCCCTGACTATCATCGGCGCTTCAAACGGACTTGACCAAAGTTGGCCAAAAGCTCTTTCCCCTCCATGCTCTGTTGCCCATATTCCGGCAATGGCGAAATCTCCCGACAAGCCAAGCGGACGCTCTCAGCCGAAGCGCGATCCGGCCAAGCATTCGAAGAAGGACCCGGCGCGCCCGACCCGCGCCAAGGCGGCGCGGCCCGACCAGCCGCCGACCGATCCGGCGCTGGCCGAACTGCTCAATCCGGGCATCGGCCAGGGTACTGCCGGGCCGGGCTCGCAGACCGGGCTCGAGCCGCCGCCCGACAACTCGTTCGACCGGCGTGCCGACTTTTCGGCGGCGCACCGGGCGCGCAAATCGACCGTGCAGGGCTTCAGCGAGACGCCGCAATCGGGCTACGCCGGAAAGGGGGCCGCGCCTGTGGGCGCGGCGCCGCTGGGCGTCGATGCGGAGCTCGCCCAGGCGCTCGGCTTCGAGGGCGACGAGGCGGCCGAGGCGGCGAGCACGGACAAGAACAGCGTCGCCAGCTTCCGTGGCGTCACCGGTGCGGCCGCGACCGTCAATGCGCTCGAGAGGTTGCTGCGCGAAGGCCGGCCGGAGTTCAGCGAGCGGCCGTGGACGCCGCACCGCCCGCCGCGGCCGGAAAAATCGGAAGGCGGCCAGCGGCTGGTCATCCAGTCCAACTTCGATCCGAAGGGCGACCAGCCGCAGGCGATCGCCGACCTGGTGGAAGGCGTCAAGCGCCGCGACCGCACCCAGGTGCTGCTCGGCGTCACCGGCTCCGGCAAGACCTTCACGATGGCGAAGGTGATCGAGGAGACCCAGCGGCCGGCGCTGGTGCTCGCCCCCAACAAGACGCTGGCGGCGCAGCTCTACGGCGAGTTCAAGTCGTTCTTCCCCGACAACGCGGTCGAGTATTTCGTCAGCTATTACGACTACTACCAGCCCGAGGCCTACGTTCCGCGCACCGACACCTATATCGAGAAGGAATCCTCGATCAACGAGCAGATCGACCGCATGCGCCACTCGGCGACGCGCTCGCTGCTGGAGCGCGACGACGTCATCATCGTGGCCTCGGTGTCGTGCATCTACGGCATCGGCTCGGTCGAGACCTATTCGGCGATGACCTTCACGATCAAGCAGGGCGAGCGCCTCGACCAGCGGGCGCTGATCGCCGACCTGGTGGCGCTGCAGTACAAGCGCTCGGCCGGCGACTTCTTCCG
>Ga0075430_100003054_pt1 | contig 13996 bp, 15 predicted proteins | sample RhiMetdeltSRZDD4_FD_75294 | JGI IMG/M metagenome (GOLD analysis project Ga0075430, IMG submission 75294) | Populus rhizosphere microbial communities from Tennessee, USA - Rhizosphere MetaG P. deltoides SRZDD4 | ecosystem: Host-associated > Plants > Roots > Rhizosphere > Soil | place: USA... | reverse complement strand
GCTTGCGCCGTCCCAAGGACGGTTTCGGCTGGAAGCTACCGCCGGATCGGATGATGAACAACTGACGTCGGACGACGCGTAATATTTCGCGATTTCAGATGGTTCGATTGGCGACTGTTGACAATTGTCGATTGGTGATTGGTTGAACTGACTGACTAATCATCGATTGAGGCAATCGAAAATCAGTTCGCCCAGTCGACAGTCGGCAATCGACAACAGTCGTCAATCGCCTAATCGGACGTCTGCGATTTTTAGATTTGCGCTTTTACGGGAGTTGTCCAACCGCGGTCTGCAGTTGAAGTGCGCCGCTCGCGTCTATCGCGCTGTCGGTCCACGCGAAGATCAGCTCGTTGCCGACCCGTGCGATTCGAGGGTAGCCGCTCGCCTGACCGCCGGTGACGGGTGCCACGGCCACCGGAGCCGACTTCGCGCCTGACGATTCGATGCGACGAATCTTGAAGTCGGATCGCCCTTCGGCGTACTCGACCCACGAAGCCACCGCCGATCCGTCGTCGAGCATCTCCACATCGGTCCGCCCGAGTGATCCACCGTCGTCCAGGCGAATCGGCATGCCCCAGGTCCTCCCGGCGTCATTCGAAAAAGCGGCATACGCCTGACCCAAGTCGTTCTTCACCGTAAACCATGTTGCAACGACGTTGCGTCCGCGAGCGGCGAGCATCGGCCCGTTGACCGGGCAGAAATCGAGCTTCCAGTTGTCCGCAGCCACCGGCGAGGCGTTCGTCCACTTTCCGCTCTCGAGTCGGGACACCGCGATATCGCGCACCTCGTCGTCGGTGCGATCCCTGAAAGCGGTCAGCAGGCCATCAGAGGTTGCCACCGCCGTCGTAGGACAGCACTCGCACACCTTGTGGTCGATCTCTGTGTCAGGGCTCTGTTTGAAGCTGGAGTCGTACGCGGCGTAACGAAGCGTCATCGTGCCCGTATCCGGCTTGTCGAAATCGAACGGACTGTTGCGGCCGTCGAGCCACAGGACGCCGAGCGTATTGCCGGGCATTTCGACGAGCGACGCGAAGCCGTGCTGCGTCTTGGTTCCATCGTTGTGCGGCATGAACGAAGGTGCCCATGTCTTGCCGTTGTCTTTCGAGTACGAGAGGCGCAGGTTGTACGCTTCCGTGATCGGGTCGAGCTGCTGCAGCCACTGTGCGACGAGAGTTCCATCGCTCAGGCGCATGACGGACGGCACGTCCGCGTAGCTCAGGAACCAGTCGTTGCCGGACGCGGCGGTCACCGCGGGCGACCAGCCTGATGCCGCACGTTCGGAAAATTTCAGATGTGACATCGCACCGGCGCGCTCCACCCAACTCAGAATGCGCCCGCGGCCCGAGTCGACGATCTGCGGTTCGCTGCTGTTGGGGCCGGCTGGCGACGCGACGCGCTGAACGGCGACGGTCCATGCGGCCGGCTCGCTTCTGCCACACGACGAAAAGACGACGACAAGGGCAGCGAGGGCAAGCAGCGACGTGAGATTTCGCATTGGCATGATTATGTCGGCACAGCATACCATCGGGGAATGATTCGGGTCTCAGGCGCCTGATGGTGTTCGAAGCGCTGGTTGTCGCGTCCGCCGTCGCGGGTGGCGTCGTCGCGTCCGTTACCGGCTTCGGTATCGGCAGCCTTCTCACGCCGGCGCTCGCGTGGCAAATGGATACGCGCATCGCGGTAGCGGCCGTCTCAATTCCTCATTTCGTCGGCACGGCATTTCGCTTCTGGCTGCTTGGCGGAGGAGTGGATCGGCGTGTCCTGTGGAGTTTCGGGGTCATGAGCGCGGTTGGTGGTTTGTCTGGCGCGCTGCTTCAGGAGTGGGCAAGCACGCCGGCGTTGATGGTCCTGTTCGGCACGCTGCTTCTGTTCACTGCTGGCGCTGAGTTGTCCGGACTCGCGCGGCGGCTGCAGTTTCAGGGACCGTTCGCGTGGACGGCGGGCGCCGCATCGGGGATGCTTGGCGGCCTTGTCGGCAACCAGGGTGGCATACGTTCGGCGGCGCTGCTCGGAGTCGATCTGCCCAAGCATGCCTTCGTCGCGACCGCCACTGCCGTTGGTCTGATGGTCGACGGTGCTCGAGTGCCCGTGTACCTGTGGTACATGGCCCCCGAGTTGAACCAGCTTCGTGCGTTCATTGCGCTGGCGGCAGTTGGGGTTGTCGCAGGGACGATGGTGGGGAATCGACTGCTGGCAGGAATACCGGAACGAACGTTCCGGCGAATCGTCGCCATCGTCCTTGCTCTACTGGGGGCTGCGATGGCGTTGCAGGGATTGCGCCGGTAATCACCCCTCCCCGTAACCTCTCTCGTCCGAGCGCGTAACGTTTTTCAGCGCGACGCGCGTACATTGATAAGAGGAGACAAACATGGAAACAGATGTGGTGTGCGGGATGCAGGTCGACCCCGCGAAGGCGGCAGCGACGAGCGTCTACAACGGGAAGACCTACTACTTCTGCGCGAAAGTCTGCAAGACCAAGTTCGACAGCAACCCGGCTCAGTACGTGAAGTGACGACGCCTGCCACCGAAGTCGTCGATCCGGTATGCGGCATGACGATTACGCCGGAGGATTCGGTTGGCAGCGTGCAGTATGCGGGTCAGACGTACTACTTCTGCAACCAGAGCTGCCTCGAACGATTTCGCGAGACGCCGGAGGCGTTCGTCAATGATGCAGCGACACCGCGAACGGCCGCGGTGCCTGGGACATCGTTCGTATGTCCAATGGACCCGGACGTGCGGCAGCCTGAGCCGGGAGCGTGCCCCAAATGCGGCATGGCGCTCGAGCCAGAAATCGTCTCCGCGCCGGCCATGCGCACCGAATGGACCTGTCCGATGCACCCCGAGATTGTTCGGGACGCACCCGGCGCATGTCCGATTTGTGGGATGGCGCTCGAGCCCCGGACCGTGGTGGCCGACGAAGGTCCGAATCCGGAGCTCGTCGCCATGTCGAGGCGGTTCTGGACCTGCAGCGCGTTGACCGCACCGCTACTCGTTGTCGCGATGGGCGACTACATTCCCGGTCGCCCTGTCGAACAGCTGATGTCGCCGGCGGCGATGAAATGGACGGAACTGGTACTGGCGACGCCCGTGTGTCTCTGGGGAGCATGGCCGTTTTTCTCGCGCGCCTGGGCCTCGATTGTCAACCGCAGCCCGAACATGTTCACGCTCATTGGTCTCGGCGTTGCGGTGGCATACCTCTTCAGCGTCGTGGCGACGCTCCTGCCGGGTCTCTTTCCTGCGGGCTTCCGCGACGAATCGGGGCAGGTGGGTGTCTACTTCGAGGTCGCGGCGGTCATCGTCACGCTCGTACTCCTCGGGCAAGTGCTCGAGTTGCGTGCCAGAAGTCAGACAAGCGCCGCCATCAAAAAGTTGCTCGGTATGGCGGCCACCTCTGCGCGTCGCATTCGTGAGGACGGAACAGAAGAGGACGTGCCACTCGATGCCGTTCACGTTGGCGATCGCCTGCGCGTGCGGCCGGGAGAGAAGGTTCCGGTTGATGGCGTCGTCATCGACGGTGTGAGCCCAGTGGACGAATCGATGGTCACCGGCGAGCCGATTCCGGTCGAAAAGGATGCGGGCGACCGCATAATCGGCGCCACCATCAACACGACTGGCACACTCGTGATCCAAGCCGAAAAGGTAGGCGCCGATACGCTGCTGGCTCGCATCGTTGCGATGGTTGCCGAAGCGCAACGAAGCCGGGCCCCCGTCCAGAAGCTCGCGGACGTCGTATCTGCGTATTTCGTCCCGGCTGTGATTGCCGTGGCAGCAATGACGTTCGTCGTATGGGCTGTGGTCGGTCCGCCGCCGCGGCTGGCGCACGCGGTGGTCAACGCAGTCGCCGTTCTGATCATTGCGTGCCCGTGCGCACTCGGATTGGCGACGCCGCTCTCCATCATGGTTGCGACAGGGAAGGGCGCGACCATGGGCATTCTCTTCCGCAATGCGGGGGCCATCGAGCTGCTGCGCAAGGTGGACACGCTCGTGGTCGACAAGACAGGCACGCTGACGGAAGGGAAGCCTCGACTCTTTACAGTGTTGCCGGTCGGCTACAGCGAAACGGTGCTTTTGCACGCAGCCGCCAGTGTCGAGCGCGGCAGCGAGCATCCGCTTGCGGCGGCGATCGTCAGCGGTGCGCAGGAGCGTGGCATTTCACCAGGTTCCGCAACCGACTTTCGAAGCGTGACGGGTAAGGGCGTCGTGGGCACCGTCGAGGGTCGCACCGTTGCTCTTGGCAACCGGGCGCTCATGGACGACCTCGGCGTGGATGTCGCCGCGCTTGGGGAAAAGGCTGAGGGCCTGCGGGCTCAGGGGCAGACCGTCATGTTCGTTGCCATCGGACGCACGATCGCCGGCGTCATCGGCGTCGCGGATCCGATCAAGGCCAGCACGCCTGAAGCGATTCGTGCGTTGAACGACGAACGCATCCGAATCGTTATGGTGACGGGCGACAGCAAGACCACGGCTCAGGCGGTCGCTCGCAAGCTGCAGATCGCTGAGGTCATTGCCGAAGTGCTGCCCGAACACAAGGTCGACGTCGTCACGAGGCTACAGCGCGACGGCCATGTTGTGGCGATGGCCGGAGACGGTATCAACGATGCGCCTGCGCTCGCCAAGGCCGACGTCGGCATCGCGATGGGCACAGGCACCGACGTGGCCATGGAGAGCGCGGGGGTTACTCTTGTGAAAGGCGACCTGCGCGGCATCGCTCGTGCGCGTCGACTGAGTCACGCCACCATGAACAACATCAAGCAGAATCTGTTCTTTGCCTTTCTGTATAACTCTGCCGGAGTGCCCATCGCAGCCGGCGTGCTGTATCCGGTGTTCGGGATCCTGCTCTCGCCGATGATCGCGGCGGCCGCCATGAGTTTCAGCTCGGTATCCGTAATCGGCAATGCGCTGCGATTACGGACGGCGGCAATCTGATATTCGGGATAGCCACGGCTTCGAGTGGCTTCATGAGTACGACGGCCGTCCTGCGGCTTTGCGCCTCCTCTTTCATCGTCCTGTTCACCGCGGCGGCTTCAGCCTCTGCGCAATCGATGCCGTTCCAGTTCGCGCGGCAGTCGAACGTGCCGCCACAGCATGAACAACCGGTGCCTGCGCCGCCGCAGCACGCGCATCCACAACCCGCACCCGACGCTGGTGCGCAGCACAAGCACCAGCCCGCGGCGTCGACCCTCTTTTCAACACGGGACGCGTGGTCTGGCACCGCGTGGCTGCCGTATGTCACGCCGATGTACGGGTTTCATGGGCAGCTTGCCGGCTGGGAGGTCATGCTGCACGGCAACCTGTTTCTTCAACTCCTGCACGAGCACGCGCCTGAACATCGGGGTGCAACCCAGGCCGGCAGCATCAACTGGGTGATGGCAATGGCGCGCCGCGAGCTGGGCGGGGCCCGTCTAGGACTTCGCGGGATGATGAGCCTGGAGCCGTGGACGATCTCAGGATGCGGCTACCCGAATTTGCTGGCGACCGGCGAGTTCTGCGATGGCGACACGATTCATGACAGGCAACATCCACACGACCTGTTCATGGAGTTGGCTGCCGAATACGATCGTCCACTGTTCGGCACGGTTCGTTGGGCGGCGTACGGAGGGCCGGTGGGAGAACCGGCGCTGGGACCCCCCGCATTCCCCCATCGCATCTCAGCGTTCCCGAACCCCCTTTCGCCGATCGCTCACCATTGGCTCGACTCGACGCACATCAGTTACGGCGTGCTCACGGCCGGCGTGTACGGCCCGCGATGGAAAGTGGAAGGCTCCGTGTTCAATGGGCGAGAGCCCGATGAGCGCCGCTATGACTTCGACTTCGCCGCACTCGACTCGGTCGCGGGCCGGCTCTGGTTTCTTCCGATTCCATCGGTGGCCCTGCAGGTCTCGGTTGGGCGCCTCAACGAAGCGGAGCCGAGTCATGTGGGAGGACCGCCCGTTGACGTCGACCGCTTCACGACGTCAGCCGCGTACCATCGTCCATTCGGCGCCGGTCATTTCTGGGCGACGACCCTCGCATGGGGCGCCAACCGGGAACTCGGCAAAACCACAGATGGGTTTCTGGCGGAATCCGCGGTCAGCTTTTCGGGAGGGCACACATGGTTCGGGCGCATTGAAGTGAACGGCAAGCCCGCCGATGACCTCCATATCCATGAGTTCAGACAGGTCTTTACCGTCGCCAAGGTCCAGGGAGGGTACACTCGCTACTTCGCCCCCGTGCGTGGGCTGATACCGGGAATTGGCGCAACCGTCTCGGCTGCACTGGTTCCGGAAGCTCTTCGGCCACGCTACGGCGGCGTGGGTAAGGGCGTAGGCGTCTTCGTGACGCTGCGTCCGCCCGTGCACGAGATGGTCCAGTGAGGACGATTGTCGTCGTTCTACTCGCGCTGTTTGTGGTGGGTGCCGTCGGAGTGGCATCGGGCCTGTGGTACGTGCGCGCGACCAATTTGAGCGCGCTTCCGCAGCCGCACCCGGCGGAAGCGCGACTCGCGCGCGCTGTGCGCCGCTTCGCGGTTCCGACGGCCATGCAGGGGCAGCGGAATCCAATACAACTCACCTCCGACGTCGTCGACGCCGGCCGTGCCCACTTTGCCGACCATTGCGCGAGCTGTCATGCCAACGACGGCAGCGGCGACACCGAGATGGGGCGGAATCTATTCCCGAAGGCGCCGGACATGCGCCTGCCGGCCACGCAGTCGCTGACCGACGGAGAGCTGTTCTGGATTATCGAGCACGGCGTCCGGTTTACCGGGATGCCCGGGTGGAGCACCGGCACGAAGGAGGGCGAGGCGGCCAGCTGGCACCTGGTGCACTTTATTCGCCACTTGCCGGACATTACGGCGGCCGAGTTGGAGGACATGGCGGAGCGGAATCCGCGTTCACCTGAAGAAGTCCGTCAAGACATCGAAGCCGAGCGGTTTCTTCGTGGCGAGGACGTCCGGTGAAGATCGGGAAATTTCAGGTTCGTTCGGGCTGGAACTTGGGTATTGTTATGAGGGAGCGATTCATGACACGGACACCTCTTGGCGCGATTGCGATCGTTGTGGCTCTCGCGGTACCGGCCTCCGTGCTGGCGCACGAAGGGCACGCCCACAAAATCATGGGAACCGTGTCGAGCATCGACGGTGCTCACCTGATGGTGAAGACGACCGACGGCAAAACCGTGATGGTGATGCTCGACGCAAAGACCAGGATCACGCAGGGGAAGGCAAAAGTCGCCGTCTCCGCATTGAAAGTGGGCGACCGCGTCGTGGCCGAAGGCGCTGAAGAAAAAGAGATGCTGATGGCTACCAGTGTTCAGGTGGGCACAGCACCAGCAGCTGCCGCCGCGAAGAAATAGGATCCGGCCCGAACCTAGGACAGCGAGCAGGCTCCAGGCCCGCGCGGGTCGCCGCACGTTCCGCAGGGGCTCGCCGCGGTGCGGGTAGGCGCCGCGCCCGTGTGCGCCGCGAACACAGAGAAGCGGCGCTCCAGCTCATTACCGTGGCAGGCCGGACACTCCGGCCTGTCTCCATTGCGCACCAGCACTTCGAACTGGTGCGCGCACGCCTTGCACGAGTATTCGTATAACGGCATCAGATCGCTTCCTCGGCTGCTGCTGCAGCGAACACCTCGCCGAGCGCGGCGGCAATTTCTGGATCGAACTGAGTGCCGCTGCAACGCTCGATTTCGTCCATCGCCAGCGCCGCCCGCATCGGCGGTCGCTGCGTGTGCGGGTGCGTCATCGAGTCATAGGCGTCGGCAATGGCCAGTATCCGCGCCCCCAACGGAATCTGCCGCCCCTTCAACCCCCTCGGATACCCGCTCCCATCGAACGCCTCATGATGTGCGAGGACGAGGTTGGACGCTCCAGCAAAGGTTGGCAGCTTCCTCAAGAGATCATAGCCGAGCTGCGGATGCATCCGCATTACTTCCCACTCCCTGTTGTCGAGCGGCGCCGATTTCATGAGGATCGCTGAGGGCACATCGAGCTTTCCTATATCGTGTAGCAGCGCTCCGTGTTCAATCGCCACCAACTCTGCATCGCTGGAGACACCGAGTGCATCCGCGAGCGACAGCGTCAGACGCGCCACGCGGGTGGCGTGCCCTCGTCCATCACGTTCATGGAGCTGCAGCATCGATATCAGTCCGTCCAGCGCAGCCAGATGGGTGGTTTGAGCTTCGGCAAGCGTGGCCGCGAGCTGCGCCCGCCGGCTGCGCAGCCGATCCTGCAACGCCTGATGCAGCTCGGTGGCGCCCTCGGCGGCAGCATGCCAGTCGCGCGCGAGGGAAAGCGCTTCGTAAAGGCGCTCCCGGCCGAACGGCTTCAGCAGATAGTCGACGACGTCGTTTCGGAGACGAGAGACGGCGGTTTCGCAATCCCGGATCGCCGTGGCGACGATTATCGCGGTATTCGGACAGCGTTCGCGCAGTCGCCACGCAAGCCACACACCGTCGCGTCCCGCAGCGCTCGCATCGCACAGCGCGACCGCGTGCTGAGAGACTTCCATCTCCTCCAGTGCGTCTTCTGCACTTGCCGCCTCATGGACGCAGAATCCATAATCTCCGATCCACGCCGCTACCGTTCGCCGCAGCTCCCGATCGGCATCTGCAACGAGCACCGACTGCATCCTGCGTGTCTCCTGGGTTCCCCCCATCCTAAGAACTGCCGCCGTGCAGTGCAATGGGACTCGACGGTATTGATGAGTCGATCGCTATACTGCTGACAGTGTCTGTCCACACCAAAACCCGGCACGTCGCAAATCCGCTGCGGCGCAACGTTGCGATCGTCGCTCACGTCGATCACGGTAAGACCACGCTCGTTGACGCGCTCCTGAGGCAGAGTGGCGCGTTTCGCGCACATCAGCAGGTTGCAGAACGCGTGATGGACAACATCGACCTCGAACGGGAGCGCGGCATCACCATCCTGGCCAAGAACACAGCCGTTCGGTATGGCGAGCACCTCATCAATATCGTGGATACCCCCGGGCATGCCGACTTCGGTGGAGAGGTGGAGCGCACGTTGTCGATGGTCGACGGCGTGATGCTGCTGGTCGATGCATCGGAGGGTCCGCTTCCTCAGACGCGATTCGTGCTCCGCAAGGCGCTCGAACGCGGCCTGCCGCCCATCGTGGTTCTCAACAAGATCGATAGAAACGATGCGCGCCCGAAGGAAGTGCTCAACGAGGTGTACGACCTGTTCATCGACCTCGATGCGACGGAGGACCAGATCGAGTTCCCGGTGCTGTATACGAACGCGCGGGCCGGCATCGCAACCGACGATCCAGCGCTCGTGGGCAGCGACCTGAGGCCGCTGTTCGACGCGATCGTGGCACATGTACCTCCTCCGCGCGGCAATCCGAAATCGCCCCTGCAGATGCTGGTCGCGAATCTCGACGCCAGCGATTACCTCGGCCGAATTGCGATAGGGCGGATCTTCAACGGCGCGGTCCACTTGAACGATCCCGTGGCGGTGCTCAAGGCCGACGGCAGCGTCAAGGAAACGCGCGTCACCAAGCTGTTCATGTTCGACGGCCTGAAGCGCGTGGAGATCGATGAGGCCGCCGCCGGCGACATCGTGTGTCTCGCGGGCATCGAGAACATCACGATCGGCGAAACGATCACGAGTCCGGATCACCGCGTGCCCATCGCCAGAATCGCGGTCGACGAGCCGACCGTGTCGATGATCTTCGGCGTCAACACGTCTCCGATGGCGGGGAGGGAAGGTCAGTACGTCACCTCACGAAACCTGCGCGACCGGCTCGCTCGCGAGCTTCTGGGCAACGTGTCGCTGCGTGTAGAGGACACGGATACGCCAGAGCAGGTGAAGGTGATCGGTCGCGGCGAGCTGCAGCTGTCCATCCTCATCGAGATGATGCGGAGGGAAGGCTACGAGCTCCAGGTGTCCCGCCCCGACATCGTGACCAGGGACGTCGACGGCGTGAAGATGGAGCCGGTCGAGGACCTCGTCATCGACATTCCCGATGAATTTCAGGGAGTCGTCATCGCGCAGGCGGGCACTCGTCGAGGCGTCCCGACGAAGATGGTCAACCACGGCAGCGGCCGCGTAAGGCTGGAATTTCGAATTCCTGCGCGAGGCCTCATCGGCTTCCGGTCTCAGTTCCTTACCGATACCAAGGGGACCGGCATCATGAACCACTTGTTTGCCGGATGGGAGCCCTGGCACGGCGCGATTGCCGCGCGCCCGACCGGGGCGCTCGTTGCCGACCGGCCGGGCGCGGCCACCGCCTACGCCATCTTCAACCTGCAGGAGCGCGGTGAAATCTTCATCGAACCTGGCACCCAGGTCTACGAGGGGATGATCATCGGGGAGAACGCTCGCGTCAGCGACATGGATGTCAACGTGACCAAGGAAAAGAAGCAGACCAACATGCGCGCTTCCACCGCTGACGAGGCGATCCGGCTCATCCCGCCGAGGGTGCTCAGCCTCGAACAGTCGATTGAATTCATCAACGACGACGAGCTCGTGGAAGTGACGCCCAGGAGCATCCGGCTGCGGAAGCGCATTCTGGCGGGCAACATACGACCCAAGCGCAGCGAACCGTAGCATTACGGCCCTGACATCGACGTGCTTAATTTGAGGGCACGCCGACGGCGCGCGATGCCGTAGTGGCGTGCAGACGCGTGCGCCTACGCGTAGGCGGGTAACTGCGTCCTTGGGCACGACAATTGCCCCCGGGGCCGATGCCTGTACGGCCCGCAGGCACCAACGTTGGAGGTTTCAGTGTTGCTCGGCGCGCTTGCCATGTTTTCGAACGACCTTGCCATCGACCTCGGTACGGCGAATACGTGCGTCTTCGCCCGCGGCCACGGCATCGTTTTGAATGAGCCATCGATCGTGGCCCTGAACACCGTGAACGCTCGTGTCGAGGCGGTCGGCGCCGAAGCGAAAGCAATGGTCGGCCGCACGCCCGGTTGCATCACGGCCATCAAGCCGATGCGAGACGGCGTTATCGCGGACTTCGACGCCGCCGAGAAGATGCTCGACTACTTCATCAAGAAGGCCCACGGTAAGCGTCGTTTCGTCCGTCCCCGCGTGGTCATCGGCGTCCCCTCGGGAATAACCCAGGTGGAACGGCGAGCCGTCAGGGACAGTGCCCACCGCGCGCGGGCGAGCGAGGTGTACCTGGTGGAAGAAGGGATGGCGGCGGCCATTGGCGCGGGCCTGCCGATTACGGAAGCCTGCGGGAACATGATTGTCGACATCGGCGGCGGGACGACCGACATCTGCGTGATTTCGCTTGCGGGCATCGTCTACAGCCGCTCGCTCCGCGTGGCTGGCAACGCGATGGACGAGGCGATTGCGAACTACGTCAAGCGCGAAAAAGACCTGCTCATTGGCGACCGGACCGCCGAACAAATCAAGATCGAGCTTGGCTCGGCCGCGCCCCTCCCGGAGCGCAAGGAACTGGAAGTCAAGGGTCGTCATGTCGTGCAGGGCAAGCCGATGACGGTGACGCTCAACGATCAGGAAGTCCGCGGGGCTCTCGAGGATCCGATCCGGCAGATCGTTCAGGCCGTGCGGAATGGCCTGGAGTCCACGCCGCCGGAGCTTGCCGCCGACCTGTGCGACCGGGGGCTGGTGCTCAGCGGTGGCGGCGCACTGATTCGGAACCTCGACGAGCGTCTTCGAATAGAAACAGGCGTGCCAGTGCAGATTGCAGCGGATCCGCTCTCGTCAGTCGTGTTGGGCGCTGGACAGATGCTGTCCGATATCAATCTGCTGAAGAAAGTGTCCTTGGATTAGTGATTAGTGATTAGTGATTGGTGATTTGGGTTCAGAGTTCTAGGTTCAAGGTTCACGGTCTCAGAGTTCAAGTTCGTGTTCAGATTCGGCGTTCGGGCGCGTGGCTGGCATTTTTGCGAGCTGTAGCACGGGACGTCACGAAAATGCGGATTAGTTCGTCAGCTTCACGTAGCGCGGAAACCTCGCTCGCCGTGACGATTTTCGCGTCCACGAGAATTTCCAACCAGTAGGACGTTTCGTCCGCTTCTTCGATCACGACGCCGAGCTTCGCGACGAAATCCCGGTTGGATCGCGAACGGCAGACCGCTCGGTAGTCCGCGCCGACGGCCATCCCGGCCCTGAAAGCTGTGCTCGGATTAGGCGCGCAACATCAGTACGCGGCAGTGAAGCAGCCGACCTGATGATTTCTATCGCGAATCGTCTTGTGCGCTCTCGGCGCTGAAAGCTCTCAGAACTCAATCACTAATCGCTAATCACAAATCACCAATCATTTGCTGGTCCAGACCGGCGGCGGCTGAATCGTCGGTTCGGGTGTTCGACCGGGGTCCGGACGTCCACTGCCCGTGAGCCGGCTGATCGCGCGCACGGTCATGTCGTGATCGGCCACGATCTGACACGAGAGGCGCACGCCGCTCAATCCACGCTCGGCGAGTCGCGCTTTCTCCGCCTGTGTCATCTGCTCCGGCTCGCCGCTCAGGAACTCCACGCGACACGTCGTGCACCGGGCGTTCCCGCCGCACGCGTGAAGAATATCCACGCCCACGTCCTGCTCGATGGCAAGCACGAGCCGCTTGCCGTGATCTACTTCTGCAGTCGGGAAACCTTCAACTGTCAGCGTCGGCATGACCCTATGTTACCTTTGACCTTTGCGTAGCAAGCCCCTGTTGCGTCCTCAGCGCACCTTCAACTGTATTCTCATAATCAGCCATGACCGACCTTCCCACCGATACGCGCCCATCGCAACTGTGGAAACAGCTGGAGGCCGAACGCAGGGCGACTGCAGCTGACGCCTTCTGGCGCGACGAGAACGCCCTAGCCGAGCGAGCGGAGGCGATGGCACTCATCGCGCAACGCATCAAGTTCCGCCTGAAGAGCGTTCAAGCGATGCCGATCGAGAAGAAGACGCGGCAACTGGTCGCGCTGCCGAACATCTCCGAAATGGTCGCTGCGCGATTGCTCGTGTCGTACCACCTTGCGCATCGGCGCCCGATGATGGGCCAGTTTCTGGACGCGCTCGGTATCAAGCACGAGGAAGGCCTCATAGCCGAAGACGAGATGGAACCGCCGTCGGCCGACCGCCTCGGCACCGCTGCGCGCGCGCTGGCCGAGTCGTATCCGGCGGACGATCTAGCGCTCTACTTCTTCACGCTGCTCTGGCAAGACCCGGAAACGTGGGCGGGTCTGTCGGACCTGCCGGAGATACGCGATCGATTCCGAGACGCGTCATCCCCACCCGCATAGGCGTCCGCGATGGAATGGATGACGACAGCCGAGGGCTGGGTCGCCCTCGTCACCCTCACGGTGCTCGAGATCGTGCTGGGCATCGACAACATCGTGTTCATCTCGATTCTGGCGGGCCGGCTGCCCAAGGAGAGCCGTGCACGAGCGCGCAAGGTCGGCCTCACTCTTGCGATGTTCATGCGCATTGCGCTGCTGTTGTCGATTACATGGGTGATGCGACTGACGGCGCCACTCTTCACTGTGGTGGGGCAGGACATTTCGGGACGGGACCTGATCCTGATTGTCGGAGGGCTGTTTCTGCTGGCTAAGAGCACTCACGAGATCCACGAGAAGCTCGAAGGTGAAGAGGGCGGGGCGTCCGCCAAGGTCGTCGCCTCCTTCGGCGCGATCATCGTCCAGATATTGCTGCTCGATATCGTCTTCTCACTCGATTCCGTCATCACCGCGGTCGGAATGGCCGAGGATGTGGCCGTGATGATCCTCGCCGTCATCATCGCCGTTGGTGTCATGCTTGTGTCGGCCGGCGCCATCAGCGATTTCGTCGACCGGCACCCTACGGTGAAGATGCTCGCCCTCAGCTTTCTGCTGCTCATCGGTGTGTCACTCGTCGCGGAAGGATTCGATCAGCACATCCCGAAGGGTTACATCTACTTCGCGATGTTCTTCTCGGTATTCGTCGAGATGATCAACCTGCGAGTTCGCGCACGCACGCCTCCGGTCCACCTGCACCAGCCGTACACAGAATGAATTGTGATTAGTGATTGGTGATTCGTGATTGAATTCGCGAGTCTGAAAC
>Ga0075430_100003053_pt1 | contig 13996 bp, 10 predicted proteins | sample RhiMetdeltSRZDD4_FD_75294 | JGI IMG/M metagenome (GOLD analysis project Ga0075430, IMG submission 75294) | Populus rhizosphere microbial communities from Tennessee, USA - Rhizosphere MetaG P. deltoides SRZDD4 | ecosystem: Host-associated > Plants > Roots > Rhizosphere > Soil | place: USA... | reverse complement strand
AGGTGGCGATCGGTCGACCGCTCGGACCGCTCCGGCGTCGCCCAGGCATCGGGGTCCGCGAGCTCGTCTTCGACCGTGACGAGCGCCGCCTCCGCTTCCTCGATCTCACGCTCCAGCATCGCGATCCTGCGCTTGGTGTTCTTCGACACCGCCGGCTTTCCCGCCTTGCGCGTGCGAGAGCGGCCGTTTCGCTGCGGCGGCGCAGGTGTCTCCGCCGCCTTGCGCTCCTCGCGCACGCGTACGTAGTCGGCCCAGCCGCCCTCATATGAGCGCAGCGCGCCGTCCTCCAGCGCGATCGTCCGCGTGCCGACGGCGTCCAGCAGGGCGCGGTCGTGCGACACGAGCAGCACGGACCCGTCGAAGCCGCGCAACGCATCCTCGAGCGCCTCACGGCTCTCGAGGTCGAGGTGGTTCGTGGGCTCGTCGAGGATCAGGGCGTTCGCGCCCGACGCGACGAGGATCGCCAGCGACAGGCGCCGCAGCTCGCCGCCCGACAGGACCGCGACCTCCTTCATCACGTCGTCTCCCGAGAACAGGAACCGGCCCAGCAGCGCGCGTGCCTTCCCGGGGGTCATCCCGGTGGCGCGCTGCGCGGCGTCCAGGACCGTGCCCTCGCGCCCGATCTCCTCGGCGTGCTGGGACAGGAATGCGAGCTCCACGTTGTGACCGCGCCGCAGCTTCCCGCGCTCCAGCTCGCGCCGCCCGGCGAGCGTCTCGATCAGGGTCGTCTTGCCCGACCCGTTGGGCCCCACGAGCGCCACGTGCTCCCCCCGCTCCAACCACAGGTCGGCGTCGTCCATCAGCACGCGGTCCCCCACCCCGATCCGGGCGTGCTCGAGCTCGAGGACCACGCGCCCGGTCCGCGAGGCGGCGCCGAAGCGGATCGCCGGCCCGCGCCCGTCCGTCGGGTCGCGCTCCAGCCGGTCGATCTTCTCCAGCCGCTTCACCTTGGACTGCGCCTGGCGCGAGCGGGTGCCGGCCCGGAAGCGGTTGACGAAGCGCTCGAGCCGCTCGATCTCCGCCTGCTGGCGCTCGATCGCGCGGCCCAGCGCGAGCTCGCGCGCGGCGCGCTCCTGGCGCCAGGCGTGCCACGGGCCGGCGAAGAACCGCGCGCGGCCGGCCTCCAGCTCCAGCACCGCGGTCCCGACCGACTCCAGGAACCAGCGGTCGTGCGCGACCAGCACCACGGCCGCGTCCAGCGACGTGAGCTGCTGCTCGAGCCACTCCAGGGACTCGACGTCGAGGTGGTTGGTGGGCTCGTCGAGCAGCAGGAGGTCGGGGTCGCCCGCCAGGGTGCGGGCCAGGGAGCCGCGCGTCAACTCGCCGCCGGAGAAGGTGCGCAGCGCCCGGTCGAGGTCGGAGTCCGCGAACCCCAGGCCGCGCACGACGGCCATCGCGCGCCGCCGCCAGTCGTAGCCGGCGTGCTCGAGGCGCTCCTGCGCCGTCGCGTAGCCGGCCAGCGTCGCCGGGTCGGACGCGCCGCCCGCCATCGCCTGCTCGAGCCTGCGCAGCTCCTCCTCCAGCGCCACGAGGTCCGCGCAGCCGGACAGGACGTACTCGCGCAGGCTCAGCTCCCGCTCCCGCGGGGGCCGCTGGTCGTGCAGCGCGATCCGCGCGCCCTTTTCCAGCACCAGCTCGCCTCCGTCCACAGGGGTCTCTCCAGCGAGCATGCGCAGGAGCGTCGTCTTGCCGGAGCCGTTGCGGCCCGACAGCGTGAGCCGGTCCCCTCGCTCGAGCTTGAACGACACGTCCGCGAGCAGGGGCATGCCGGCCACGTGTTTTTCCAGCCCGGATGCGATCGCGACGGCCACGAGGAGGATGGTACGGTCCGCCCGATCGCCCCCGGTTAGCCGCGCAAATAGCGCGCGAAACGACCGGACCGGGACGCCGGCGTCCCGGTGACAGCCGAACCCGTCGCTATATTGCGCCGCCGCACCCTCTGGAGGTCTCGGTGTCCCCTGCGGACGCACACTCACCCGAACGACGGAAAAGGCTCCTGCTGGCGTCCGTCCTATCAGGCATCGCGCTGCTCCTCGTGGCGCCCTCGGCCGCGTCCGCGGCCGACTTCACGTGGTCTCCGTCCACTGTGATCGTGAACCAGACGATCCGGCTGACCGCGCACCCCGCCGATCAGCCCCACTACGAATGGGACCTCAACGAGGACGGGATCTACCCCGACCACACCGGGCGCACCGCGCCGCGCGTGTTCCACAACGTGCGCACCTACGAGATCGGCATGCGCATCCTGGACGTCGACCTGAACGTGGTCGAGGAGGTGCGCAAGGAGATCGTCGTCCATTCCCCGAACAACGCTCCACCCGCCGCTTCGTTCGTGTACTTCCCGGCCGCGCCCGTCGCGGGGCTGCCGATCAGCCTCGTATCGACGTCCGTGGACCCGGATTCGGCGATCCCTCCCAGCGCCGAGCGGTGGGACCTCAACGGCGACGGGATCTTCGAGGATGCGACCGGGCCGAGCGCGACCGTCACCTTCCCGGTGCCCGGGCTCTACCAGGTCTCGCTTCAGGTGACCACCAACGGGAGGGACGTCGAGTCGATTCCCATCGTCGTCGGCGGGAGCGCCGGCAGCCCGGGCGTCAAGGCGTTCCGCCTCATGAGCCCGTTCCCGGTCGTGCGGATCGCGGGCCGCGTGAGCCGCCGCGGGGCCAGGATCCGCCGGCTGAGCGTGGACGCGCCACCGGGCTCCTTGGTGAAGATCCGCTGCAACGGCCGCGGATGTCCCTTCAAGAGCGCCAATCGCACCGTCTCGATGAAAGCCTCGGCGGGGGCGGTTCCGGTCCTGCCTCCCACCCGGCTGACAAGAATTCGCCGGTTGGAGGGACGCACCCTGCGCACACGCGCCATACTGAGGGTGTTCGTCACGAGGTCGGATGTGATCGGGAAGTACACGCGGTTCCGGATTCGCAAGGGCAAGCCGCCCGCACGCCAGGATTCCTGCCTGATACCGGGCACCCCCAAGCCTGTCGGCTGTCCGTCGGGATGACCCGCCACTGGGCTCCATTCGACGGCCCGCAGCGCGCGATGATGCACCTGCGCGCGCGCCGCGACGGCCGTGCCCGCTCGGCCTTCGATCTCGAGCTTCCGCTGATGGCCCTGCTCGCCGTCCTCGTCGGTATCGGCGTCGTGATCTGGTTGAACGGCCAGGGCGCGCCGGACAGCGGGGAGATCCGGCGCGTGACCGAGAGGCCGCAGCTCGCCCACCCGCGTGCCACGCTGGCCGCCGCGCAGGCACGGCGCGAGGCCGAGGCGCGCGCGCTCGCGCGCCAGCGGCGGGCCAGGGCGGCGCGGCGGGCAGCGGCCGAGCGCCGGGCGGCACTTGCCGCGGCAACGGCGCGGAGGCCCTACAGCGAGGACGAGCGCTTCCAGAACGGCTCTTTCCAGAACGGCAACGGCTACCCGGTGAGCGGGACGCAGGGCCTCTCGACCAGCGGGGAGACGTACACGCAGCAACAGGTCCGGCCGACGCCGGCGCCCCGGCCGGCCCCGAAGCCGGCGCCGAAGCGCACCGGCGGCGGCGGGGGCGGGGGCAGCGGCGGCCAGTTCGACGACTCCGGCTGATCCCGATCAGGTGGCCATTCCGGGCCGCCTGGAGTAACAAAAACCCGCGAGCCGCCGATCAAGTCGAGGACAGGTGGCGACCTGGGCCCCCACCTGCCGGCTCCCCGGGATCGAAAATCAATTGGACACGGACGTCTTCAGGAACGCAAAGCCTGCGTCGATAGTGCTGGGCGCAGCCTTCGCGGGGCTCGCGGCGCACGCCGCAAATGCCCTGCTGTCCGAGCCCGACAGCGGGGAGCTGGTCTCGAACTGGAGCTTCTACGGACTCGGGCTGGTGGTGCTGGGCGCGGGCGTGGCCCGCGGCGGTCTCGTGCCCGACGAGCGCAGGGCCTGGGCAGCAGCCTCCGCGGCCTTTGGCGCCTGGTTCATGGGATCGGTCTTCTACGCAAGCGGCGGAGGCGCCGAGCAGGGCGTGAATGCGTTCCCGCTCGCCGACGCCCTGCTGCTCCCGTTCGCCGTCGCCGCGGGCTATGCCGTGGTCAACCTCGTGCGCTCACGCGTGACGCCCTTCGAATCGACCATCCTGCTCGACGGCCTGATCGTGTCGCTGGCGGCAGGCGCGCTGAGCGCCGCGGTCATGCACGCGACGTTCCTGACGGACAAGGACGCAGACACGGTGGCCGTCATGTTCAAGCTCGCCTACCCACTCGGAGCACTGATGCTGCTCGCGTGCGTGGTGTGGGTGCAGGCGATCACCGGCTGGCGGCCCAACCGCACGTGGACCGCCGCCGTGGTGGGACTCGCCCTGGCCGGCGTCGCCGCGACCGCGTTCCTGGTGCGCACGGTGTCCCATGGCTACGCGTCCGGCACCCTGTTGGACTCGTTGTGGCTGGCGGGCGGACTGGTACTCGCCTACGCTGCGTGGCAGCCCCGCGAGGAGTCGATGCCGGTGCGCCTGAGGCGCACGCGGCGCCTCGGCGCCACATCCCTGGCGGCGGGAATCGCACTCGCGTTGCTGGTCGTGGGCCAGTTCCGCTCCGTTGGCCTGGCCGCGATCGTGCTGGCGGCCGGGACCCTGCTGGCCCTGATCTCGCGGGCCGCGGTCGCGTTCAGGGAGTCCCGCCAGATGTTCGCCGCTGCGCGCAGCGAGGCCGAGACGGACCTGCTCACGACGCTCGGGAACCGGCGCAAGCTGATGACCGACCTCCGCCACGAGCTGCACGTCGCCAGCGCGGCGTCTCCGCGCATCCTCGTGATGTTCGACCTGGACGGCTTCAAGCACTACAACGACACGTTCGGGCACCCGGCCGGGGACGTGCTGCTGGCGCGCCTGGGCAGCAACCTCGACCGGGCGATCAGGCCCTACGGGCATGCCTACCGGATCGGCGGCGACGAGTTCTGCGTGCTGGTGATGACCGGTGCGACCAGCGCGAAGACGATCATCGGACTTGCTTCCTCGGCCCTGTCCGAGAAGGGCGACGGCTTCTCCATCAAGGCCTCCCACGGCACGGTCATGCTGCCGCACGAAGCCCGTGACGCGACGCTCGCGCTGCGCGTGGCCGACCAGCGGATGTACGCGCAGAAAGAGGACCGGCGCTCATCGGCCACCCGCCAGGCACGTGACATCCTGCTGCAGGTCCTCCACGAGCGCGAGCCTGCGCTCGGCAACCACCTGAAGGCGGTCGCCAATCTCGCGATGGGAGTCGGCACGCGGCTGTCGCTGATCCCGGAGGAGCTCGACGAGGTCGTGCGGGCGGCCGAGCTGCACGACGTGGGCAAGATGGCGATCCCGGAGGAGATCCTGCGAAAGCCCGGTCCCCTCACCCACGAGGAATGGGCGGTGGTACGACGGCATCCCCTGGTCGGCGAGCGCATCCTGAGCGTCGCGCCGGCCATGCTCCCCATCGCCAAGATCGTGCGGTCGTGCAACGAGCGATGGGACGGGTCCGGCTACCCGGAGGGCATCGCGGCCGAGGAGATCCCGCTCGGAGCGCGCATCGTGGCGGTCTGCGACGCGTTCGACGCGATGATCACCTCGCGCCCGTACAGCGCCGCGCGCGCGGTCGACGAAGCGCTCGATGAGCTGCGCGCCTGCGCCGGGACGCAGTTCGACCCCGCGGTCGTGGCCGCGTTCTGCGCGCACGTCGCCTCGCTGCCGTACCAGTTCGGCCCTGCTAGGGCCGGTTTGCGGCGCGCAGCGTCTTGAACCCGCGCTCGAGGAGCTTGCGGGCCTGCGTGGCAGGGTCGTAGGAGCGCAGCAGCACCACACCGAGCTCGACCTTGCCCCGCCGCGCAGTCGCGACGATCGAGCGGCCCGCCCGGCGGGTGTAGCCGGTCTTCAGGCCGGTCACGCCCTTCACGCCCTGCCGCATCAACGGGTTGTTGTTGTAGAGGAAGAGCCGCCCGCCCTCGATCGGGAACTTCAGGATCGCGCGCTCGCGACCGGCGATGCGACGGATCCGCCGCAGGTGCAGGTCGATGCGCGCGAGCGCGGCGAGGTCTGCGGCGCACGAGCGGTTCCCGGCATCCTTCAGCCCGTGCGGTGAGGAAAACCGCGTGCACTCCAGCCCCAGCTCGAGGGCGCGCTCGTTCATCGCGCGCACGAAGGCCGGCACGCTCCCGGCGCTGTGCTGCGCCAGCGCCACCGCGGCATCGTTGCCCGACACCAGCAGCAGGCCGTTCAGCAGCGCCTCCAGCTGCACCTTCTTGCCCTTGGGCAGGACGCCCATCGCGGAGCCGGGTGTGCGGGTCGCACGGCGTGTGATGCGCACGCGGTCGTGCGGATCCTCTCGCTCCACGATCAGGAGGGCGGTCATCAGTTTCGTCAGGCTCGCGATCGGCAGCCGCCGCTGCGCGTTGTGGCGCCACAGCACGCGGCCGGTGCGGACGTCGAACAGCAACCCGGCGCGCGGCGTGCGCACGAACTGCTTCTGCACCGAGTCCGCAGCGGCCAGGTTGACCGAGAACCTGGAGGCCCGCTCGGGCGATGCCGCAGCCGGCGGCGTGCGCGCGTCGTCGAGCAGCCGGGGCGGGTTCGCGTCGTTCGGATCGGTGCGCTCCACCGCGGTGCCGCGAGAGGAGGACGGCTCCTCCTGCCCTGCGTCGAGCACGGCGAGCGCTCCCCATGCGACGACTCCCAGGACCAGCACGAGGGTAAGGCCGCGCGGCAGGCGGCGCCTGCGCCGCCGCCCTCCCATCAATGGGGATTTTCGCTCGTCAGTCATCCGGCGGTTGGCTGAACAGTCCTCCGATCACGGGGATCGCGATCAGGGCCAAGATGAACAACGCTACCGCGGAAAGGATGTCGAATCCGGAGGTCGCGATCACCTCGATGGTCAGCCCGGCGAACAGCGCGATGAAGCCGAGCAACAGGACCTGCACCACCACCTGCATGGCTCAGTAGACCGGGTACCTTGGCTCGCGTCCGCGATATTCGCTGCTGCGCCGGTGCGCGAACAGGTGCACGGCCGCCAGCCCGAACAGGAAGCCCCCGATATGGGCGAAGTACGCGACGCCCCCGCTGTCGCCGAGCTCAGGCGTCGCGAGCTGGCCCACGGCCGGCAGGAACTGGAGCACGATCCAGATCCCGAGCAGGACCAGCGCCGGGACCTCGAGGATGAAGATGAAGAACGCGAAGAAGAGGGTCAGCACCCGCGCGAACGGATACAGCAGCGCGTAGCCGCCCAGCACCGCGGCGATCGCGCCGCTCGCCCCGACCAGCGGGATCGTGGAGTCGGGCGACACCGCCACCTGCGCCAAGGCCGCGGCCACGCCGCCGAGCAGGTAGAAGGCGACGTATCGGACCCTGCCCATCGCATCCTCGACGTTGTTCCCGAAGATCCACAGGAACAGCATGTTGAAGATGATGTGCAGCCAGCCCCCATGCATGAACATCGACGTCAAGATCGTGATGAAGGGATGTGGCTCGTTGAGGTCCTCGATCGCATTCGCCGCCGTGGCTTCCTCGTATTCGGGCGTCCCCTCGCACACTTGCGTGTCGATGTTTGCGGTAGTCCGCTCCGCCGGCACGAGGTCGCATTCCTTGTCCGGATGGGTGATCCGGTACGGGATCGCGCCGTACTCGACCACCGGCTTGGTGTCCACGGCGTCCCCACCGGAGAACGAGAACGACGGCCCCTGGAGGAACAGGAACACGGCCACGTTGATCGCGATGAAGACCAGCGTCACGACCGGGAAGCGGTCGTTCGGGATGTTGTCGCGAAGCGGAATCAAGGGGGCGCACCTTAATGCTCCCTGTCGGCGGCGGTAGCATCGAGGCATGCTTGACCACCTGATCCTGGGCGTCGCCGACTACGAGCGCAGCAAGGCCTTCTACCTGGCCGCGCTGGCGCCTCTCGGCTACGGCGTTGTGCTGGAGGTCGAGGGCATCTCCTGCGGCTTTGGAAACGCGGGGAAGCCCGAGTTCTGGGTCGGAGCCAGGGAGCGCAGCGGTCCCGTGCACCTCGCCTTCACGAGCCCGGACCGCAAGACCGTCGACGCCTTCTACGCGGCTGCGATTGCCGCCGGGGCGACCGACAACGGCAAGCCGGGCGTGCGCCAGCACTACCACGCGGACTACTACGGCGCGTTCGTGTTCGACCCCGACGGCAACAACATCGAGGCCGTCTGCCACCGGCCCGAGTAGCCGGCGCGCGCCTCTGGATGCTCTAGCGCCCGGGTAGCGGTCGCAGCAAGCGCGTGCCCGCCGCGATCGCCGCGTGCGCCGCATCCGCCCGCAGCGCCGGAGCGAAGTAGAAGCCCTGCGCCCGGTGACATCCGAGTCGCTTCAGCTCCTCGATCTGGGTGGTCGTCTCGACTCCCTCGGCGATCACGCCCAGCGACAACGCCCCCGCCATGGCGATCAGGGCGTCGACGATCGCGGCGCTGTCGTGTTCGACGCCCAGCCCTTCGACGAACGAGCGGTCGATCTTGATCGCGTCGAGCGGGAACCGTCGCAGATACGCGAGCGACGAATAGCCCGTGCCGAAGTCGTCGATCACGAGTCGCACGCCCATCGCGCGCAGCGCGGCGAGGTTCTCGACCGGCGCCGCCGACTCCTCGACGAGCGAGCTCTCCGTGATCTCGAGGCTGAGCGCCGAGGGATCGAGGCCGGTGGAGGTGAGCACCTCACCGACGAGCTGCGGCAGGTCCGGCTGGGCGACCTGGCGGGCCGACAGGTTGACCGACATCCCGACCGGAAGGCCGTCGGGGTTGCCGGCGTGCCACGCGGCCGCCTGGCGGCAGGCGACCTCCAGCACCCAGCGGCCGAGCGACTCGATCGCTCCGCTCTCCTCCGCGGTCGGTATGAACTCGGAGGGCGCGATCAGGCCGCGGCGCGGGTGCTGCCAGCGCACGAGCGCCTCGAACGCGATCACGGCCCCGGAATCGAGCGACACGATGGGCTGGTAGTGGACGCGCAGCTCGTCGCGGCCGATCGCCCGGCGCAGCTCGTTCTCCAATTGCAGCCGCTCCACCGCGCGCGCCCGCATCCCCTGGTCGAACAGCTCGTAGCGGCCGCGGCCGCGCTCCTTCGCGCGGTACATCGCGGCGTCCGCGTCGCGGATCAGGGTCTCGGGGCGCTCGCCCGCTTCGCGCGCAATCGCGATCCCGACGCTCACAGTGACGAAGTGCTCGATGCCGCTCAGCACGAACGGGCGGGTGAACAGCGCGCCGATGCGCTCCGCCACCTCCACCGCCTCCCGCTCGTCGCTCAGATCCTCGACGAGCACCGCGAACTCGTCGCCGCCGAAGCGAGCGACGGTATCTCCCGGGCGCAGAGCCTCTTTCAACCGCGGCGCGACGCCGGTCAGCAGCTCGTCACCGGCGGCGTGGCCGAGGCTGTCGTTGATGAGCTTGAAGTGGTCGATGTCGCAGAACAGGACCGCTGTGAGCGTGCCGCGGCGGCGCGACTGGAGCAGGGCGTGCGCGAGGCGGTCGCCGAACAGCGTCCTGTTCGGCAGCAGCGTGAGCGGGTCGTGCAGGGCCCGGCGGCGCATCTCGTCCTCGGCGGCACGCCGGTCGATCGCCTCGGCCAGCACGTTCGCCAGCGACTGCACGAAGTTCACGTCCTCGGCGCCGAACGCGTTCAGCCGGCGTGAGTGCAGTTCGAGCACGCCGAACGGCTGCCCCGGCCCATCGATGATCACGGCCATGCCGCTGCGCAGATCGCATCCCTGGAGCGCGGGCAGCTGCGCGAAGCGCTGCTCCTCCGACCAGTCGCGCACGACCGTGCGCGTGCCGCGGTCGATCGCATGGCGGGCCAGGACACCCTGGCCGGCCGGGATCGCCGTGCCGCCCTGATGCTCCTCCGGCCACCCCACCGTCGCCCGCTCGGCAAAGCCCCGGGAGTCCGCATCGAGCTCGAGGACATGGGCGCACTCGACATCGAGGATCGCCGCTGCCGTCGCGACCGCTTCCTGCATCAGGCCGGCGAGTTCCTGGCCTTCGAGCGCGCCCTGCCCGAGGCGGGCGACCGCCGCCTGCTGGGCGGCGCGCAGCTCGAGCTCCGCCTCGGCGCGCTTGCGGTCGCTGATGTCGTACAGGACGCCGTGCCAGTGCATCTCACCGTGCTCGTCACGCTCCAGGACGGCGTCGTCGGCGAGCCACACCACGCGCCCGTTGCGCGCCAGCATCCGGTAGTCGATGCTGCCGACCTCGTCGCCGCGCACGGCGGCGTCCTCATCGGCGATCGCGCGCTCGCGATCCTCCGGATGCAGCCGGCTTTCCCAAAGCGTCGGATCCGCGCACCACTCCTGCGGGGAGAAACCCAGGATCGACTCGATCTGCGGGCTCACGTAGGTCCACGCCCCCGTCTCGCCCACCTCGGCGCGGTAGACGATCGCCGGCAGCCGCTCGACCAGCCGCCGGTAGGCGGCCTCGGCCTGCTCGCGCTCGGCACGCTCGCGCTCGGCGTTCTCGCGCAGGGTGCGCTCCGCGGCCAGTCCCCGCAGCATGCGCAGCGTCAGCGTCAGCACGCGGCCCATCGCCCGCAGCAGGCCCAGCTCCTCCGAGTCGAACGCGTCCTCGCGCCGCGCGATCACCAGGTGCGTCGCCGCGTCGTCCTCGAGGACGACCGAGACCGCGTTCAGGCGGCCCAGGTCCGGGATCTCGATCCAGTCGCGGCCGTCCTCGACGACCGCTGCCACTTCGGCATGGGGCACCTGGTCGAGCGGAAACCCGATCGAGGCCTCCACGACGCCGACGCGTATCAGGGCGCCGACTTCCGCCTCGAGGGCCTCCGCCGCGCGCTCGACGGCGTTCTGGTTTGCGTCGCCGATGTCCGTGCACGATGAGACCAGCGCGAGGAACTCGGCCAGCTGCTGCGTGGACCAGTTGACGATCGAGCGCAAGGCGCTAACCGACCGCGAGCACGACGAGCGTCTGGTTGTGGAAGCCGGACACTCCCCGCGTGCGCGCGATCTCGCCGTAGGTGTAGAAGCCGGCCACCGGCGCGCCCTGGCCGTTGTGGGCCACACGCTCCACCTCGGTCCGCACGCCCTGCTCGCCGAGCACTCCCCGGCGGGCGATGCAGTCGAACGCGATCAGGCCGATGGGGCGCTGTCCCCGGAGAGGCGCGAGCGCGTCCTCACAGGCCGCGTCCGTGGCGGCCAGGACCGAGGCATCATCCCCCTCCATCAACCACGCCAGGCGCCCCTGGGGCACCTCGGCGATGCAGCCCAGAGAGCGGTCCTCGAAGCCCGCGTCGCTGACGAACCGGACCTGGGCCTCCCCACTGCGGCCCGCGAGCCCCAGCGGGTGCGTCTGGGCGAACCGGGTGAAGGACGCCGGATCGTCACGCACGTCGGGCGGCGCGTCGAGCCGCTCGAGGTACACGTCCAGCGCGGGCCTGTCGTCGATGCAATGCACACGGTTGTCGGAGCTTTGCGTGACGAGCATCGGCTCTCCGACCGGCCGCCATCCGTGGCGCACCCCGATCCCGAGCGGGCCGTCCGAGCCGATCGCCGCGCCGACGACGGCGTCGGTCATGACCTCGGTTCCGTAGAACTGATGCGTCGCCTCCATGCGCAGGGCGTCACCGGCGCAGCCGCCGACCAGCGGCACACCGGCGCCGACCACCCCGTAGGCGCCGCGCACGATCTCGGACTGGTCACCGGCCAGGCCGTCGGTGAGCAGCATCAGGACGCGGTGCGGCCGGGACGCCACCGCAGCCGCACACGTGGCCGCCTCCGCGCCCACCTGGCGCAGGTGCTGCTTGGCTCCGCGCGCAACCGTAGTCTCGATCGAGAAGCCCGGCCCGCCGAGCGCCGTCACCACGACGCCGGCGTCGTCGGGCCCGGCGGCCGCGATCTCACCGGCCGTCGAGCAGCCGACCAGAGGGACATCGCCGGCCTGCGCGGAGATTGCCGCGAGCAAGGCCGGAAGGTCATAGCGGACCGACGCGAAGACGATCAGGAGGGCGGGGTCGTCTCCCGCCAGGGCCTGCTCGGCTGCCCGCGTGCCCGCCACGCGCGCGTCGTTGTCGCTCGAATGGCCGACGCCGAGCCAGCGGCCTTGCTCTTGAGGATCCATGGTCATGTCCGCGTCCGGGGACTCCTGGCTCCTATCGGCAGAACCAAGCGGACGCTGAGCGCCGGAGGACGCTTTGTGACAGCGTGGGCGATCGGTCTCAGCGCGGCGCGGTGGGGGCGGCGCGGGCCTTCGCGCTGCGGCCGGCGGCATCAGTCGCCACAGCCTCGATCACGATGCGTCCGCGGCGTGCGCGGCGCAGCCGCCGGCGCTCACCGAAGCCGAGCGGGACCACCGCGGTCTGGGTGCGGCCGGCGGCGATGTTCACGACGGCGGACGCGAGCCTGCGCCCGCGCAGCCGGGCGGTCACCCGCACGCTCGCGGTATCCGTGCCGCCGAGCAGCAGCTTCACGACCAGCGCGCGGCGCCGCAGCAGGGTGCGCAGCCGCTGCCGCTTGAGTCGCGCGGCGACGGTCAGCACACCGGTCGACGCGGCAGTCGCCTGCGGAGCCGGAGGCGGCGGAGGCGGTGGCGCGATCGGGCGCGTCGGCCCGCCGGGGCGCAGCACCTCCTGCAGGACCGCCCAGGCCGGCTTGGGCCGGTACTCCTCGTCGAACGGGAGCGGTTTCGCGTTGCAGCAGCGGTAGGTGAGGCGGTCGGTGAATCCCCAGGTCGTGATCCGGAAGCACGCCGGCTGCGCCTGGCAGGCGGCCGCCACCCGGCGATAGATCTCCGGCTGGAGCGCGAGCCGCTCCGGGATCGTGGGCGGCCCCAGGTACCAGATCGGCACGTCCAGCTCGCTGATGTGCACGTCGAGGCCGAGCTCGCCGAGGCGCCGGATCGCCTCCTCCATCTGGGCCTGTGCCGGATGGTTCTCGCTCAGGTGGAACTGCAGCCCGACGCCGTCGAGCGGAACGCCGCGCGACTTGAAGTCGCCGGCCATCGCGAGCAGAGCCTCGTACTTCGCGTTCGGGACGTCAGCGCGCACCTCGTTGTAGAGGAGGCGGACATTGGGGTCGACGCTGCGCGCGATCCGGAACGCCTGCTCGACCCAGTCGCCGCCGATCACGCGGTTCCAGATGCAGTCGCGCATGCTGCCATCGTCGGCGAGCGCCTCGTTCACGACGTCCCAGGTCGACACGCGACCGCGGTAGTGGTTCAGGACGCGGGTGATGTGCTCCGTCATCACCGCAAGTAGCGAGGTGCGGGTCCAGCTTCCGTTGCGCACCCAGCCGGGAGTGCTCGAGTCGTTGCACCAGATCAGCGTGTGCCCGTGCACCTGCTGGAAGTTCGCCGCGGCAAACGCGACCATCGCATCGCCGAGCGCGAAGTCGAACACCGCGCGGGTCGGGCGCTGGTAGTACATCTTCATGTCGTTCTCGGCGGTGAGCGCGTCGAAGAGCCTGGCCGTGTCGCGGTAGCGCGGGTCGGGGTCGGAGACCAGCGTCGGGACACCGATCGCCGTGCCCAGCTCGACCGGTCCGGTCCGCGCCGCGGGAGCCGGTGTGGCGAAGACCAAGAGCAGGGCGGCGACGGCAGCCGTGCCGGCGAGGAGCCTCATCGGCGGGAGGCTACTGATCGCCCTCTCTGGATCCCGTCAGTTCGGGCCGATCTTGCGCTTGGGTCGAGGCCTTGATCTCTCGATCCAATCTGACCCTGTCGCCCTGTAGGCGCACCTCGATCTCCAGCGCTCGTCGTAGCCCGCTGTTGTCCGTGACCTGGAGTTCGAGGTCGACTGGACTACCGGACCGCGGGCGATCGATGGTGACCGTTGGCCCGTGCTCCGGCCTGCCTCGCGGCAGCGTCCACACATAGCGGGTGACTCTGCCGTCGAAGTCGGAGGATTGCTCGGCGGAGAGAGTCAACCGGTTTCGGCCTGCCTTGCGCCTGTGAACCACGGGAACAGGCCGATGCCTCACACGGATCTCCTGCGGACCGCTGTCACCGCAGCGGACCTCGACACGCCCGCTCTCCGCTTTGTGTGGAATCCGGAACTCGAGCTCGGACTCACCCT
>Ga0075430_100003052_pt1 | contig 14002 bp, 15 predicted proteins | sample RhiMetdeltSRZDD4_FD_75294 | JGI IMG/M metagenome (GOLD analysis project Ga0075430, IMG submission 75294) | Populus rhizosphere microbial communities from Tennessee, USA - Rhizosphere MetaG P. deltoides SRZDD4 | ecosystem: Host-associated > Plants > Roots > Rhizosphere > Soil | place: USA... | reverse complement strand
TCCGGTTAAGGCATCAGGCTTTTTCAGCAATTAATTACTGTTGGTTTTCTTTTGTATTCTCGTCTTCTTCCTTACGCATATATTTTTTCTCAGGGTTCTGAACCAAAACTGTTCCTGTGTATGCAGCAGGGCCATTACCAGTGGTTACCACTGCAGTTGGAGCGATATCATTGTTGGCTCTGTCTTTATGGATAAAATTTAGATAAAGAGCAAAGAACAGCAGGTTAAATGCGAAGAAATTAACGATTTTACGGATTCGTCTTTTCATAAAAATTGGATTTTGTTTGGTTCGACTAAACTATAAAACGAAAAATGGGACTCAAAATTTTATAAAACCAAAAAAAATAAATCGGGAAAATGTACAAAGAAGCAGTTAGTATAACTACGAATGATACCGGTGGTTTGTACTCACTTTTTCATTTCAGCAAGTTTTTTCTGCAGGCGAAACATCTCATCTCTGAGTCTTGCAGCTTCCATAAAATCAAGGTCCCTGGCAGCCTTTTCCATTTCCTTTTTAATTTTTGAAATGGCCTTTTCCATTTGAGGAATGGTTTTGTATTCGGCTTGCTCTTCTGCCGCTACAGTTACGAGCTCTTCATCAGGTGCCAGTGCATAAGGGTTCTTGGGATCATAGCCTTTGATATCTAATACTGATGTTTGTGCAAAAACATCTTTTGTTGTTTTCTTGATCGTCCTGGGAGTGATACCATGCTCAATATTATACGCAATTTGTTTTTCACGACGACGGGTGGTTTCATCAATTGTTTTCTGCATGCTTTCCGTCATTTTATCGGCATAAAAGATAACAAGCCCGTCCACGTTCCTCGCAGCCCGACCGGCGGTTTGCGTTAGGCTTTTTTCATTGCGTAAAAAACCTTCTTTGTCCGCATCAAGAATGGCAACCAAAGAAACTTCGGGAAGGTCAAGCCCTTCACGTAAAAGGTTTACACCCACCAATACATCTATTTCCCCCAAACGCAATTGTCGAAGGATCTCTACCCGTTCCAGGGTATCAACTTCGCTGTGTATATATTTTGATTTGATATTGATCCTGTGAAGATATTTGTCCATTTCTTCGGCCATCCTTTTAGTAAGTGTTGTTACTAAAACCCTGTCTCCTTTTGTAACACGTTTATCAATTTCGTCAAGCAGATCATCAATCTGATTTACGGAAGGACGGATTTCAATCGGTGGATCAAGCAACCCGGTTGGACGAACCACCTGTTCTACCACTACGCCACCACATTTTTCCAATTCAAAATCATCAGGAGTTGCTGAAACAAAAATTGTTTGATTCAGCATTGATTCGAATTCATGAAAATTCAATGGTCGGTTATCCAATGCCGATGGCAAACGAAAACCGTAGTCAACGAGTATAAGTTTTCTACTTCTGTCGCCACCATACATGCCACTTACCTGCGGAATGGTTTGATGACTTTCATCGATCACACATAAAAAATCTTTTGGAAAATAGTCGAGTAAACAAAAAGGTCTCGTCCCCGGTTTTCTTCTGTCAAAAAATCTTGAATAGTTCTCTACTCCATTGCAATATCCCAGTTCACGGATCATTTCAACATCATAATTCACTCTTTCACTCAGACGTTGCGCTTCAATGTATTTTCCGGCATTCTTGAAATAAGCAACCTGGGCATTCATTTCGTCCTGTATTTCATAAAGGATCTGCTGTATCATATCCTTTGGCGCCAGGTAAAGGTTTGCAGGAAAAATCGCGGCGTTATCCATGGTGTTCATCCTTCTTCCCGTAACCACATCAAAGCTTTCGATTTCTTCTATCTCATCGCCAAAGAATGTGATACGATAACCATGATCGAGATAAGGGAGATTTATATCAACCGTGTCTCCTTTAACACGAAATGTTCCTCTCTTGAATTCCAGTGTTGTTCTTGAATAAAGAATATTAACCAGCGAATGAAGAAATCCTTGTCTTGAGATCGTTTGCTTCTTATTAATACGGATGATGCCGTTTGCAAATTCATCGGGATTACCAATACCATAGATACAGCTTACCGATGCAACAACAATAATATCACGGCGCCCGCTTAATAATTCGGATGTGGCCTGTAAACGGAGTTTATCAAGTTCATCATTGATCGAAAGATCCTTTTCTATATACACATCGCTTACCGGTAGATAAGCCTCCGGTTGATAATAATCATAATAAGAAACAAAATATCCAACAGCGTTCTCGGGAAAAAATTGTTTGAACTCCCCATACAACTGAGCGACCAGTGTTTTATTATGTGTAAGGACCAATGTCGGCCTCTGCACATTTTGGATCACATTGGCAATCGTATAAGTTTTGCCACTGCCCGTTACGCCAAGTAATGTTTGATATTTTTCCCCATTCAGAATTCCTTCTGTGAGATCAAGGATTGCCTCAGGCTGATCGCCTGCCGGGGGGTAAGGTATATGAAGTTTGAAAGGCATAATGAAAGGGCAACAAATTTACCATATTACTTTATTTTTCTTTTCAGATAAACAGAATAATCTTCAATAACTGGTTCATAAGGCTCCTTCATTAGGGGAGAAGTAAGAATAAAATCGGCAGTCGCCCTGTCACATGCGATGGGAATATTCCAGGTAACTGCAATACGCAATAATGCTTTTATATCCGGATCGTGGGGTTGCGCTTCCATAGGGTCCCAGAAGAATATTAAGATATCAAGCTTACCTTCTGCGATCTTCGCTCCAATTTGAAGATCTCCGCCCAAAGGGCCACTTTGGAGTTTTGTTACTGACTGATCAAGTTCTTCTTCAAGTAGCGCACCGGTAGTTCCTGTTGCATATAAACGATGTTTTGCAAGGGTCGTTCTGTTAAATACTGCCCATTCGATCAATTCCGCTTTTTTATTATCATGAGCTACCAGCGCAATGCGCTTACGGCTTTCCATTATTCGTTTGATCATAATTTTCATTTAAATAAAAAATGCCTTACCCTAAGGCAAGGCATCTTATTAAAGATACGATTTATTAATTCAGCTCTGCTGTCACAGTGATCTTTGGTTCACCGGACACTTTTCCTGCAGTGATCGGCTGACCTTCCACACCAAAATCAGCAAGCTTAATATTAAACGCTGCATTGGCTTTTACAGTTTTACCAGCCACAACAATTGTAGCGGGCGTTTTTACCTTTTGCGTTTTGCCCTTAATCGTCAGATCGCCTTCAACATTTACAGTGTATGTTCCATCTTTTTTAAAATCAACTGCTGAAGGGTTTATAATAACACCATCAAAAGTTGCCTTAGGAAACTCATCTGAATTCAACCAGCCTTTTTGATTGAAGTGGTCTTGAATTTTAGGATTTGAAAACGCAAAGTTTTTGATCGATGCTTCAAATTGTACTGTGCTCTTTGCCGGATCAATTGCAGCTATAGCAGTTTTATTTTCTGCTTTCGGAAGATCATCAATAGCTGTTGATGCATCAAATGCAATAGTAGCGGATGTTGATGTTTTCTTTTGGGCGAAACTGATCATCGAAATAGTGGCAATAATTAATGATAAAATTGTCCTTTTCATGTTTGTCTTATTTATTTGTTTAAGAATTTAATTTTCTATCGTACTGCGTTTGAAACTTATGAAATAAGTGCCAAGTATCTCGCTGTACACGCCGTCGCTGCAGGAACCTTTTATCACAACATTATCCCCTTCTTTTATTTTTTTTGCTTCAGGCATATGTTGTTCCTGGAAAGCAAAAATTAAATAAGAGCCTGTTGTGGTATCGGCCATTTTAATGTTTATGGTAGTATCTGCGGGCTCAGTCGCAGTAACCACACCCGTTACTGCAATTATTTTTTCACCGTATTTTTTATTTGCCGCTTTGTGGTCATTTTCGAATTCTTTAATAAAAGCAATGGCTTCAACTGTGTAATCGACCGTTAAGCTGGCAGTATCCTGATGCTTGAGATTTACAAAATAGAAATAAACGACTACACCTATAACCAATACGATGCCTCCGCCGATCAACAGCCATTTCAAAACTTTCCTATTTTTTGGATTCTTTAGCATTGTTCAGAAACTATTTGACGACCTGGCCCCGAAAAACCAGTGTCGGTGCAAAGTTTGAACCGCTATCAGGAATGTCACTTGATATATGTTAATTAAAAAAGCCGTCTTAGAATTTTAAGACGGCCTTTACTAACCCATGTTTGTCTAAAAGATTAAAAATGCTAAGTTGCTTGCATTTCTTTTATTTTTTCCCTGATCTTGGTTTCAATTTCATTAGAAAGTTCAGGGTTATCGATTAAAAGCTGTTTTACTGCCTCACGACCCTGGCCAAGCTTGTCGGCATTATAGCTGAACCAGCTACCGCTTTTTTGAACGATGCCAAGTTCAACACCCATATCTATGATCTCCCCTGTTTTTGAAACACCTTCTCCAAAAATGATATCAAATTCAGCAGCACGGAAAGGAGGGGCCACCTTATTTTTAACCACTTTTACTTTTACACGATTACCGATAGCTTCTTCGCCATCTTTTATTTGTGATGTGCGGCGAATATCCAGGCGAACTGATGCATAAAATTTCAAGGCATTACCACCCGTTGTTGTTTCAGGATTACCAAACATTACCCCGATTTTTTCTCTCAGCTGGTTAATGAAAATGCAAATGGTATTTGTTTTTGAAATAGTTGCCGTGAGCTTACGCAAGGCCTGGCTCATTAATCTTGCCTGTAATCCCATTTTACTATCACCCATTTCACCTTCCAACTCACCTTTTGGAACTAATGCGGCCACAGAATCAATTACTACAACATCCAAAGCGCCGGAAAGGATCAGGCGATCGGCAATTTCAAGTGCTTGTTCACCATAATCAGGCTGAGATATCAGGAGATTGTCAACATCAACACCCAATTTTTGGGCATAGCCGCTATCAAAAGCATGCTCAGCATCGATGATGGCACACATGCCGCCTTTTTTTTGCGCTTCGGCTATCACGTGTATTGCGATAGTCGTTTTACCGGACGATTCAGGCCCATAGATTTCTACTACACGGCCACGAGGCAATCCACCAATACCAAGAGCTGTATCAAGCCCGATCGACCCGGTTGATACTACCTCCATTTGCTGTTCTGCCCGTTCATTCATCATCATAACACTGCCCTTGCCAAAATCTTTTTCGATCTTGTCAATTGTCAGCTTTAACGCTTTAAGTTTTTCGTTGTTGGTTGACATATCTGTAGTTTTTTCTTTCGCTTTTGCCATTGGTCAAAGGTAGGTTTTCGGGGGTGCGGGGGTAAAAAAGTTATTCAGAAAACGAAGCTAATCATTTTAGCAAAAAGAAACTAATTTATTTGGATGTTTTTTTAAAAATTCCACTTTTCAAGTGTCTTATTAGTCCGGTCTCTCTCTAGTATCCATGGAGCAAATTACTTGAATGCCTAATAGGTAAATCAGTATTTTGACAGCCATAGCGCCAAATTTTCTTAGCAATCAGTGTCAAAAAAGGCTGCAGTAATTAATAGTTATTATTGGTCATCAGGTTCAAAATTAATTCCGATATTTGATGCCCTAAACTTTTAGAACTATGAAGTATTTATTCTCTCTTTTGGTTGCCGTGTCTGCAATGATCATGGCAAACGCACAGGATGCTGAATCTGCAAAGCCAGGTGTTGTTTATGGTAAATATTCCGAAGAAGGAGTAACACCTATCAACGTTAATGACCTTGAAAAAAAGATGAGCGATAATAAATTTGATGGCAAGATCCAGGGTAAGGTGGTGGAAGTATGCCAGGCAATGGGTTGCTGGGCTAAATTGAAAAAAGAAGATGGTACTACAGTCATGATAAAGGTAAAAGACCATGAATTTGCAATGCCAAAAGATATCGTGGGAAGAACCGTAGTAGTAGAAGGAAAAGCCGAATTGAAAGAAACTTCGGTGGCCATGCTAAAACACTATGCTGAAGATGCAGGTAAAAGCAAGGAAGAGGTTGATAAGATAAAAGAACCAAAGAAGGAAGTGATCATGACGATCAAAGGAGTGAAAGTAATAGAATAACAGTTAATAAAAAGATTACCCAAACCTCCCATTGGGAGGTTTTTTTTATTGTTACAATTTGTCGATCGATTGTTGTATGGTAACGATGCTCATAAAACTCATAGCGATCACCACAAGCCAACCAACTACCTGCATCCAGACCGGGTGCTTATAATCTTTCATGATGGAAGATTTTGTAGCAGCAAAAAGAATAACAGCCAGTGCAATTGGTAAAATAATACCATTGGCAGCGCCTGCAAATACAAGTAGTTTGACAGGGTTACCAACACTGACAAAAATTATAGTTGATGCTATGATAAATAAACTGATGATGATCTTTTCATTTTTTAAAACGGCAGGGTGTAAGGTTTTCCAGAATGAAACCGACGTAAATGATGCACCAACAACAGAAGTAATTGCTGCGATCCAGATAACAATACCAAAGAATTTATAACCCAATTCGCCGGCTGCAGATTGAAAAACTGAAGCTGCCGGATTTGCTGTTGTTAGTTTTACCCCGCCCCAAACAACTCCCAGTGCGGCAAGAAATAAAACATATCGCATTATCGCTGTGATCAAAATTCCGCTGACTGAACTTCTTGTGACCTGGTTCAGATTTTCTTTTCCTTTTATTCCTGCATCAAGCAAGCGATGGGCACCGGCAAATGAAATATAACCACCAACAGTACCGCCAACCAGCGTTACAATTTTCATTACGTCGATCTGTTCCGGCCAGATCGTTCTGTATAATGCCTCGCCAACAGGCGGATCAGAAACAAATGCTATATAAACTGTAAGCCCGATCATAATCAAGCCCAGCCATTTTGCAAATCCATCGATCAACCGGCCCGCTTCTTTATACCAAAAAATCGCAAGAGCGATTACACAACTGATGATGGCGCCATATCCCGGATCCATCCCTGTGAGAACATTTACGCCCAACCCGCAACCAGCTATATTGCCTATGTTAAATATCAGTCCCCCGAATGCGATAAGGAACGCAAGAAAAAAACCAAGCCCGGGAAAAATCTTATTTGCAATATCCTGTGCCCTGTTCCCGCTTACCGTTACAATTCTCCAGATATTTAATTGGGTGCCGATATCAAGAAGAATAGAAATAAGAATTACGAAGCCAAAACTTGTAAGCAGCTGTTCTGTAAATAAAGATGTTTGGGTAAGAAAACCGGGACCAATTGCAGATGTGGCCATCAGGAAGGCGGCCCCAAGTATGGCGGAATTCTTTTTCATATTGGTTGTGAATGGTCAATGGTGAATTGTGAATAAAAAACCGGAAAGTTGCAGGTTGCTTATTGCCTATTGCCCATTCACCATTGACGATCTCATTTTGCTCTTATGTCAATTCCTTCTTTCTTCAATGCCTGGTGGATCGCTTTCGCAAACTCTACCGCATGTGCACCATCCCCATGTATGCAGACCGTTTCAGCAATTATCGGAATTTTCTTACCGGCTACAGATGTAACAGTACCTTCTTTTACCATTTGCAATACCTGCCCAACTGCTTTATCGGTGTCTTCGATCAGCGCGCCTGGTTTATTTCTTGGTGAAAGGCTACCATCATCTTTGTAAGTGCGGTCAGCAAATACTTCGCTTGCTGTTTTCAAACCATGACTCTTTCCTTCTTTAATGATATAACTGCCACTTAAACCATATAAAATATATTTGGCATCGGTATCTAAAACTGCCAGGCAAACAAAAGGAGCCAGTGACCTGTCTCTTGCTGCCATATTATATAAAGCACCGTGTGGCTTCACATGATGAATGGCTACATCATTTTCTTCCGCAATTTTTTCCAGGCTATTGATCTGTTTTACGATCGTCTCATAGATCGCTCCGGGATGAAGCAACATATCTGTTCTACCAAAATTCTCTTTATCAGGATAAGATGGATGGGCACCAACAGCTACATTGTATTTTTTGCAAAGCTCAATGGTTCGTCTCATGGTATTCTCATCACCTGCGTGATAGCCACAGGCAATATTAGCAGATGAAATGTACGGCATGATCAGCTCATCATTTCCCACACCTTCGCCCATATCACAGTTAATATCGATTGTTTTCATATGTACTTATTTTCCAGCTTAAATTTACAGGCAATTTCCAATTGAAGCAAATGCTGATATTGGTTTATTAATAAACCTTCCGCTGTTGCATGATCAGTAAATTTGAAACGGATCTCCTCACCGGCTTTCATTTGTGCAAGCTTTGGCAAGTGTGTCGAAATTATATTTCCTAATCTTGGATAACCACCAGTTGTTTGATGATCGGCCATTAGAATAATAAGTTGTCCATCGGGCAACAATTGGATGGTGCCAAAATTTACGGCTGAAGAAATAAGTTCTGTTTTCACTTCAGCATACAACGGCTCACTGGCAAGCCGGTAACCCATACGATCAGAGTTAGGTGATATATAAAAAGGATTTTTTAAAAACTTTTCCTGCGAGCCTTTATCGAGCCAATCCCATTCATTACTTTTTATGATCATTAATTCCTCTGTAGGCCCCATGCCAAACTCTTCACTTGCTTTCCATGGCAGGATCATGAAGTCATTCTCGCTGGTTAGGTCATAACTGGTTACATCATTCAGTTCGAGCAGATCATCCTTTACTAATTTTCTTCCTGAATAGCCACCGGCTTCAGCTTTTATGTTTGTGCTGTAACTATTAAGCCATGCCGGGATTTTCATTCCACCCCTGGCGGCGAGGTAACAATGACTTTTGTTTTTTAACGAACGGAACTGAAGTGTCCTGCCCTGGTTTACGATCACCGGCTGATTAAGTGGGATGGGTCTACCGCTGATGTTTGCATCAAAATCAGCACCGCTTAAGGCAACCAATGTAGTTTCCTCAAAAAAAATTGAAGGAGCTGGAAAGTGCATTTCGATGACCGCGTCATTTAGTTTATTGCCAACTAGAATATTTGCAATAGCTGCGGCATACCTGTCCATTGCGCCTGTTGGATTGATCCCAAATTGCTGGTAACCGAACCGGCCCAGGTCCTGTATTGTATCAAGCATTCCTGCTTTCAATATTTTCAAACTCATACTTCACATTTTAAGAAACTGTCTCCAAGGGTTTAGTATATACCACGCAGGACACAACGGGATACACATAGAACACTACAGGGTTAAAAATAAAAGCTGGCTCCGTTGTTTTCATTGTGTTTTCTTAGTGTTCATGGTGGTCCCCATTACCTTAAGAGCTGAATTATTTTTTTAAAAAATTGTATTCCTCAATTGTTATCGGATAAAACTGAACATGGTCACCTGATTTAAATAATACCGGGTTCACTTTTTCCCTGTCAAATAATTTTAAAGGAGTTCTTCCCACGATCTGCCAGCCACCGGGAGATCTGAATGGATAAATCCCTGTTTGCCTTCCGGCAATACCTACGCTACCAGGTTCAACAAGAGCTGGTTGTTGTTTTCGGGGCGAGGAAATTTTTTCATCGACCAATCCCATATATGTAAAACCCGGAAGAAAACCAAGCATATAAACACGATAAGTCGCCGAGGAATGCAAATGAATTATTTCTTCAACCGAAATTTTATTCTGGGACGCGATAAAATCAAGATCGGTGGCATATTCTTTTTCATAACACACGGGGATTTTGATCATTATCTCAGGGTCGCCTGTTTCAATATGTCCGGTCGATATATATCTTTTTAAATTTTCATACACCCATTCAAAAGCGGTTGATCGGGGATTTATTTTATTCCTGATAAACAGCACGTCATAGTAGATAGTAAGAGAGCTATATCCGGGTACCGCTTCAATCATCCCGGAAATGGGATCATTCTGCAATTGGTAAAAGATGGAATGAACCAGTTTATTAAATTGTTCGTCAATAGTATTTCCGAAGTCAATAACAAGCGCATTGTCGCCTAAAGGAAAAATATTGTATGGTGGCAGTTGATTCATAGAATATTTGTCAAATTAGAAAATTATTGGGTAATGCCCGCTGTTTGTTTTCTAACTTTACAGCCCGATGTCGCAATTTAATTGGAACGATAGCATTAATTTGTTTTCTAAGATTAGTATTCGCCGTGGCTGGAATGGTGTAAAGGTCTTAAGCAGTTATTATATCAGTAAGTGGTTCAAAAGGCCGGTTCAGTGGGGAATGCCTGTCTCGATCTCGTTTGAACCAACAACTTCATGTAACCTTCGTTGCCCCGAATGTCCCAGCGGGCTGAGAGCTTTTACCAGACCGACAGGCATGTTGCAAAAAAACTTTTTTAAAGACACCATCGATCAGCTTCACAAAGAACTATTATATCTCGTGTTTTATTTCCAGGGTGAGCCCTACCTGAATCCGGATTTTTTGGATATGGTCGGGTATGCAGCATCGAAAAACATCTATACCGCCACTTCGACCAATGCCCATTATTTAAACGATGAAAATTCAAAAAGGACAATAGAAAGCGGTTTAGACAGGCTGATCATATCAATCGATGGAACTACACAGGATGTTTACCAGCAGTACCGGGTTGGCGGCAACCTGGAAAAAGTTTTGGAAGGAACAAGGAACGTGGTGAAATGGAAAAAAGAAATGAAAAGCAAAACGCCTTTTATCGTTTTTCAATTTCTCGTGGTAAAGCCAAATGAACACCAAATTGAAGATGTAAAGAAGCTTGCAAAAGATATTGGGGTAGATGATGTTTGGTTCAAAACTGCACAGGTTTATGATTATGAAAATGATCCTAATAACCTCATCCCCACTATTGATAAATATAGTCGCTATAAAACAACTATGAGCGGTTATGAATTTAAAGGAAAGCTAGCCAATCATTGCTGGCGTTTATGGCATGACCCGGTAATTACATGGGATGGGCTCGTGGCTCCTTGTTGTTTTGATAAAGATGCTCAACATAAGCTGGGTGATCTGAAACAGAGATCTTTTAAAGAAATATGGAAGAATGGTGAGTATACTAAGTTCCGCACCGCCATATTAAAAGGACGAAAGAATATCGACATATGCTCGAATTGTAGTGAAGGGACCAAGGTTTGGGAGAATGGTTAAGTAGCTTAGTTTTCATTGTCATCCTGAGCGAAGCGAAGGATGTTCGAATTGTAGTGAAGGGACCAAAGTGTGGGAGAATGGTTAAGTAGCTTACGTTTTCATTGTCATCCTGAGCGAAGCGAAGGATGCTCGAATTGTAGTGAAGGAACCAAGGTTTGGGAGGATGGTTAAATACATTAAATACAATTAAATATTCATAGTATGCGAAGCGAAGGATGGGAAAATTAATCCACATTCAAGTACACATAGTGAGATGGTATTACCAATTCTTCATTTGCTTATATAGCCCCGTATAAAAGGAAACAAAACCTTCCCAAATATTCTTAATTGATTCAGTAAAAACTTTCATGGTGGTTTATTTAAGGTTAATTGAACATAAAACTACGGAAAGCCCCCATGTTTTAAGTAATTCACCGATACCACTTTAGTAGTATTTTTTTCCACTCCTGTGCATTTAAGTTTAGCAAAAATTTATTTTGGTCGGATTTTTGATTTTTTATATGTCAAATTGCGGGGCCAAATGGGAATAGATAAAGACATAAAACAAGCAAAATTCCGAAACAATCAAAACAAGGCGATGGTGAATATCATGTTCACCCATGCTTGGATGGTAGACCATATCAAGAGCTTTGTGAAATCGGAAAATATAACTCCTCAACAATACAATATACTTCGCATCCTTCGTAGCGCTGGGGAACCATTATCAACTTTGCAACTGAGGGAAAGAATGCTGGATAAGATGAGCGACACCAGCCGTATCGTAGAGCGCATGGTCGCAAAGGGGTTGGTACAAAAAGCAGTTTCTGAAAAAGATAAACGCATGGTAGACGTGGTGTTGACTCCAAAGGGAGAGGAGCTGCTGGAGAACCTCGACACGCGAAATGAAGAGTTGGATGCAGTAGTGAATCATCTCTCCGATGAGGAGCTTGAAATTTTAAATAATCTTTTAGATAAACTTCGCAATAATCATTGACGTATATTCGCTTTGAATAGTCCAAATTCAAAGCATGAAAATACCGAACCGCCGTACTATTATCATAGTCTTTCTATTTTTATTTACCACAACCATAGTCGCTCAGCCTAAAGCCGAATTCCGTGGCGTCTGGATTGCGTCGGTTGATAATATCGACTGGCCTTTAAAGGGAATGATCAATCCCGACAGCCAGCGTATCGAATTCATCCGGCAGCTTGATCTCCATAAATCAAATGGAATGAATGCGGTGATCGTGCAGGTAAGACCAGCTGCCGACGCGTTTTACCCTTCACCTTATGAGCCGTGGAGCCAATGGCTGACAGGAATACAAGGCCAGCCGCCCTCTCCTTATTATGATCCGCTTGAGTTCATGATAAAAGAAACACACAAGCGTGGAATGGAGTTTCATGCCTGGTGTAATCCTTACAGGGCTGATTTTAAGATCGGCGCTTCGTCCATTGCTCCCAACCACGTTACTAAGATTCATCCCGAATGGTTTTTGGATTATGGCGACAAAAAATATTTTGACCCCGCAAGTAAGGAAGTGCAAAAGTTTGTGGTGAAAGTAATAGCGGATATTGTTCAACGCTACGATGTGGATGCTATTCATATGGATGATTATTTCTATCCTTATCGAATTGCAGGGAAAGAATTTCCTGACGAAGGATCTTACAAACGATCAAAGAGTAAACTCAATAAAGATGATTGGCGAAGAAGCAATGTGGATACGATTATGAAAATGCTTTCCATTGCCATTAAAAAACAAAAACCCTGGGTGCAGTTTGGTATTTCGCCATTCAGCGTATGGAGAAATAACGACAAAGATCCCAAGGGCAGTGATAGTAAAGCCGGGCAAACGAACTATGATGATCTTTATGCAGACATTTTATTATGGCTGAAGGAAAAATGGGTTGACTATGTAGCGCCACAACTATACCTGGAGATCGGTCATGAGAAGATCGATTATGTAAAAATGCTTGAGTGGTGGAGCAGGAATTCCTATGGACGTAATTTATATATAGGTCTTGGCATTTATCGCTCCGGCAGCAATACCGCCTGGAAAAATCCTAATGAATTGCCTAATCAAATAAAATTATTAAGACAATATTCAAATGTCCAGGGCAGTATTTATTTTAGCAGCAAGTCATTTAATAATAATCCAAATGGCTGGAATGATAGTTTGAGAAATAATTATTATAAAGAACCGGCGAAGCTGCCGGTAATGAGTTGGCTTCCAAAAAAACCCGGAGAAAATAATGCTACTTCATCACGCAATGCCGAACTGCATATCCGGGAAAACAAGACGGCACATACAAAGAAAGCGAAGTAAGCTTTTTAAGAATAACATGAGTTGTTTTAAAATCCTTATTCCTTTAGCACTCAGCTTTACAATGAGCTGCAGATCGCAATCGGATAAAATTGTTGAGGATTTTAAAAAGGTTAACGAAAGCCTTGAGCAGACGAACCGGGTCGTTGACAGCATGAATCAGGCAATGAAGTTTGTTGAATTTGATCCTTTTGTCGCCGATAGCCTTGAACAAGTATTCAATGAATCGTCAGAATACATCAGCTATTTAAAAAATGAATTAAATAAAGCTGATAGCCTTGGAGAAAAATTGGACGTCGCTGAACACCTGTTGATCAATACTCCCCGCGGCGACTCACTTTACGATCACGTAATGAACCTATATGATCTTGGCATTAAATACAGTGATTCATCTTCAAAACAGGATTACATTTCATTAAAAAAATATAATAAAGAGATGTGGCTTAACCGGTATTTTAAAAGAGTACCAACTGTTGCGGCTGTGACGGTCCTTTCAAAATTTCAAAATGACTTTATAAAAATTAGGTTGGATATCAATGCCGGTGCCGTGGATGTTAAAAACAAACCATCAGCTGAATAATCAAATTAATTTTTACCCTCCAGCCTGTTTACCTGATCAAGAGAACCCAATCTGAAGCGAAACGGGACTGATGTGATTTTTTCGAATTGAA
>Ga0075430_100003051_pt1 | contig 14002 bp, 15 predicted proteins | sample RhiMetdeltSRZDD4_FD_75294 | JGI IMG/M metagenome (GOLD analysis project Ga0075430, IMG submission 75294) | Populus rhizosphere microbial communities from Tennessee, USA - Rhizosphere MetaG P. deltoides SRZDD4 | ecosystem: Host-associated > Plants > Roots > Rhizosphere > Soil | place: USA... | reverse complement strand
GCGTGGGCGGCCATCATTGCGGGGAGCACGTCGCGCTGCAGCGCAACAAACACGTCGGGGTCGCGGAAGAAGCTCGTGACCCCGATGAGAAGGTCCGTGTAGAGCGCGTCGAGCTCGTGCGGATCCGACCGCAGATGCGCGAGGTATTCCGTGTGTGTGTCCTGCCGGTGCAGGAGCATTCGCCGCAGGATCCTCCGCTGCACGGTTCCACGACGATACTCTCGGAAATCCACGCCCGTGCGATTCCTGAGTATGACGAGAATCTTGTTCAACTCGTCGGTATCGCTTTCGGATGGACGCGGCGCCGAGTCCGCGGCCAGGGCATGGGCCGCCACGTACCGTCCGATCTTCGTGAGCCGGTCGGCGATCGCTTCGGGCTCGAGAACGAAGTCGATGTATCCCGTGGCGATCGCGCTGTCCGGCATGCTCGGGTAGCCTGCCGACGCCGGGTCCTGGGCGATCGTGATGCCTCCTTCGGCCTTGATTGCCTCGATGCCACGCGCACCATCCGACCCCGCGCCCGAGAGGATGACGCCGACTGCGCCGCTACCGTGCACGTTCGCGAGGGAACACAAAAACGCGTCAATGGGCAGGTGCGGGCCACGCGTCTTGCTGCGTCCCGCGAGTCGGAGATGGCCGTCCGTGACGGTCATCGTGGTGTTTGGCGGAATTACGTACGCGTGGTCCGGCTCGACTTTCACACCGTCGTGCGCCTGAACGACGGGCACCGCGCCGGCGCGCCCCAGGAGCTCGGCCAGGATGCTCTCGTGTTTCGGGTCGAGATGCTGAACGACTACGTACGCGAGCCCGGTGTCGGCTGGAAGACGCGCGATGAGGCGAGTGAGCGCGTCGAGTCCGCCTGCGGACGCGCCGATGCCAACGATCGGAGGCCAGGGACTCGACGGCGAACAGTCGCTGGCGTCGGGGGTCGAGGCGAACCGGCGATCGTTGGTGCTGGTGGGACGGTCGGCCGATGCCGACGTACCCTGCCTTGTCGCCAAAGACGCTCCACGGGACTACTGTAGGGATTGGTAGTTTGGCCCGGGAACACGTCGATCGCAAGGAGCTAGTGTGCGCGATCGCCCGATAGCGAGCCTCCGCTCAGACGGAGTCGGGGTGCCGCGGCATCAGGGAGTGCGGTCAGCAGATGCTCGGATGTGGCTCGCTCGGGTCGCCCCCTCGGCGATCGAGGAGGACGGCGCCTAACGCGGCGACTGAGCCTGGATCCGGCGTTCGATGCGACCGAACTCGCGGTCGAGCGTCTCGCTGGACAGCCATCGGCCGTCTACGACCACGCCGGCGATCCGCGTCGTGTTCGCGATGTCGTGGAGCGGGTTCGCGTGGAGCAGAACGAGGTCTCCTCGCTTCCCGACCTCGACGGATCCGGCATCACGGCCGGCGACGCCACCGCCCCGAAGCAGCGCGATGAACTCGGCCGGCGTGCGCGTCGCGGCGAGCAGCGCCTGATACGGCGTCAGGCCGGCGGCGACGAGATTCGTGAGCTCGCGGTGCAGCGTCCACCCGTACGCGAAGAACCACTCCGGCGCGTCCGACCCTGCCATGATCTTCCCGCCGGAGTCGCTGAGCGCCTTCACCGCCGCGTTGCGCACGGCGACGTACCGCTGGCGACGCGCCTCCGACGGCGGTGAGCTCCAGTAGGTCTTCCTCGGAACGGCCATCTCCTCGCGCGACTTCGCCGACAGAAATCGCCAGTCGGGGCGCGCGCGGATCTCCTCGTCTGATTGCCCGATCCCGAACGCGACCTTCAGAAACGTGAGCGTCGGCGTCGAATACGACGCGACGCCGCCCGCGCGAGCCGTTCGTCCCGCCGCGGCGGAGAGCTTCTGGAGGTCCATGTGGTCGAGCGACGCCCAGCTCTGCGGGCGCCAGACATCCGGTCCCGAAACCGACCGCTTGTTAGGTGCGGAGTCGGCGACGGCGGCCTCGAGGTAGCCGTCGAGGTGCTCGATCTGCTGGCCGGCGGCGAGGACGCGGTCGAGACCGACCTGAAAGTCCACGTGTCCGACCACTCGCATTCGCTGGACAGCGGCCTCGTCCACGATGGCGTCGTGGACCGGGCGCGTGATGACGAATGTGATCTTGATGAAGTCGTAACCCTTTGCCTTCGCGTCCTTAACGGCGGCACGCGCCTCTTCTGGTGTCGCGGTCGCGTAGCCGTTGAAATGCGGCTCGCCGAACGCCCATAACGAACAGCTCGTCCGCGCCGAGGGACTCGGGGAGGTGGCCCCAGTCGGCGAAGAGGTGCGCATGCATGTCCGCGAGCCCGGGAATGAGATATTTCCCGGCGCCGTTCACTCGCGTTGCTCCAGACGGGATGCGCGCTCGAGCCGAGCGCTCTACCGACACGATGCGTCCGTCACGAACCAGGACGGTCTGTCCCGCGATGGCGCGTTCCCGATCCATCGGAATGACCGTGACATTTTCGATCGCGAGCACGGCGGGCGGCGGTGCGGACGTCTGAGCGTCGGCGCTCGTAAGGGAACCGACGACACCCCCGGCCGTCAGCATACGCGTCAGGCGCCTTACGCGATTCGCGCAGTTCGAACGCATCAGCATGGCGGTGCGACTCCGGACGGTGTGAAGAGAGCGGCACGAGGATCGATCCATGGTCGCTGGGCAATCGATGGGAGTATTGGACGGCGTTGCGCACTGACGGTGCCTCGTGTGTGGCGTCCAAACGGCACGACTGCTGCGGCATCCGTGCATCGTTTTCGCGGAGTTAGGCGCGTTAGGCAACGGTTAGCGAATGTCAAACGATTGCTGTCTCAACGATCGCGGATGACGCGCGTATGTGCTGCAGCCTTCACGCTGCCGGAACGTGACTTGCGGGCCGCGCGGGCGTCTGCGATGCAAACCCGTCGCCGGGTCGGTGCGCTCACCATCAATTCTCGGAACGGTTGCGCCATGGACGCTCCCGCGTACGTCGAGCTCAGTGACGCCATCGCGTCCGCCGCGACGGCCGAGCAGATACAGGGCATCGAAGCTCGGCTCGAAGCGATGGACTTGCACCCGCTCGACCGGCTCGCGCTCCAGCGCGTGGCGCGAGTGCGTCGGGAGCTGATCGGGCGCACCACGCCGCCGGACGGCTTGCCCGGACTCGATACGCCCGGGCGGCCGAAGACCGACGATTAGCCAGCGCGAGTGACCCTGCGGCCGCGACGCGCGGGTCAGTCGTCGCGATGCGGGGGCTCGGGCCGCAGCGGCGTCACGCGCTGCTCGTGGCGCATGCGCACGCGCGCAATGTCGAGGACGAGCGCCGAGAACTCCTCGTCCGGCAGCTGAGCACACACGCGACGAAGTCGCGCGGCAATGTCGGCGATGTGCTGCTGGAGCTCGGCGGCTTCTCCGGCCGGAGGCAGCTCGCGCTTTGGGTTGGGCGTCGGTACGGCGGCTGCAGGCGTCGGAACGCCAGTGTCAGGCGTCGTCTCCATGGGCGTGAAGGCGGCGTGAGGTCACGATTCGCGCAGGCCCGACACTCGACCCCGCTACCGTTTCGGGCGCGAACAATATCGAGTCGGTGCCGGCCTCCCGCCACCCCGCGGCACTCTGCGCTCATTACCAGTATGTCGTGGTAGTACTTCAGCCCTCGTCTGCCGGGCGCCCATGGCGGATCACGACTAGCCCGAGTGGTCGTGGATGATCCGCCACCCGTTAGCCGTGTTTTCCCACGTCAGACTGAACCACCCCTGCGTGTCGGACTCGCCACCTCCGGTGAGCAGGAAATGACCCGTTTGCAGCGCGTGATTTTCGCCGAGCGGCCGAATCACGATGCGGTCGAACGAGAGTCGCTGCTTCGCCTTGCCGTCGCGCCAGAACGAGCGCGCGAGTGACTCGCCGACGCGATCGCGGCCGCGAATGGGTCCGTTCGCGCCCATGAACGTCGCGGAGTCCGCGTACGGCCGGATGTGAGCGGCGAGGTCGTTGTTGTTCCAGGCGTCGGCCATCGCGTTCATGACGGCGGGGATGGCGGTCGCGGCGTCGTTGACGGGCGCCATGCCGTTGATGCGCACGGCGGGCCGGCAGCTGGCGCCGACGACGACGAGGGCGGCGACGGCGAAGGCCAACCGCCGGCGTGTGGTGGTGATCATGAGGGCGAGCGAGTGTGAGTAGACCGCCTAGGCACCGAACGCCTAAGCGTGGCGGATGATGCCTCGCACCCGGAAGGGCCAGCTGGGTTGTCATCCTGAACCGTCGGCACGCAGTCATCCTGAGCCGACAGGCGAAGGATCCTCGTCGTCCCGAGCGAGGGCCTTCTGCCGAGACGATGAAGTTCCTTCGCTGCGCTCAGGATGACACGTCTAGTCGGCGCGGATCTGATGCTCCAACACGACTCGCGTCGCCTCCCGCAGTCGTTCGAGGTAGCCCTCGACGGACTCATCCGCTCGGCGTTCGGGGATGACGAAGTGCTCGTCGTCCGGTTCCGTCGGTCTCCCGCCGGCCCGCTGGTCTACCATGAGGTCTCCACCGCGCGACTGCACGGCCCGCTCGAAGCGCTCGATCGCGTCGAGAATGTCGCCAATGTCGTCGCTCGACTCGTCGCCATTCAGGTCGACGCCCCGCGCCGCCAGCTTCGCGACGAGCTCGGCTTCGACTGCGGCGCGCGTTTCCAGACGGTGCGGGTCGAGATGAGCGTCGCGGCCTGGCTCGCGTTGATTCGCCATGGACCATCTCCAGTGAGGGTGAGGCCGTGCGCGGCCGCCGGCCTGCAACCTCTGCGCCAGGGCCTGCTGGACGGTCCGCGTTAGGCGCCGGCGATCCGGACAGCCTTCCCGGATCTATAGCGCCGACGGCTCGACACTCATCACCGGACTCGCCCCAGCATCGACCTGCGCGGCGAGCGAGTGCACCTGGGGAAGCAGCTTCGCGATGAAGAACGTTGCAGTCGCGAGCTTCGAGGCGGCGATGCCGTCCCGCCCGCCGTTCATCCCCGATGCGACCGTCGCCATGCGCACCCACATCCACGCCGTCGCCGCGACCCCGAACATCCGCAGGTAGTCGACGGCCGCCGCCCCGACCTCGTCGGGGTTCTGTGCTGCCCGTGTCATCACGCCGCGCGTCGCCTGCCCGAGCACTCGCATCGCATCGCGAACGGGTGCCACCAACCCGCTCAGCGCTGGCACGGACGCCGCTGTCGCGAGATCCCGCTCCACGAGCTCCGCGAACCGCTTCACCAGGCGACCATTCCCGTCAGGCACCTTGCGGCCGAGGAGGTCCATCGCCTGCACGCCGTTCGTGCCCTCGTAGATCTGCGCGATGCGCGCGTCGCGCACGAACTGCTCCATGCCGTATTCGCGGATGTAGCCATGACCGCCAAAGCACTGGAGCGCGAGGTTGGTGATCTCGAACCCGACGTCGGTGCAGAACGCCTTGATCACCGGGGTCATGAGGGCCACGAGGTCAGCCGCTTCCTCGCGGCGAGCCGCGTCGGGATGGCGCTCTTCGACGTCCACGAGCATGCCGACCCAATACGCGAGTGCCCGCATCCCTTCGATGTACGCCTTCATCGTCAGCAGCATCCGGCGCACGTCGGGGTGGACGATGATCGGGTCTGCGTCGGCGTTAGGTGCGACGGGACCGCGCGCGGCGCGCCCCTGCAGCCGCTCCTTCGTGTACGCCAGCGCGTTCTGATAGCTCACTTCGGCCAGGCCCAGCCCCTGCATGCCGACGCCCAGTCGCGCGCCGTTCATCATCGTGAACATCGCGCGCATGCCCTTGTGCGGCTCGCCGACGAGCCAGCCGCGCGCGTTCTCGAAGTTCATGACGCAGGTCGCGTTCGCCTTGATCCCCATCTTGTGCTCGATGGACCCGCACGTGACGCCGTTAGGCGACCCGGCAGCGCTCTCCTCGGTCGGGAGCCGCTTCGGCACCAGGAAGAGGCTGATGCCCTTCGTCCCCGCCGGTGCGTCAGGCAACCGGGCGAGCACGAGGTGGATGATGTTGTCGGTGAGGTCGTGCTCGCCGGCGGAGATGAAGATCTTCGTCCCGGTGACGAGATAGGCGCCGTCGCCCGCGGGTACGGCGCGCGTGCGGATCAGCCCCAGGTCGGTACCGGCATGCGGCTCGGTGAGACACATCGTGCCGGTCCACGAGCCATCCACGAGCTTCGGCAGGAACCGCCGCTTGAGCTCCTCGTCGCCCCATCGATCGAGCGCGCCCACGGCGCCGTGCGCGAGCAGCGGATACATGCTGAACGAGAGGTTCGACGAGCAGAGCATCTCGTCGAGTACGACACCGGCGACGTGCGGAAGTCCCTGACCGCCATACTCCGGCGACGCGACCATCGCCGGCCAGCCGCCCTCGCGGTAGGCGTCGTACGCCTCGCGGAATCCGTTCGGCGTGCGCACGACACCGGTCTCGTAATGACACCCCTCGGCGTCGCCCTTCTGGTTGAGCGGAGCGAGTACTTCCTCGCAGAGCTTCGCGGCCTCTTCACGCACGGCCGCGAGCACGTCGGGGGTCGCGTCGGCATAACCCGGCAGCGACGCGAGCTGCCCGACGTCGAGCAGATCATCGAGGACGAACCGAATGTCAGCGAGTGGAGCCTTGTACGACGGCATCAGAACCTCACACGATCGGGCGAAAGATCGGACGTCTCATCGCGACGTACCTCCGACTCTTGGGAGAACCAGTGAATGCGGAGAAGCAGTGAATGCGACTGTGCTTCGGTGAACTCGCTCGCGCGTCGACGGCCCGCAGTCGGGAGCCATGATCCAAGTAATCAGTATCGAGTTCTCAGCGGGCGAGTCGGTCAGTTGGGTTACCGTTCTCGCTGGTTTGACTGACGACTGACGACTGACGACTGGCTACTGACTACTTGGATCCTTCGTCCCGAAAGAGGGCTGGCCAGCCTTGCTGAAATCCGCCGACATCGAGCTCATTCACCGGCCGTCCCTAACGAGCTTCTGACTACCCAGCTGCTGGCGCCGGGGCGGGGAAAAAGTCCTTGGCGGCGGCGTGCGCGATGATCTCTCGTGCCCGCGCGACGATCTCCGTCGTCGACGGACTCGCCGCGAACATCGCCTCGGCTCGCGCTCGCACCTCCGCGACGGTCGGGAGGTGTGGCAGATGGGGAAGATGCGGGACGTGGATCTGTTGGATCGCGGCCAGGAACTCTTCCGCCTTGAGCTGCCCGGCGGCCGCACGTGCCTTGAGATCCTGGACCGCCGGCGACGCGGCCGCGTGGGCCAGCGCCTCACGCACGCGCGTGGCGAGCGGCTCCGTCGAGAAGCTCGCCGCCAGCTGATGGGCGACTTTCTCGATCACCGCGCGGCCAAGCCGGCGCTCGTTGCGGATGAGATCCTCCGGCGGCGTGCCAAGGTCCCAGACCACGCGCATCCACGACAGCACCGTGAGCGCGTAGAACGTCAGGTCGATCTCGTACCACCGGAAGCCCTGGCGCGTGGAGCGCTGGTAGGCATGATGGTTGTTGTGCCACCCTTCGCCTAACGTGATGAGCGCCAGCCACCAGTTGTTGCGCGAGTCATCACCGGTGACGTAGCGCTGGGACCCATGCACGTGCGCGAGCGAATTGATGAAGAACGTGCCGTGATACAGGATGACCGTGCTCCAGAAGAACCCGACAATGAGTCCCGGCCAGCCGCCGAGCAGGAAACACGCGACGGCGAGCATCGCTGCCGGCAGGTACTTGTGCCGGTCGAGCCAGACGAGCTCAGGGTACTTGGTGAGGTCCGGGATGGACTCGAGGTCGGTATGGTCGTCGCCGTGCTTCGGGTCGAAGATCCAGCCGACGTGCGAGTAGAGAAACCCGCGCATGCGCGGGGAGTGCACGTCGAGATCGGTGTCCGAATGGCGGTGGTGGTGCCGATGCGTCGCGGACCACCAGAGCACGCCGCGCTGGGCGGACGTCTGCGCGAGGAACGCGAGCACGAACTGGAACCCGCGGCTCGTCTTGAACGAGCGGTGCGAGAAGTAGCGATGATAGCCCGCAGTGGTGCCGAACATCCGCACGACGTACAGCGTGATGCACGTGATGAGCGCCCCGGTCGTCACGCCCGTCCAGATCGCGGCGAAGCAGGCGAGATGCACCAGGACGAACGGAATCGTCGCTGGGTAGATGATGTCGTCGTGGAATTCCTGTTCGTTGGTCATTGACTGGCCGAAGAAATTGTCATTCCGAATGCGCCAGCCCGAGGATTCGCGGTCGTCCCGCTCTACCGCTCGGAATGGCGGCATTATGCAGCCACCGGCTGCCTGACGAGTGCATCGAGCGTCGCCAGGGTGCGCTCGGTGTCGAAGCGCGTCGGATCCGTCACGATCTGCAGGGCACAGCCATAGAGAAAGCTCGCGATGACATCGGCGAGACCTTCCGCCGACGTGTTCGCGTATCGCTCCGGATTGGCGTCCATCACCGCCTGCGCGGCGGCGATGAACGACTCGCGATAGACGGCGAGCGCCCGCCGGATCTTCCGGCGAATTGCCGGATGACGTGTGCCGAGGACCCAATAGTCGAAGAAGAGCTCGACGCGCTCGCGTTCCCGGGGCAGCCGCCTGACAGCAACCGCCACGGTCCCGATGAGTCGGGACGCATGATCGGCCGCGAGCGCGTCACTGGCCGACTGGGCTGGCTGGGCGCGCGCGATCGTTCGCTCGAGCAGCCAGTCGAGCAGGGCGACGAGCAGGTTGTCGATGGACTCGAAATAGAAGAACACGAGCCCGCTGCTCACGCCCGCCTCGGCCGCCACGGCGCGGGCGGTCACGCCGCCGAGGCGCTCGCGCGCGGCGATCGTGTATGCGGCGCGGAGGATGGCGTCGCGGCGCTGGTCTTCGGGCTCTTTACGACCCGGCATGCTCGGCTGGCTGGTGTCGATTCACATTGATCACATGATCAATGTAGACTGCGGTCATTGATCACACAATCAATGACGACCGGGCGGGGCCGGACGGCACGAGGGTCAGCGTCCGATGTCATCCTCTTCACGCGGACGGCGTGAAGAGGCTTGCTGCTTCGCCTTACGGCGGCGCCAGGCGCGCTCGACCAACAGGGACGCGACCGCGCCAATCACGGCCACAATGACCGCCTTGACTACGATGCGAAGCAGGTTGTCGTCCACCGGCGTGGGCTTCGGGTTACGGTCGAATCGACGCCTCGGGAAAGAACGCGCATGAGGCGGCGCCGAACGATGCCGCCAACGAGCGACGGTCGCGAGACGTAGCTATTCGTTGATGGCTCCACCCCGTGCCACCAGGAACCCCTCCATGCGACCGAACACCTCGACGATCCTCGCGGCCTGCTCACTGCTCGCGTCTCTCGCTGTCCCAGCGCTTGCCCAGTCTGGCAATCCGGCGGCGGCGCCGGCAGCGCCGGATTCGGCCAACGACCCCGTCCGCATCCTCGTGAGCCGGCTCGAGTTGGAGCGCTACAAGGGCACCATCAAGGGCCTCACGCAGTTCGGCGACCGGCGCCAGGGCACCGAGCGAAACCGCAAAGCCGTCGACTGGATCGAGGCTCAGCTCAAGAGCTACGGCTGCACGAACACCGAGCGCATCAAGTACGACTATCAGCCCAACCCGCAGCAGGCCCGACCGATGACCGCTGCCGACAGCGCTGCGCAGGCGGCACGACGGGCGGCCGCGCAGCGTAGCACGGTAGCGTCCGGGGGCGGTCGGATTCGCGGAAACCGCGCCCGAACCGGGGTGAACAACGACTCGACCCGTCAGCCCGACGCGCGCCTCCGTGCACTGAACGCCGAGCCGACGACTCCGGGCCCGCGCGAGGAGGTGTACTGCACGAAGATCGGTACGACGCGTCCGGACGAGATGTACATCGTCGGAGGCCACATGGACGGTCACGGTTGGGGCGAGGCCGCGAACGACGACGGGTCGGGCAGCGCGATCGTCATGGAGCTTGCGCGCGTCTTCGCGAGCCCGGACGTCACCACCGAACGTTCGATCCGCTTCATCCTCTGGAACAACGAAGAGACGGGATTGAACGGCGCCCGCGCATACGTCGCTCAGCGTCAGGGACTGCAGGGTCAGGAATCACCCGCCGGATCGGGCAAATACCCGGAGCCCAAGTGGCTCGGCATGATCCAGCACGACATGATGCTGTTCGATCATGGCATGCCGCGCGCGGACGGGACCGTGAGCCCGGAGCAGCGACCCGAGGCCGACGTGAACATCGAGTTCCAGATCGACTCGAAGATGTCGGAAGCGTCGCAGAAGCTGGCGTGGGCGCTTCACCGGGCGAACAGCAGGTACGCCACGGACTACCCGGCGCAGGTCGGGCCGCACATGACGAACACCGACAGCGCGCCGTTCCAGGACATCGTCGCGGCGGTGAGCCTGCGTGAGAACGAGCGCGGTCGCGAAATCGGCGCCGGCTGGGATCCGAACTGGCATCAACCGACGGACGTCTTCTCGACGTTCAGCGATAAGGACTTCCGCCTCGGCCTGAACGCGGCGCAGACGACGCTCGCCGCGCTCGCTCAGCTCACCGGCGCCACGGTCAAGAAGTAGAACCCCCAGCGCCTACTCCGCGCGACCCATGTGCAGGGCGACGAGCTGCCAGCCAAGCGGCCCGCCCTGCACGTACGTGGGTATACGCGTGACGCCGTCGGTCGTCGAACGCGAGCCGCGGGCCGCGGCCATCACCGTACGTAAGGCCACGCGCTCCAGTTCTGATATCCACTCACGCGCGGCTCCGCGCCCCAACCGCGAGCCACGAGCTCGAGTCCCAGGAGTCGCCTGAACACGCCGTGGGTGACGACGACGGTCGCCCCGCTCTCGCGCACGACACCCTCCACCCAATCCGCCGCGTCCTTGACTCGCTGCCGCTCCCCCGGCGCGAGTGGCACGCGTCTGATGAGCCGGCCCAGCCACTGCACGTGAATAGCCGCTCCCCACACGGCGAGCGGCCACCGCGCGGGAAGCCACGTCGGGATGTCGAGATGCGATTCGCGGAACAGCGGTGAGAGCCGAACCTCGCGGCCCGGCGCGAGTCGTTCGGCAGATGCGATCGCGCGCGCCAGGTCGCTCGCGACGATCGCCCCCGCACGTGACGCCTGTTCGACGAGTGACTGCGGCGGCACGCTCCCGTCGTCGATCCCCGCCGCATCGTAATCCTCGCGCCAGCGATGCACGCCCGCCGCGTTCACCCATCGATCCTCGAGGACGTGTGACGATCGCCCGTGACGCACGAGCACGATGCGAGATGCCGATGAGGCGGCAATACGGCTACTCACGTGTTCGGCCCTCAGTCACGCACTTCCGGCACAGAAGCTCTATCCCGATGAACCTGGCGCGCCCCTCGGGGGTCACGACCCACGGGCGATTCTGCCACGGCGGGTCATGTCGCACGTGTTGGCCGTGTCCGCACTCGAGCTCCGCAACCCAGTGCCCTTCGTCATCGGTGTGGAACCCGACAATGCGACGCGGGATCGCGTCATCAGACGCGTTCACGACTCCCCGTTACACACACGCCGTCATTCCGAGACGACCGCATAACGCCTCGACCCCGCGCCGAGTGAACTCCCGGTATCCGCCCTCGGGGAGAAACGAGAGGGCGGATGCCGCTCGCGCCGCATACGATCGCGCCTCGATGGCACGGCCGACGACCTCGTACGAGTGTCCGAGATTCAGGTACAGCGACGCGAGGAATTCGCGAGTCGAGTCGGGATCAGCCTCGGCATGTCGAGCGGCGCGCGCATTCCAGAGCAGCGTACGTGCCGGTGTGGGTTGGTGCCGAGCGACATAGTGGGCTGCAATGCTCGCGTCGTAATGGTCGCGGCGGCGAGCCCACGCCTCGGCAAAGAGGCGCCGCGCGTCGTCGGTGCGGCCCTGCACCTCGGCGGTCATTCCCTCCGCACACAAGACCGCGACCGGGTTCTGAGGATCGATCATGCCGTCAGGATAACAGCCCGACGGCGAGTCAGCGAGGACAGGAGCGAAGGAACAGCGCCGTCACGCTCGACTGGATGAGCGGTGCCACGACGAGCGAATATGCCTGCCGAGTCGGCGTGCGGTCACGGGAATTGTAGAGGAGCACGACCGGCGCGGCGCCTAACGCCGCACCGGCGATCGCGCGAGGCACCCATCGCTCGAGCGAACAGCCCTGCGCGCGGGCCCTGAGCGCGCTGCCGACGGTGAATCCCACCGCCGCGCCGACGATCCATCCCTCCTTGAGCGGTCCTCGCACGGACCAGAAGCAAGTGGGCTCGGCAGACGGTGTATCGTTGCAGACGTTGTTGCTGAACGGAATCATCGACGCGAATCCGAGGATGCCGCCTACATGACTGGTCATCGTCATGAACGCGGCGTCGCCGACCGTTGCGCCGCGCGGCAACGGAGTCCGTACCGACGAGTCGGGCTCGCTGGCAAGAGACTGCGAGCCGAGTCTCGATGCCGAGACGACCGCCGCGAGAGTCGTGCTCCACAGAGCCGTTCGGAACAAGGTCACCGGATGCGTACCCCGGCGCCTAACGAACCGAGTGAGTACGCGAACGCCGGCGCCGTGACGAATAGAACGGTCGATAGCCTGGCCACTGCGACCTCTCGAGGGAGTCCGTCTGACAGACCCCTGGCGGTACTCGAGCGTCACGAGGATTCGTGCTCACGCGGCCGCTGCGCATTCGCCCCGGGCGGCCGCGGGCCTTCGTCAGGGCGCCACCACGTGTCGGGCGCCGCCGGTTCCGGCTGATCGGCGCTCACGTTCTCCGAATGGATCTGCGCGAAGATGAAGTTCTCCGACGGCACCGGCGACCCGGCGAGTCGTCGCATCATCGCGAGCTGGCCGGCGTGGGTCATCGCGTCGGACAGCGGTCCCTGAAGGAACTGCTTGTCGGTAATGCGTGCGGTCAGTGCCTCGTCGGCGAAATCGGCACGCAGGGCCGCGAGCGTGTCGTGAAAGCGCACAATCTCTTCCGTGAACGTCACCCTGGGCGGCGTGAACGTGCCGCCGTGCAGCATCGTGCGCGCGTAGCCCATGAGTCCCGTCATGTGCCAGAGCAGCTCGTGCGGCGTCCGCGTCGTAGGCCCGAGCCGAAAGTCGGCGAATGACTCCGGTGCGCCGCGCAGGGCTTTCTGCGTGCGGTACGCGAGCGCCGCGAGAAAGTGCTGCAGCATCTGTCGAGTTTCCGTCATCGGGGTCAGAGTCTAATGTCATCGTTTCCCTGCACTATGCGCGTCAGGATCATGTGCTATCGCTCCACGCCGCACCGCTCGACGAAGGGGCCGGATGGACCGACAAGCGATCGCTGTGTGCAGCCCGACTCCGAGCGCTCGACGCACTGCTCGAGACGTTAGGCTCGTGGGGCCTGACGACCAGGCAGCGCGACCGCCGGACGCCGCGCTCACGGCGTACGGTCGATCGTCACCGCTTGCTCTCGCACGGTCGGCGGTGGGACACGCAGCCATTGCGGTCGCCCCACCGCCGTTGCGCGCAGCCGTGCCGGCCCGTCGCTGAAGCCCTCGAGCAACGCAGGCGACAAAGTGACGACGACCGAGTCCGTCTTCGGCCGAGGGTCGAACACGGGCTCATGGTTTCGAGCGAGAAACACCTCGCCGAGCATCTGCACGCGGTCAGCCTGAACGAGCTCGATCCGCGCGTCCGACTCCGTGCGTGCCCAGCTCACGAGGCGGCTCCGCACGGTCGTTCCGGTTCGCAGCACCGAGCTCTCTGTCTGGAGCGTCAGCTCCTTGATCTGCACCCAGGCGCGGTAGCTCGACAGAGCACCGATTGGGAGCTGCAGCAGGATGAACCACAGCACGAGCCGCTTCCCGATGCGCGCTCCACGAGATTCTTCGAATGGCGACCGGTAGCTCGCGGCGCGTGGCATGGCGCAATCTTGGACCACGCGCTGCTATTCGACAAGCAGGTGTCATTCCGAGCGAAGCGAAGGATCCTCGTCGTCCGGACAGAGCGTCACCAACGAGCAGGATGAAGACCCTTCGCCTGACGGCTCGGGATGACCGCTACTCCACCACCTCGAACGTCCCCTTGAGCGGGAACCACTCCTTCGCACCT
>Ga0075430_100003043_pt1 | contig 14020 bp, 6 predicted proteins | sample RhiMetdeltSRZDD4_FD_75294 | JGI IMG/M metagenome (GOLD analysis project Ga0075430, IMG submission 75294) | Populus rhizosphere microbial communities from Tennessee, USA - Rhizosphere MetaG P. deltoides SRZDD4 | ecosystem: Host-associated > Plants > Roots > Rhizosphere > Soil | place: USA... | reverse complement strand
AGCGAGGGCGTGGTGGTCTTCGACGCTCTGGACTCGGAAGTGATCGCGCGTGCCGAACGGCAAGCGATTGCCGGCGTCGTCAAACAACCCGTTCGCTATCTCGTCTCCTCTGTGTTTCACGATCCGTTCAGCAAGGGAAATATCGCCTACGCTGATGTGTTCAAGATCGGGCATGAGACCTACCGCGCCGGCTTGCTCGACCAGATGCAGCGCGGCAAGCTGCCGGACGAAGAGCAGCGCGCGCGGATGCCCAACTTGACGTTTCGCGATCGAATGACGCTGCACCTCGGCGGCAAGGAGTTTCAGATTCTCTATTTCGGCTCCGCGCACACGAAAGGAGACAGCATCCTGTTCGTTCCCCAAGACCGGATCGTGTACATGAGCGAGGTGTTCTTCAACGAAGAATTTCCGAATATGGCAGGGGGCTACGGCGTCTCGTGGATTCGGGTGCTGGATGCGGTGAAGGCGCTCGACGCCGACATCTTCATACCGGGTCATGGGCCAATCCCTGAAGATCCGAAGCAGACTCGAGCGGCGCTCGACCGCATGCGGCAAATCCTCGTGGAAGCACGAGACGGACTCCAAAATGAGATTGCGCGGGGCGCGAGTGAAGATCAGGCAGTCGCCACTGTAAAGCTCGATCAGTACGCGAAACTGTATGCATTCGCCGCGCAGAGGGAAGTTGTTCTGCGTCGAATGTACAAAGAACTGAAGGGGACGCTCCCATAACAGGGCTACAGGGGCACGCGGTAACACACGCTGGTCCGTCCGCGGATACTGTGTCACCGGTTCCCGTCCGCAACCCTTTCCAGACGGCATTTTTCAATCGTTGGTCGGATGCTGACTCCACCGCCCCCGTCGCGGTCACACGTGGGCGAACCGCTCGAAGCGCGCGCGGAAGGCACTTTCGTCGAGGCCTGCGGTCCGCGCCAGCGCGGCGATCTGTGCCGCGTCTGCGAAATCGCGCGGACTGAGCCGCACCATGTACTCACGTGCCACCTGGTAGCTCTCTGTGGTGATATCGACCGCGCGTCTCCGCACGTTGCCGGTTTCATCGACGACTTCTGTAAACGGGATCGGCCGGAACTCGCCGCCCTGGATGGTCACGAGCGCGCTCGATCCACCGTTGATCAGGTATGTCACCGCCGCGTAGCCGAGGTCGCGTGCGTACTCGGCGTCAATCGGGATAGGCGGCGCGCAGCGCAACTCGTACCCAATCGTCTTGTCCACGATCGTGACCTTAATGCCACGTTCCTCCAGCCGCATCTGCACTTCGTTCTTGACCTTGCGTCCGAGGTCGATTTCGGTCACGCGGATATTGCCCTGGGCGTCGCGATCGACGTCCTGAAGCTCCGCCACCTCGCGCGGACTGAAGCGCTCCACGAGAGCTTCGGCCAGCAGCACGACGCCGTACGACTTGCCCATCGCCCGGCGCTTGATGATGCTGCCCTCGACGATGACCGCGATGTCGGAGAGCGAAATCGTTCCCTCCGGGAATTCCTCAGGGATAATCGTGCACGTCGCGCTGGCCGCTTTGCCGATGCCGAGGGTCAAATGTCCTGTCGGGCGGCCCATCGTCACACCGAGGTACCAGCGGCCAGTCGTCTTCGAGTCTTCCATCAGGTTCTTCACGATGCCGACGCCGACATGGCGGGCGGTCTCGTAGCCGAGTGTCGGAAGCGGAAGCGGCAGCCACAGGTCGTTGTCGATGGTCTTTGGGACGAGCACCACCTTCATGGCGCCGCGGAGTTCGAGGGCGACGGCGCTACGCACCATGTCGTCACCGCCGACACACACGAGCGCGTCGATCTTGAGCTTCCCCAGCGCCGCAACGGTATTCTCCATGCTCTCGGGGTCGCGAGTGATGTCGCGGCGGGACGCGCCGAGAATTACTCCGCCGTCAAGATGGATGCGCGATACCTCCTCCGTCGTCAGCTCGTGCTGTTCGTCGGTGTAGCGTTGCGCGAGCCATTCGAAGCCATCGTTGAATCCGACCGGCACACACCCGGCTTTGATGGCCTCGATCGCGACCGCGCTGATGACCCCGTTGGTGCCCGGTGCGGGTCCACCGCCCACGACGATGCCAATCCGTTTGATGGGCATAACTGGTCGCTTCGGAATGTTCTAGCGCATCATTGCGCAACGTATTCGAAGCGCTCGCGAAACGCGCCCGGCGAGAGACGTGCGGCATCGGCCAGCCGCTCCACCCAGGCCGCGTGCGCGAAGTCGCCCTGCTCGAGCCTGATCATGTAGGCGCGGGCAACTCGGAAACCTTCGCTGTGCGTGTCCACCAGGCGTATCTTCATTCTGCCGGTCCCCGGCTCGCGCAGCTCGTCGAATGCCATCGGGACGAGTCGCCCGCCTTGAATACTCACCATGGCGCCGCCGCCGCGAAGGAGCAGCTGGACGGCCCCGTATCCGAGGTCGCGGCAGTACTCGGCGTCGAATGGGATCGGATCCGCGCACCGCAGCTCGTATCCGACGTTCTTGTCGGTGATCGTGATGCGGAGACCCCGCCCGCTGAACCGCCCCTGGAGCTCGGCCTTCACTTTGCGCGCGAGGTCCACTTCAGCGAACCGGATGTGTCCGTGCTCGTCGCGCTCGACATCCTGGAGCTCAGCGAGCTCTGCGGGATCCAGCTTCTCGATCAGCCCCTCGGCTAACACGGCGACACCGAAATGCCGCCCCATCGCCCGCCGTTTGATGATGGCTCCTTCGACGATGTCGCAAATCGTGGCGAATGGCACGTACCTGGAGGACCATTCCTCGGCAACGATCGTCAGTGTGGCGCCAGCTGCCTTACCGATCCCAAGTGCCAGATGGCCCGCCTTGCGACCCATGGCGACAACGATGTACCAACGCCGCGTTGACCTGGCGTCTTCCATCAGGTTCCTCACCAGTTCGACGCCAACATGTCTCGCGGTCTCGAAACCGAATGTCGGCACGTGTGGCGGGAGCGGCAAATCGTTGTCGATCGTCTTAGGTACATGCACACTTCGGATTTTCCCCCCGGAGTACTCGGCGACGTAGGAAGACGACAGCGCCGTGTCATCGCCGCCAATCGTGACGAGATACCTTATGCCGGCCTGCTCCATGGTCTCGATCACCGCACGCATGGCCTCCGGAGAAGAGGTCGGGTTCTCGCGCGACGTCCCGAGGATGGATCCCCCGAGCAAGTGAACCCGCGACACGTCGTCGATGCCGAGCGGCTGCAGCTTCGATCGATCGCGGCGCACAAGATGCTTGAACCCCTCGCGGATGCCAACGACCTCGAATTCTCGATTGACAGCCTCGACCGTAACGGCCGAGACGACGGCATTGATGCCAGGCGCAGGTCCGCCGCCCACGAGAATGCCCAGGCGCTTCGGTGAGTCCATTCGTTGCGATTTTCGAAGCGTCAGGCAGCGGTGTCAATCAACAGCGTGTTTCCACCGCGGCTAAGCCCGAGCATAGATGCCGTCGGGGCCTCGATGGTTGGCGCTCAATAGTCCGCGCCGTCGCGCCGCGAATGATGGTGCGGAGGAGTGCGCGAGTCACACCCTGAACCGCGGCAGGAACTTCAGCGCGTTGTCCCGGTCGATGGCAGCGAGGTCCTTCGCGCTGAACACGCCGCAGTCTTTCAATCCCTTCACGTGATCGCCGGCGGTGCGGAATGGAAAATCAGTCCCGAACACGATGCTCGAGGCGGGGACCACCTTGCTGAGCGCCGCCATCGCCGCTGGATTCGCCACCTGCGCAGTGTCGTAGTAGTACTTTGCCGCCGCGCCGACAAATCCTTTGGGAAATCTCGGCGCGAGCTGTGGTGATCTGGCCATGTTCGCGAAGCGCTCGACGAGAAACGGCATTGTCCCGCCGCCGTGCGAAAAGATCATCCGGACATTGCCGAATCGCTCCTGCGCGCCGCCGAAGATCATTTGCGCGATGGCGCGCGCCGTGTCAGTTCCCCACTCGATCGCACCATCACCGATGTTGGGCAGCGATCGCTGCACATCACACGTCCTCCCTCTCAGAATTCGAATTGAGCGCTGAACTTGAACAACCGCCCGCCCATGGTCTCGTAGGGTGCCAGCCACTGCAATCCGTAGCCCGCGTTCTCCGACAGGATGGCGCTCCCATTGAGCATGTTGTAGATGTCGAAGTTGCCGAGCACCCTCGTCTGTCCAATCTGGACGCGGCGCGTGATGCGCAGATCCAGCTGCTGCAGCCGATCCTCGAATCGTGTATTCGGCGCGATCAGCTCAGTGTTGAGATTTGACGTACACGTGACGGCGCCCCGGCACGATCCGATGTTGCGGTTCAATGAGGGAGCAATCTGCGCGTTGGGAGCGGGGTAGGTCGCGGTGATTGGGATGCCGGGAATATTCTGATAGGTCGCGCTCGTCTGAAGGTTCCAGAAAAGCGGGTAAACGACCAGGAACTTAATCTGCGTTCCCGCAGACCACGGCCGACTGACGTGGCAGAATCCGCTGGGGCTCCACGAATTGGCTGTTCCCGCGCTCAGCGTATCCGTACCAAGCAGCACTTCAGGCAGCTTCCCCACAATCTCGCATGCGTCGGTCACAGTTCTTCCAACGCTCAGGCCTCCCGAAAACTGTCCGCGTCGGGCCAACCGCGTCGTTAGCGTCACATCGACGCCGTTGTACACCTCGGTCCGCTTTCCGTAGTTCGATGCCTGCGTCCGCAGGTTGTCCGTCACGCCAAACAGCGCTGGCTTGATGTCGTAGAACCCGCAGAGAGTGTCGCCACTGTTCGGCATCCGACCGTCCGCGGGCAAGCCGATACAGTACGGATCGTAATCCGCTGCGGTCGTCGCCACGTTGTCGGTGACGAGAAATCCACCGTACCAGGTCCGGAAATATCCGACATTGAGCGCCATCCCCGGGCGGAGCTCATGTTGCAACGCCACCGACGCCTGCCAGTTATAGAACTGTTTGTTGAAGCCGGCTTGCGCATCATCTGCAAAGCGCGTGTTGCCTGCTCGTACCTGACCAAAGGTTCGATCCGACAAGGCTCCACACTCCCCGTTGGCGTCGGGCACGGTCGGCCCGAGCACGCAGTCGGGAACATAGTTTCCTCGTCGCGGATCGCCCACGGGGAAGGTCAAATCGTCCCAGGTGCGCGTCGCGCTGGCCGCCTGGTTGGCCGCGGGGTTGCTTGAGGCGGTCACCGTGTAAGGGACATACCGGCCCAGAGCCACCTTGAGCGCCGTCTTGCCGTTCCCAAACATGTCGTAGGACGCGCCCAGCCGCGGATCGAGATTCTTCCAGTCGGGCGTGTCTTTCACCGCCGGAAAATCACGTGCAGGCACAAAAAGCCCCGCCGGGAGCTGCTGCGCGGGCACAGCACCGTTCAGGCTGTCGTACCGCAGGCCCAGATTCAGCGTGAGCTTCCTCACAGTCCACTGGTCCTGGACGAACAACCCGAGACTGGTGGTGTTCTCCAGATATTCGAACGGCACCGCCCAGATGGTGACCGACACCGGAGTGCGGTTCCGAAACGTGTACGACCTGGCCTGATTGATCTGGTTGATGTCGGTGTATCTGCCAGGGCGCCCGAGGTAATACCGCTGCAGGCTGAACCCGGTCTTCAAGGCATGCGACCCCGTGATGTACGACGCCGCGAAGCGGCTGTTGTACTTCGTGACAAACCGCCGCGTGTAGCTGCCGGACCATATGTTGTTATTGGCATCTGAACCGTACGCGATGTTCAGCGCAAGATCCGTGACGCGAATGTCGTCCGGCCCGACTTCCGGCTGCCGCCTGGAGTCTTCGTTCAGCACAAGCGTCGATTGGCCGGCTTCGAACAGCAGTTTGTTCGTGGCTGGAAAGGTCCAGCTGACCAGCGGCAAATACTGCGGGTTGTACACATGGGGCGCACGGGACTCGGGTGCCGGTTTTACAGCATTGACGCCACCCACCCCGGTCAGGCCAAACGGACAACTGCAGTTGTTCTGATGTGAAAACGACCCGACGATCTTGTGCTTCTGCGCCAGCTGCCACGTCACGCGCAGACTGTGATCCTGAAAGTACTCGTTGTTGTGGGATACACGGTCCAGATCTGGCTCATAGAACAAGGTGCCTTGCGCCTTGTTGTAGTAGCTGCCCTGGATATACCGGGACGCTCCCCACCAGCGGTGGGCTGTGAAGAACCACAGCTTATCCCTTTTAATCGGACCGCCCAGCGCCCAGCCGTTGTCGTAGGACTTGCGGATTGAAATGTCGGTCGTCAAGCCGCGGGCGCGAAGCTCGTCGTTCAGGTTACCCATCTGCAGTTTCGGACCCGTATAGGTAGTACTGAACGTCCCCGAAAACCGGTTGCCCCCATCCTTGGAGATGATGTTCACCTGCACGCCGCCCGTCATCGCCTCGGCCGACATCCCCCCGGTCTCGATCACGATCTCCTGGAACGCCTGCGAGTTGAAACTGAAGACACCGAGCGCCTGCTGGTTCTCGTTCAGGCCCTCGACGTTCGTGCTGAGATCAGCGCCACGCTGGCCGTGGAGCCCGAACTGGCCGCCTTCGCCCTGGTTGCCGCCGACGTCCTGGAACGTAGGGTTGGTGTATGTCGCACCCGGAATGATCGACGCGTATTGACCGATTCGCTTGGTGGTGGGAATCGCATCCAGCGTCTCGCGTGCGATCGTGGTCTGCTGTCGTGAGTTCTGGATGTCGACGACCGGCGCCTCTCCCGACACCGTGACCGTCTCCTCCAGCGTGCCCACCATCATTTCCGCATTCACCTGCGCAGTGAACGAGGTGTTCAACTCGATGCCTTCGCGCTTGAATGCACGAAAGCCGGGCAGCGTGAAGGTCACCGTGTACGTGCCCGGTCGCAAATCGACGATTCGGTAGAGACCCTGGTTATCGGTGACGACGGATCGGACTTTCTCGATCAGCGCAGGGCTCGCTGCTTCCACTGTGACGCCGGGCATGACCGCACCCGACGTGTCTCGAACGACACCAGCAATCGTGCCGCTCTGTGCCTGGGCCAACGCAACGGACGGCAACAGCACCACAGACATCAGGACGACGACGCGCGCGACTCTCTGGCGGTTCATCGCAGATCTCCTTTGTTGTCGTGGTCCCCCGAACGGGCATCTTCCGACGATGGCGGCTCCAAGAACTCGATTCGATCTGAAAGTTCGGTGTCCTCCTCACTGCTCGGCGGTTCTATTTGCAGCTGGCGACGAGCTGCTGCACCGGTGCCAGATTCAACCGCTGTCCGTTCGCGGCCTCTTTACGGCAGCCGGCCCTGCCACCACACGACGCCGGCTAGGACGCGCGACGCCTTGCCATCGTGTCCCTCGGTTCGAATCACGCGGTCCCCTTAGTCAACAATTCCTTCAGAAGCTAACTCTCACAGACAACTGTGCCTGCCGCGCCGCGTCGGCGGTTGTGATCGTCCCCGCAGTCACGAGCGGATTTTCGACGTTGGCCAGAGCGCCATACACGGTCCGGTCAGGAATTCCGAGATTCACCCGATTGAAGACATTGAACACATCGACGCGGAGTTCAGTGCGCAGAGAGCTGCGGAGGGGAATCATCTTCATGAATGACAAATCGACCCGTGAATAACCGGGAAGTCGAAAGCCATTTCTTGGTGCGTTCCCCAGCGTGCCCAGCTGGGGAATCGTGAAGGCGCACGGGTCGAACCACAAGTCCGCGGTCCCGACGGGCGTTCCCGCCTTGATGTCTCCGCACCCTCGCGAGACACCCTTCGTCACGTCATTGGGCTTTACCCCGGGTATGAGATCCGGCCGGTCGATCCCGGCCTGCCCCCCAAGTACCCCACTCCGCGAGCGGTTGGTCATCAGTCCAGGCGTGAACGGCTGCCCTGACGTGGCCTGCACGATCGTCGCGACCTGCCACGTGTTGAGAAAAGCCCCGGCGATCGATCCCGGCGTGAATGCATCGGGCACGCGATACACCAGATTGAACCGGTAGTTGAACCTCACGTCGGTTGCCATGGGCGCCCAATCGTGCTCCCGGTCGAAGGGGTTGTCGCTCATCTGCCCCTCGGCCCCGCCCGTGTCGGTGTTGGAGAAGCCCGAGTAGGTGTCCTTCGCGCTAGCCCACGTAAACGAGTTTTGAAACTGAAGGCCTCGACTCAGCCTCTGATTCAGCCTCAGTTGGAGCGAATCGTACCGGGACTTCGAATCAGCGACCTTGAGCTCGATGGTGTTCCAGTACGGACTGACGCGCGGTTCCAGTCCAGTCCAGAACGGGCGACCGTCCGCCAGTGTCTGCGAGGGCGGTCTGGGATTGCCTTCTGCGGTCCTGATCAGATTGATGCCGCGGGAGCCTGCGTAGGCCACCGTCAGCGCCATGTTGGCGATCAACTCCCGCTCGACGGCGACGTTGTAGTGCCACATGTTGGGTGCCGCCAGGTTGTAGTCGATGATGCGAAGCGCTTGCGGCGTCCCTTCGGCCGGCAGCTCGAATGGTACGGTGAAGGGCGCGTTGTTGACGCGGCTGAGCGACGAGAACGGAGGGGTCCCCGCGACGGCCTGCACAAGCGGCGTAGCCAAATTGCCCAAGTCGTACAGCCGCGCGGCCGCGCCTCTCACGGCGGTCCTGCCGTTCCCGTGTACGTCCCACGCAAATCCCAGGCGCGGGCTGACATTGTCGAGCGTGTTGTTCCTGAACATGGGACCAAGCGTGGCCTCCGGGTCGGTCAGGATGTTTCGGATCGCTGATTCGCGCCCGAACTTCTCCTTGTATCGCGTCTGCGGTTCGTACCTTAGACCCAGATTCAACGTCAGGCGGTCGGAGACCTTGAAGTCGTTTTGCGCGTAGACGCCCACCGTCGTGTACGTCAACGTCTTGGAATTGGATGAACCTGGTGACGGTGCCCTCGTAAAGTTAGGCATTCCCAGCAGGAATGCCGTCACATTGGCGAAGCTGGCTTGACCACCCCGCGAAAACGCCTGCTGCACGAACTGCTCGACACGATTGACTCGAACACCGAGCTTCCACGACGACCGGCCGGCGAAGATGTTGGTGTCATTGGTGACCGTGTAGTCCTTCCCCGCAAACGCGCGTGGAAAATTTGCGGATGGCCCCATGTCGGTCACGCCTCCGACGGACACGATCCCCATCGCCTCGCCGGGCAGAAAGTTGTACCGGGGATCGGTGAGCAGCTGGGGCGGGTGGTCGGCAATGTAGTGTGCGTCAGGACGGCTGTACGAAACCCTCGTCGTGCTTACGACTGTCGGGCCGAAGATGTGGTTCTCTGACAACGTCAGGAAGCGGTTCCGCGTTTCGGCGTGGGTCTCGTACCCCGGAAAGAACGTGGCGGCCGTGATATCGCCATCGTTCACGGTGTAGCGCCCGAACACCGTGCTGTTCTGAGATAGGTTCGCGTCCAGGCGAACCTGCCCGTACAGGTCGGACGCCGGTTGTGTGAAGAGGAACGTGTACCGATCGCCCGGCGCGTTCGGCAACGGGTACAAATCAACGAGCGGTCTAATCGCCGGATGAATGCGCGGCACCAATCCGCCGTCCACATGTGCGGCGGCCGGCAGCGTGTTGGAGATGTTCGTCGTGCCGCGCCGCACCCTCGCGTATTCGATGGTCCCGTGGAACAAGAGTCGATTCCGCAGGATAGGCCCGCCGAGGGCTCCGCCATAGTTGTTGCGCGAAAATTCAGTGCGCTCGCCAGGCTCGTCAAAGTAGTTGGCCGCTTCGAGGTTGCGGTCCCTGTGATACTGAAAAACCGAGCCATGGAACAGATTCGTCCCGGCCTTGCTCACCATCACGGTTTGACTTCCCATCACGCCGCCATATTCGGCCGGAAAGGCGTTGGTCAGAACGCGGTATTCCTGAATGCCATCGAGTCCGAGCGTCTGGCCGGTCACCGAGGAGGTGGTGACGCCGGTACCGTTCCGCATGTCCGCCCCGTCCAGTGAATAGCCGTTGGAACGTGGAGGAGCGCCGCTGCTGCTGAACCAGATGCCGGGGTACGCGCTGTTCGCAATCGTCCGGCTTTCGCTCACTCCCGGTTGCGCCATGGTCAGGCCGATGTAGTTGCGCCCTTCGAGTGGAAGCGCCTCGATTTCTGCTGCGGTGACAACCGCGCCCAACGCACTCGTGGTGGTCTCGACCAGCGGTGCTTCCCCCGTGACCGTCACAGTCTCCTGGATCGATCCCAACTCGAGCAGCATGTCGACGACGGCTTCCTGCCCCACGAGCAGACGCACACCGCTCCGGACCGATGTCCGGAAGCCTTGGAGCTCCGCCCGGATTTCATAGGGACCCACCGGCAATGCAGGAAACCGGAAGGCCCCGTCGCCACCGGTCGGAACGCTCCGCGTCAGGCCCGTATCCACGTTCCGGACGGTCACCGTCGCACCTGGCAGAACGCCGCCGGAATCCCTGACCACACCCAGAATGGTGGCCGTGGACTGTGCGACAAGCGGCGCCGCACCGAGGACGAGGAGCAGGACGGCGAGTTGCGGTGTCATGGCGCGGTGGCAAGTCGTCATGTCATCAACCTCCCAGAACAGCGTCCGGTTTCCCTGGGTTAACGACTCGAGAACACGGCACGGGCATCTCCCGACGATGGCCGATCCAGAAACTCAATTCGATTTGAAAGTTCGGTGTCCTCCTCACTGCTCCGGCGGGTCCTAACTCGATCGTCCCTCTCGCGCCGTCGCGATCGGCCTCTTTACGGGAGCTGGCCCTGCCGCCACACTACGCCGGCTAGGACGCGCGACGCCTTGCCGTCATGTCCTTCGGTTCGAATCACGCGGTAATCGCCCTGCAACCGGAGCCCGAGGTTCGGCGTCACATCGACGTCGATTCCCACCCCGGGTTGGTACGTGAACCCTGTCGTCAACGCGCCGTCGAACTGCACGCCGCCGCTGATATGGGAGCCGCCGAGTAGCACCTGTGCGAACGGCGTGACCCTCGACAGCGCGTGAGAGGCGAACCGCGGCCCGATCATGAATGTGTACACCCGAAGGTTTCGGTCCGTTCCACGGAAAGTGGCGCTCGTAAATGGACCCCGCTGACAGTCACGGCACGTCCTGTAGCTGCCGCTGACCTCCGCGGCGGCGCCGATCCACCCATTGATATTTCCAGCCACGGTGGCGACCCATCCTGCCGGGAACGTCTCAGCTCGATCCTGGTCGTGCATAACCGCATAGCCACCGGAGATTTCCGCTCGCGGCGTCTGGGCGCTTGAGGGCAGCCCCGCGAGCAGGAGCAGGCCCAGCACGGCTCCAATGCGTGTCATCGGATACCTCAGAACGTGTACTGCACGCCAAATTCGGCAATGCGGGGCGGAACGATCGTGAGCGGTAGTTCGAAGTTGGGCCCGGACAGCTGCGTGAGCGTCTGGACCGTGCTGATGTTCGTCACGTTGTAGACGTTGAATCGCACGGACACCTCGTGCCCCTGGCGGACGCGGAACGACTTCTCGGCGCGCATGTGGAGGAGGTTGATCGTCGGCAGCTGGCGGGTGCCGATCGGCTCCACCCGTACTACCTGCGAGGTGATCTGCTGGCCGCCGGTAAACGACACGGTCCGCGCGTACGGCGTGCCACTCCGGGATTCGAAGTTCCCGGACACCTGCACGCCGCCCGGGAAGAGGTAAGCGGCGGCCGCCCTGCCCGTCCACTCCCGATACTTGAGGGCGGAGTTGATTTCCGCGTTCGGATCCAACGTCGCGAGGAACACTTGCAGGCCAGGCATCGTGAAGTCGTTCCCGGTACTCGCCGTGTTCTGCGCGTACGGGATGTCCACGTTCGTGGAGGAGTAGGACGCCATCGCCAGCCACCTGTTGGACAGCCGCTTGCTGAGCGCCACCTCGTAGCTCTTGAACGTCTGGTCCGATTCAGGACTGTTCACCAACATCGGCTGCTGAAATGAGCGTCCCCTGTACGCGCCGGGATAGTCCCAGTAGGTCACGAGCGTGCCGGGGTCGTCGGCCGTGCCCAGCCGATTGTCGGGCCCTGGATCCGGATTCGTAATGGGAATGTTGTACACGCCGTACGGCCGCAGGTTGTTCTGCACCCGGAAGGTCTGTTGCCGCGAATAGATGCCCGTTACCCGGATGGCGAGATCCCGTATCAGCTGGCGCTCGACAGAGACATTGAACTCATCGCTCATTGGCTCCTTGAGGTTCGGGTTGGGGACGGCGCCGGCGAGCCCGTCTTCACCGCCCGTGAAGAGGCTCGTCGAGACGAAGTCCGGCCCGTCGCGATCGAAGTTGATTTCGCCCGGATCGAACAGCTTGTTGCCGTTGACGTCATGCCAGGTGTACAGCGACCGCAGGTGAACGTTCTCGTTGGCCATCTGGAGCTCGTCGGAGTGCCAGTTGTGGGCGAAGCGTCCATAGCCGCCCTTGAGGACGGTCTTGCCGTCGCCAGACACGTCAAAGGCCGCGCCGAGGCGGGGCACCAGTGAATTCCAGGTCGGAAACTCGATGCGCGGGAAACATTGCGCGGGATACACGGTTTCGAGCGGAGCATCGGAGGCCGAACGGCACTGCTCCGGGATGAACCCGGCCGCGTGGGCGTAGCGGGCGCCCAGGTTCAGCGTCAGGCGGCGCGCGATCGTCCAGCTGTCCTGCGCGTACACCCACGTCGTGTGCGTGAGGTCTTTGGGCACGCAATCCGGCGAACCTCTCTTGTAGCAGTTGTTCCAGGCCGCCATCTGGAAGGGCACGTCGTTTCTGAAGACGAGCTCGTAGTTGCCGACATGGCGCGTGGGGAAACCGGTCGCCTCGTTGTTCGTGCCGTTTCGGGAACTGATCTTCCGATCGGCGTGGGCGGCCGCGTAGTCGAATCCCATCTTGAAGTCGTGGTTGCCCGCGAACAGGTTCGGCTTGTACCAGCTCATCGAGCCCTTGGAATGGTTCCGGCTCTCAAAGGAATCAATCCCGTATGTGTTGATGCACCCCGTGACCACCTGAGTCAGCTGATCGACGGTGGCGACGTTGTCCGAGTAACACTGCCGCGTGACGTTCCAGACCCAGGCACCCATCTGCAGCGAGAAGAACTTGCTGCCCCTGATCCCTTGCCATTCAATCTTGCTCGTCGTCGCCTGCGTCGGACTGTACACGCGCGATTCCCACGCCACCCGCTGGTTGCCGGGGGCCACGCCGCCCTGGCGAACGTACTGGGCCGCGGCAATGAACTTGTTGTTGGGCGTCATCTGATACGACACTTTTCCCGTGTGGAAATACTGGAACTGGTCGTTCTCTCCGGGTGTGCCGTCCGGCTTGAACACATTCAGAATGCCGACTTGCTCCTCGCGTCTCCGTGTCGAGTAGTAGAACCACAGTTTGTCCGGGATCATCCGGCCGCCGAGCTCACCGCTGGCATCCGTGCGGTTGTTGACCGGGTTGCCGCGGGTGATGCCCCGCTCTCTGAGCGCCGGCGTGAGATTGTCGCCCTCGAAGCGGTGACCCGTCTTGGCGAAGAAGCCGCTGCCATGAAAGTCGTTGCCGCCGGACTTCAGAAGGACGTTGATCTGAAGGCCCTTGGTCGGCGACTCGGCGGTGTTCCCCACGGTCGTGACGGTCGATTCCTCCATGGCGGCATAGTCGTAATGATTGCCGCCTTGCGTACCGGTCTTGGGCCCGCTCGTCACAACCCCTTCCAGCGCCACCCACTGCTCGCCGAGCTGGCCGAACACTTTGAATTGCGGGTTCCCTGTGACAAAGCTCCAGTCCAGCTGCGGACGCGCGCCTGGCGCCTGGACCATCACGGCGACGATGCTGTTCCGGCCCGTGGGGATCAGCTCCAGGGTTTCCCTCGTGAGCTGAGTGCGGGCAGTTGTGGACGTTACGTCCACCACGGGTGCGACCCCGGATACTGTCACTGACTCCGAGAGCGTAGCGACCTTCAGCGACACATCCACTCGCGCCTGAAAACCGATCGTCAGCCGCAGCTGCTCTTGTCGCACCGGCTGGAAACCTTCGAGTGTGTATTCCACGACATATGTCCCGATTGGCAGCGGGGACAGACGGTATTCGCCACGCTCGTTGGTGACGGCGACTACCTGCGGCACCTGTA
>Ga0075430_100003042_pt1 | contig 14021 bp, 10 predicted proteins | sample RhiMetdeltSRZDD4_FD_75294 | JGI IMG/M metagenome (GOLD analysis project Ga0075430, IMG submission 75294) | Populus rhizosphere microbial communities from Tennessee, USA - Rhizosphere MetaG P. deltoides SRZDD4 | ecosystem: Host-associated > Plants > Roots > Rhizosphere > Soil | place: USA... | reverse complement strand
CGTCCCGACGATGCCGCTGCTGAGCACACTGCTCTATCAGGTCACTCCTGGGGATCCGTCCGTGTTCGTGCTGCTGGCGCTGGTGCTGCTCGGGGTGACGCTCGCCGCCGGCTACATTCCCGCGTGCCGGGCCACTCGAGTCGACCCGATGATCACGCTACGGGCGGAGTAACACTCAACTTCCAGCTCCCAAGGGGAGCCGTTCGAACAATGGGGTGAAAGGCGGTCGACCAGCTTTGCCGGCCGCCTTCAACCCCGCGAGCGGCGCCCGCCCAGATCGATCCGGGACAGACCGATTGACCAGCCGTCGCCATGGCGGACTCGTCAATCCGCCCTGCGCGACTGCACAGGACCATCGGTAGCTGCGGTCGTGTTTGCCGAATCGGAGACGCTAAAAGTGCGAGAATTCGCGCAGTTTGCGCGCCTCGCACCAACATCTCACACAATGCTCACCGAACCCTGAAGACTCGGGAGCCTCGAACGAGGATCCTAGGCGCGGAGGTCGAACGTGCGTTATCTCACCAGGCGACGCGTGCTGGCCGCATTCGGAGTGCTGAGCGTTGCGCTGGTCTTCCTCGGCAGGTGGCTGAACGCGACAAAAATCGGCGGACAGGGGCCTGCCGAGCCATTCCGCATCGCCGGCAACTTCTACTACGTCGGAGCAACCGATGCTTCGGCCTTTCTCATTACCGGGCCCGAGGGGCACGTCGTGCTCGACGCAGGCTATCCCACGACGGCGCGAATGGTCATGGCGAGCATCGCGAAGCTTGGCTTCGACATCAAGGACGTCAAAGTGCTCCTGAACTCAGAGCCTCATCCCGACCATGCCGGCGGGCTGGGAGTGCTCCAGCAGGCGTCTGGTGCCGAACTGTGGGCGAGCGAAGCGAGTGCCTATACCCTCGCCTCCGGTGGCGACGACCCCGACGTGATCCTGCCGCTCAGAGCCCTTGCCCGGATCGGGATCGTCGGGTACCCGGCCATGAGGGTCGACCACCGGTTCAAGGACGGCGACACAATCCGCCTCGGGCCGCTCGCACTCAAAGCGCACATCACCGGCGGCCACACACGCGGATGCACCTCATGGTCGTTCCACGTTCGTGACGGTGATCGCGTGCTGAACGTCGTGAGCGCGTGCGACTTGGGGCGGTTGGCCACATCGCAGTACCCAGAGCAAGAGGATGACCTCGAGCGCAGCTTCAGGGTGCTCCGAGGTCTCCCCGTTGACATCTGGGTGACGTGCCATGCGAGATGGTGGGGCAGATATCGCAAATTCGTCGCCAGCGCTGCTGCAAAGGACGCAGTGGAGCCGTTCATCGACTTTGAGGGGTACCATGCCTACATCGACGCTGCCGAGGCGGAACTCCGCAGCGGACGCCTGCACTAAGTTAACCCTGTGCCGAGCGGCAACCTAACAAGCGCTTGCAGCCGACGGCGCGCATGTCATCATGTGAAACCTCTGAGGAGCGGACGAACGTGACGTTGCGCTCTTCGTCGTCATTTTCCACGTGCGTGAAGTCGCGATGAGGAAGCCGCGGCCTCGACAGGCCATGCCGGAGGGATGCATGTCAGCCACGAAACCGACCATCAGTTTAGGGCCGGGCGATGCGCCCGCGACCCACGACGATCCACCGGCGCGCGCGCTGACAGCCCTCGACCGCAATGCCCTTTACGCGGCGCGACGGTTCATCGGCACAGACGTTGAGAAGAAGCTGAAGCTTCGCATTTCGTTCGACGTCTACTTCCAGGATCCGCTCGTCGCCCAAGAGAACCCAAAGCTGGCGTTCGACGAAGAGTGGTACGTCCCCTGGGAGCCCGGTCTCCAGGACGGACCCACGAGCGCGCGGTTTGCGGTGGTCGACTATGACGCCCACATGGACACGCTCGCACAGCCTGCGCGCTGGGACGAGAAACAAGACGGATTCGTCGACCCTGAAGGCAAGCTGCTCAATCGCCACAACACCGAGCCGTATCAGTTCCACCAGGTGAACGCCTGGGCGATCCTGCAGCATGCCCTGGAGTTCTACGAGGATGGATGGGGCCTTGGGCGCCGCATTCCCTGGGGATTCAACGGCAGCCGCCTGATCGTCGTCCCGCACGCCGGGCCTGGAGAGAACGCCTACTATGATCGCTCGAGCAAGTCGCTGCAGTTCTACTACTTCGATCGCGGCAAGGAACGAATCTACACCTGCCTGTCGACGGACATCATCCATCACGAGTTCGGTCACGCGATCCTGGACGGGATCCGGCCGCTGTTCATCGAAGCTGTGACGCCGGAAACGGCGGCGTTCCATGAATTCGTCGGCGACCTGACGGCGATCCTGATCGCGTTGCGCAATACGCCGTTCAGGCATCAGCTGATCGAAGCGACGGGCGGCGACATCAGCAAGGAAAGCACGCTGACAGGCGTCGCGGAGCAGTTCGGCAAGCACGTGCAGAACAAGCCCTACCTGCGCAGCGCGCGCAACAAGCTGACGATGGCGGACGTCGCCGGCGATCAGCGGCCGCACTACATGTCGCAGGTACTGACGGGCGCAATGTTCGACATCATCATCAAGCTGTCGAAGCACTATCTCGACAAGCGTGACGACGCGACGGTGCCCCAGGCGTTCTGGAACACGATTCAGCGCATGCAATTCATGGCGCTCCAGCCGCTCGACCTGCTGCCGCCGGTCGACGTCACCTTCAAGGACTACGCGATGGCGGTGTTGCGCGCGGAGGAGATCGCCAATCCCGCCGACCCGGACGACTACCGCGAGATGATGCTCGACGTCTTCATCAAGCGCGGCATTCTCGACACGGCGACGGGAGCGGCGCTCAGCAAGCCGCACCACGTGTTCGAGCGCCTCGATCTCGACGTCTTTCACGACGTCGACCTGATATCCAGCTCACGCGCGGATGCCTACCGGTTTCTCGACGACAACCGTCGTGCGTTGTTCATTCCGCCCAATATCGACGTCATCGTTGCGGACCTGTGCACAGCTCAGAAGCTGACGCGTGAAGGGCGCCGTCTGCCCAATCAGATTCTTCTGCAATACGTCTGGCGCGAAGATGTCGTGCTCGAGGGCCGGCAGTTCGGTCACTTCGACGGTCAGGCCACGACGATGCTGTGCGGAGGCACGCTCGCGCTGAATCAGAACGGTGAGCTGCTGGCGTGGGCGCGCAAGCCAGGGTCGCAAGCGACCGGCACCAGCCCGCCAGCCAACGAAGAACAAGGGAAGGGCACGTATCGCCGGCTGGCGTTCCTGGAATCGCTGACGCGCAGGATACGGTCCGGCCGTATCGGCACGCCGCTCGAGAGCGAAGCCGGACTCCTGGCGAAGGCCATTCCGCCACTGGTAGCGCAGCGTGTCGATGGTGCGCTCCGGTTCGCGTTATCACCGCATTTCGGGATCACCGATGACGAGGACGACGTCGATGGAGGCCGCGCATGGCAGATAAGCTCCTAGTCCGCGCCTACAACGTCGAGGTCGGCGACTGCCTGTACTGCCGCATCCCGAAAGCTCGAAAGGTCGGCAATCAGATCGACGACTTTCACATGCTGATCGACTGCGGCACGGTCGGCACGACGAGCAACCTGGCGGCCGCGATCAGCAACCTCGAGACGATGCTGCCAGACGCTGGCGGCGGAAAGAAACGCCTCGATCTACTGGTGGTGACCCACGAGCACGCGGATCACATCGCGGGGTTCGATCCTGCCGTTTTTCAGAACGTCACCATCGGCGCGATCTGGATGAACACAGCCATGGATCCGGCGCATCCGCAGGCCGAACTGACGAACCAGCTGCATAGCCTGGCGACGACGGCGATGCGGAATCTCGCCAGGCTGAATCTCAACCTGGGCCCTGACCTTCAGGACCTCGTCGCCCTCTACAGCCTCGACAACGACGACGCGATGAACGCGTTGCGCGAAACACTGCCCCAGGCGAACGGCATCACGCCCAAGTACGTCCACGCGGGAAAGACGCCTTCCGAGCTGGGGCTCCCGCTGCACAACGCAACCATCCGCGTGATCGGCCCCGAACACGACATCGATCACTTCTACCTTGGCGAAGATGTCGACGAAACGTTACAGGGGCTGATCGCAGCGGGAGCGATGTTTCGTGAATCGATGACGCCGTCGACGGCGCGGCCGACGAACATCAGCGAATCGGATTTCCGGCGCCTGCGGTCGCGGATGATGTCCACTGCCCTCGCCTTCGCCGAGCTCGCCAGCGAGGTCACCAACAACACCAGCATCGTGCTGCTCATCGAATGGCAGGGAAAGCGATTGCTGTTCGTCGGCGACGCGGAGTGGAACACGAAGTTCAAGGCCGGCAAGCACAACGCGTCGTGGAACGTGATGTGGCACGAGCGAAAGACCCGACTCAACGCGCCGATCGACTTCCTGAAGATCGGCCACCACGGCAGCGTGAATGCGACGCCATGGAACGATAAAGAGGATGGCCAGGTGACGGAGCCGAGCACGATTCTCGACGCGATCCTGCCTGTTCCTGCAAGCGGCGCGACCGCAACGGCCAAGGCGGTTGTGTCGACGATGAGGAAGAACTACCAGACGATCCCGCGCTCGGCCCTGCTGGTGGAACTGGGCAAGCGTGTAGCGAACGTCCGCAACTACCAGACCCTGCTGGGCGCGAACGCCTCGAGCCTGCCGAAGTTCGACGAGTTCGAGAAGACCTGGCTGGGCTCCCCGCAGCCTGCGCGGACGGATTGTGAGAATGCGTTGACAGGTGCAGCGTTCGTGGATGTGGAAGTCGAAGCGTAGCTGCAGATCGAGCCGAGCAATCTGTCGCTCCCGCGCGAGACCGAGCCGGCCGTTCGCTCCGGAAACCGCTCCGCAGGCCGGAAAACTGCTGCTCCGGCTTAACGTCGCCGGAACGCGCCGCGCGACCATTAAGGCTCGCGCGGCCTGTCGCAGGCCTACGCAGCAGTTTTCGTGATCGTTACGGCCTGCTCCGCATCGTTTCCTGCGCGGACGGCCGGCTCGGCTTTCGCGCGCTGTCGGTGGGTCAGGTCAGCAGCGACTCAGGGCTCAATCCTGCCCGGGCGCACGTGCAGCATCGATCGGCGAAGATCGCGAGACCTCGTCGATTTTCCACGCATCACCGTCGCGGCGCATCTTGAACGTCCACTGATGTTCGGTCGAGATCGGTGTCGGGCTCTCCGGGCTCGGCGGCTGCGTCATCGTGCCGCGGCACTCTGCGGTCGCGTAGTCCCCCGCGAGAACTACTGAGCACGGGCGGAACGTCGCGCCCTGATACTCCTCGTACGAGTGGAGCTTCTGCCTCACAGCCTGCTCGTCTTTGGCTGCGTTACGGGCTTCGGAACCGGTCAGCGTCGTGGGTGATGCCGGCTCGCTGAAGGCGGTCACTATCTCGTCAGGCTTGATGTCAAACGACGTCTCGGCAGGTTCGACGGCCGTCACTCGCTGGGGGATGACGCGCCGGACCGCAGCGACTGGAACCAGGGGACGCATCTCTATGCGATCGAGACCCGCGAGCAATGAGTCGGAGATCCCGTCAGACACAGCGACGGCCTCGAAGTGGGTGAACACGACGGGATCGCTCGAGCCACGGTCGACGACAGCCAGCGCTACTAACGTGGAGACGGCACTGAACAAGAATGCCGCGGCAAAAGGACGGGTCCACCGCGAGACCGGCGTATGCGAAGTATCGGGATCGTTCGCGGCGGTCGTTGCCGGGCTGCCGATCGGATCGGCCTGCGATTCACTCGCCGCGTCGTCTGTAATCTCCGAGGGAAACGCCGACAGCCCTCCCAGATCATCGGTCCCGGCCACTAGCACCTGAGCCTTCCGCGAGCGTTCTGTGGCAACGGGACTGTCAGTGGTTTCCTCTTCCGAGGCAAACTCAGACCACGCGAACGCCGCGCCCGAAGATCGGTTGTGAGACACGCGCCTGCCGTGGTAGCAATTTCACAGCCGTAAGCGAGCCGCTCACAGATCTGTTGGTGAGACGTGCAGGCGCTTCGCTCTACAGGAGTTGCGAGCGCTCTGGGCTAGCCTGATGTCCTATGGGGTGGCGATCACGCGGCGAGATGGCTAGTCGTGGGTAGATTTATTTCAGCGAAACAGTGGTACGGCGCGGCCGCACGCGCGCGGGGGTGCGATAGCATCGAGTCCCAGATATGCCTCCCGATCACCTGGTCACGTCCACTGACGGTATCCAGATCGCGTATCGCCAGAGCGGCTCGGGGCCACCGCTTGTCCTCGTGCACGGCACCAGCGCCGACCGCCACACGTTTCGCTTCGTCGGACCGATCCTCGAGCAGCACTTCACCATCATCGCCGTCGATCGCCGAGGACGCGGTGAAAGTGGAGACTCGACGGCCCCCTATCACATCGAACAGGAGTTCGAGGACATCGCAACGATCGTTGATGCGCTGCCAGAACCGGCAAACCTGTTCGGTCATTCATTTGGTGCGACGGTTGCGCTGGGCGCCGCGAGGATCTGCAGGAATCTGCGCCGGCTGATCCTCTACGAGCCGACGCCAGGCATCGCGGTCGCCACCGCGGACCTTCTTGCGAAGCTCGACGCACTGCTCGACGAGAACAAACGGGACCACCTTCTCAGCATGGTGATGACCGAGTTCGCCGGCTTCAAACCGGACGAACTCGCGCAATTCCAGTCTTCGCCGATCTGGAAACCGCGGGTCGCCGCTGCGCATACAATTCCCAGAGAGGTCCGGGCCGAGCAGAGCTACTCCCCCGACCCGTCAGTGTTCGCTGGCATCTCGACCCCCACCCTCCTGCTGCTCGGAAGCGAAAGCGCGGCCTGGGCCAGGCGCGGGACGGAGGTCGTGCGGTCCCTGCTTCATCACAGCGAGGTCCGGATACTCGACGGACAGGGACATGTGGCGACGATGACGGCACCTGGCCTGCTGGCGGACGAAATCGTTCAATTCCTGACGCAGATCTAAGCTCACGGAACGCTGTAGCAAGATTCTCCAAGACGTGCCGCGAATGGACCTCGTACGCTCGACCCATGCACAAAGGAGCCGAGATGACGACCGAGATCCTCACCGCCGCCCTCATCGCCACCACCCTCATAGGCACGCCCGCACGCGACGACCGGACCGTCGTCGCCGAGCTCGACACGGCCTATCAGGCCGCGGTCAAGAACAACGACGCGGAGGCGATGGCCAAGATTCTCCACGAGCAGTTCGTTCTGGTGCTTGGCGACGGCCGAACGGTGTCGCGCAAGGAGATCCTCGACGAGGCGCGCAGCAAGAGCATCACATGGGAGCAGCAGGACGAAGAGGCGAACACGCAGACGGTTCGCGTGTGGGGTGATACAGCGGTCGTGACGGCCAAGCTGTGGATCAAGGGCACGCGCGATGGCAAGAGCTTCGATCGCAGGCTCTGGTTCAGCGACACATACGTCCGCACGCCGGGAGGATGGCGGTACGCGTTCGGCCAGGCGTCACTGGCGCTCCCTGCTGAACGCTGAATGGAAACCTTCTGAGGTGCCCTCAAAGGGCCGAGTCTTTGGTCTCGCGGGTCAGCGTCAGGCCGATCAAGGTGAGCACTGCCGAAGCGGACAAATAATAGCCGACGTATTGCAGTCCATAGTTCGCGGCGAGATACGTCGCGGCGTAGGGGGCGAGCGACGCGCCGAAGATCCCCGCAATGTTGAAGGACAACGACGTGCCGCTGTAGCGGACACGTGTCGGAAAGAGCTCCGAGAGCAGCGTGCCGAGCGGGCCGTAGACCATGCCGATGAGAGCCATGCCGGCAATAAGCATCGTCACGGCCCCGATCGTCCCGGCCTCGAACAGCGGGGCCATGACGAGTCCGAAGATGGCAATGGCGATGTTCACCGAGATCGCCGTGCGGCGGCCGCGGCGGTCAGCAATCACCGCGGCGGCGGGAATGGTCAGCGCAAAGAACAGGATGGCGACGAGCTGCATGATCAGGAATGTGTCCCGAGGATAGCGCAGCGTCGAAGTGCCCCACGACAGCGCGAAGACCGTCATGAAGTAGAAGAGCACGAAGGCGGACAACGAAATCAGGATGCCGAGAGCGAGCGGCCCGGGATACTCGCGGAACACCGTCAGCATCGGCATCTTCACGCGTTCGTGCCGTTCGGCGGCCTGCTGAAACACCGGTGTTTCCGAGATCGTCAGGCGCACATAGAGCCCGACGATCACGAGGACCGCACTCGCCAGAAAGGGAATGCGCCATCCGAACGCGAAGAACTGGTCGTTGGTGAAGAGTCTGGATAGCAACAGGAACACGCCGTTCGACAGAATGAAACCGAGCGGCGCGCCGAGCTGCGGGAACATGCCGTACCAGGCACGCTTGCCCGGCGGGGCGTTCTCGACGGCCAGCAGCACAGCCCCACCCCACTCGCCGCCGAGACCCAGCCCCTGCCCTACGCGACAGAGCGCGAGGAGCGCAGGCGCCGCGACACCGATGGTCGCGTAGGTCGGCAGCATGCCGATCACCACGGTCGAAATGCCCATCGTCAGCAGCGCCGCGACGAGGGTGGTCTTGCGGCCGACGCGATCGCCGAAATGACCGAAGAGCGCCGAGCCGATTGGCCGCGCCACGAACGCCAGCGCGAAAGTCGCCAGCGACGCCAGAGTGGCCGCGGTCGGATCGGAGCTCGGGAAGAACAGCCGCGGAAACACCAGCACCGCCGCGGTGGCGTAGATGTAGAAATCGAAGAACTCGATCGTGGTGCCGATCAGGCTGGCGAACAGGACTTGACGCGGGGTGTTGGTCGACGCGAGCCGATTGTGGGTTGGGGCGACGGTCATGGGACGTTGATGATAGCCGAGGGTTCAGGACGCGGTCAGGATGGGGGTTCAGGACGAGAGTGCCCGGATTCGTCGCTCCTCACAAGACTGTAGCTGAATAGATGATGAACGGAACACTCGCTTCGTAACCCTCGTCTCCTGAAATAACTCCTTTCAGCACCCAACATGACGACCAACCCACTCATCAGCACCCTGTTCCTGGATCTTCGATACGCGGCGCGTGCGCTCAAGCGGCAGCCCAGCTTCGCCGCGGCCGTCGCCTTGACGCTGGCGCTCGGCCTGGGAGTGAATGCAACCCTCCTCGGGATGATGGACGCGTTGCTGTTTCGGCCATTCCAATTTCCGGACTACCAGCGTTTGATCGTCATTTGGGAAACGCCGACCGAGACGCCGGAACGACAGCCGGTCTCGCCGGCAAACTACCTCGACTGGCGTCGGCAGGCAACCACCGTCGAACGACTGGTCGCCTGGGAGGGATGGGGCGCAACCTTGACACGACGGAACGAGCCGGAACGCGTGCAGGGATTCCGCGTCTCGCCCCAATTCTTTGAAACTCTCGGCGTCCCGCCTGCGATTGGCCGTTCCTTCACAGATAGTGAAGGCGAAACGGGAAACGATCGCCGCGTCGTGATCGGCAATGGACTGTGGAAGCGGCACTTCGGAGGCGATCCTGCGGTCGTCGGGACCGAAATCCTGCTGGACGGCGAGCCATACACCCTGGTGGGCATCGCGCCTCCCGGGTTCGACTTCCCGGTCGGTTCTCAAGCGTGGGCGCCGCTCGCGTTCGCGCCGGAACGCGCAGCGGATCGAAGCAACCGCACCCTGACAGTGCTCGGCAAGCTCGCGCCTGATAAGTCGCTGGAGGACGCGCAGGCGGAGCTAACCGTCATCTCCCGGCGTCTGACGAACGAGTATCCCGACACGAACCGGGCGCGCGGCGCACTGGTGCGGACGATGTCGACGGCATTCAGGGAAGACAGCGGCAGCGGCTTCGTTGCGATTCTGCAGCTAGGTGGAGGGCTGGTCCTGCTCGTCGCATGCGCAAATCTTGTGGGGCTTCTGCTTGCGCGAGGCAACGATCGGCAGCGCGAGATCGCGGTTCGAACGGCGCTGGGCGCCAGCCGGGCGCGGATCGTGCGCCAGATGATCACAGAAATCGTATTGCTCGCGCTGATCGCATCCGCGCTCGCACTGCTCGCCGCGCAGATCTGCCTGGAGTTACTTCGCTCGAGCATTCCAGTAGAGATCGCACAGCACATCGAGGGATGGAACAACGTTCGACTGGATGGTCGCCTCCTGTGGGTCACCCCCACGCTCGCAATTGCATTGGGCGTGCTCGTGTCTCTGGTCCCCGCTATTGGCGCGTCAGGGAACGCGTTGAATACCGCCCTGAAGGAAGGCGAACGCGGGGCCGCGGGAGGAGTGGGACGTCAGCGCGTCCGGCAGGCGCTTGTCGTTACGGAGATTGCCTTCGCGCTCACGCTCCTGGTGGCCGCCGGTCTGGTGCTTGGCAGCGGCGTCCGCATGGTGAACGACCCTGGAGGTTTCGATGCCCGGCAGGTCTTGCGGTTTGATATCCCGCTGTCCGAGTCGAAGTACCCCGATCCCGTAACCAGGCAACAGATCGCGGACAATCTGCTGGCACGAATAGAGGCTATTCCGGTCATAGAGAGAGCGGCGATCGCGAACATTCTGCCAGCGGCCGGCTGGAATCCATCGACACCGTTCATGCTCGCGGACGAACCTGTTGCCGATCCAGCTCGCCGACCCAGAGCTGGCTATCGCGCTGTCTCGACGGCGTATTTCAAGACGATGCGAATTCCGATCGTGAGTGGGCGCGAGTTCTCGACGTTCGATCGAAACGGCGCCCAGCAGGTCGCCATCATCAGCCGATCGCTGGCGGAGCGTTTCTGGCCAGGGTCTGACGCGCTGGGCAAGAGGATACTGGTCGGAGAACCACCAGCTACATGGGTGACCATCGTCGGGGTCGCCGGCGACGTCGCGATGTACAACTGGTGGGATGGACTGGATTATTCCGCCGTCTACGTGCCGCTGAGCCAGTCGTCACCTCCCGCCGCCCTGAGCGTCGCCGTCAGAACGTGGGGCGAGCCGGCGGCGGCTACCCGTGCAATCCGGTCCGCGGTCGCGTCGGCGGATCCTCTGCTGGCCGTCGACAACCCACGAACGATGCATCAATCCATCGTCTCCAGCACGTTCGGCCTGAACTTCCTTGCGTCGTTGATGGGCATCTGCGGCGGTATTGCACTCGTGCTGTCGTTCGTCGGCATTTACAGCATGATGTCCTACGCGGTGTCGCAGCGAATTCACGAATTCGGTGTCCGGATGGCGTTGGGGGCGACGGCTCGCGATGTTCTCGTCCTGACCATGAAGCAGGCGGGCATCGTCACGACCGCAGGCCTCGTGATTGGCCTCGGGCTGGCGCTGGTGCTCGGCCGCTTGATGGCGTCCGCGATGGAGGGAATCATCGCTCTCGATTCGATCATCTTCGCAGCCATGGCCCTGGCGCTCGCGGTGGTTTCGCTTACCGCCGCATATGTGCCGGCGCGACGTTCGGTACGGCTCGACGCGGCAACGATCCTCCGTGCCCAGTGACTCAGCCGTCAACGAACGAACCCTGCCGCTATGGGGTGCGCGGGCGGGCGGCCCTTCTTAACTCCTCACCGACCTTCATCGTCACTGCCACTGCCGCATCGGTTTCGTACTTGCGGACGTCTCGTGCCCTTGCTGTCGGCGCCAGCCTGTCGAAGGCGGCGACGACCTGAACACGCCCGGCCGGTGAAGCGGTGACTGCTTCGAGGACATGCTGAAGTTCGTGTGCGATGACCGAAATCGCCTCGTCGCGCGCCAGCTTGTTCGTCGTGACCAGGACGCGGAGCACAGGCAGCTCGTCAAGGCCACCAGTCCAGTGCAGGAGGGCACCTCGCATTCCCTGCGACAGCTTGACGACGGTCGAGACATAGACAATGCATGGACGATCTTCGACGGCATCGACGAGTTCCCTGAATGTGGCCGAGCGCGTATACCCCTCGGCGATCAGGTTCCGGATTTCTGCCTCCGCCGACCGCACATGGTCAAACCTCGTCGGCTGAACCACGTTAGAATTCGCTGACATCCAGAGGGTCAGGGCTATCCATCCAGCCATCCCGCACCTCGCATCCGCGCCCGAATCGGACGTGTCGCGATGGTGCGGTTAGGCTGCCCCTGAAGTCGGGGGCAGGGCGGGGGAAAACGAGGGGAAAATCGGGGGATCGATGACTAGCGCGCGTTTCGGCGCATTCGCATTTCATGCCGATCGCCGTCAACTCCTCCGCGACGGCGCCGACGTGCACCTCACGCCAAAAGCCTTCGATCTCCTGGCGCTGCTCATCGAGCGAGCGCCAGCGGTGGTCTCCAAGACGGAAATCCACAGTCATTTGTGGCCGGGGACCTTCGTGTCGGACGCCACGCTGCTCGGCTTGGTGAAGGAAGTGCGGCGAGCGTTGCGAGACGATCGCGAGGGCGAGTTCATCCGCACGGCGCATCGTGTCGGCTACGCTTTCGTGCCCCCGACGGAGAGTGCAGCAACGGAATTCCCCGCCGCCGTCACGCACTGGCTGATCGGTGCAACGCGACACATTGCGTTACGAGAGGGAGTAAATGTGATTGGCCGCGATCCCGAGGCCACTGTGTGGCTCGATGTCTCGGGCGTCTCCCGACGCCATGCACAGATCACGCTGGAGAATGGGACGGCAACGCTCGAGGATCTGGGAAGCAAAAACGGCACGCTGCATGGTGACCGGCCGGTGCGCGGACCGGTCAGGCTGCACAACGCCGACAGGATTCAGATTGCGACCGAGCTGCTGGTCGTTCGCGTATCCGGCAGGGGGGATTCGACAACCACGCAACAAACCCGGCCCCCGTCGTCAGAATCAGACCGTGGCTGAACGGCGCTGTCAGCGCATCTCATCGCAGTCCGTGCGCGACGTACAGCTCGGACAAATGCCTGTGGTAGCCGTAGACGAACTTGTTCCCATCCGCCGACATCACCACGCGCAGCTGCTCTGATTCAATCGCGGCGGGATCGTCGTACGGTAGCTCACGCCACGGGGTGCGATGTCCGTCCTGCAGGCCGATGCGAAAGATTGTCGCTGGCGCAGTCCTTCGATTGATCACCCAGATGAACTCGCCGCCAGGACTCCACGACAGCGGCTCGTCGCCGGGCAGAGCGCCAGCCACCACCGTGGGAGCACTTCCCGCGATGAGGAACTTCCACAGTTGCCGCTTCTGGTCGCGAACGATGATCGTCAATGAATCACTGGAGACAACGAACGGGCCGAAAACGCCTTCCGGCGTCACCGCCTTGGGCTCTCCCCCGGCAAGCCCCTGGATGAACACTCGCTCAGGCCTGCCTGCCTCGCGTCCGACAAAGGCAATGCGCTGACCGTCAGGCATCCATTTCGCCCCACCGTTGAGCAGCGTGAAGCCTGTGACTCGCCCGGTGTCGAGCGGTCGTGTCTCGCCAACGCCGGTGGGCACCAGGCTCAAACGCTGGAGTGTGGCCGACGCCGTCACGATCCACTTGCCGTCGGGTGAAAACGTCATGGGATTGCCATTCTTGTCGACCAGGACTGCCGGGGATCCGTCGGTTGGACGGATGTAGCCGAGGACCTCTCCTTTCACGCTGCTCAGCCCGCCATCACCAAACCCCAGCATCGTGCCGTCGGCCGACAGCGCGAACGGACGGGACCAGTTCTTCCACGTCAGATCGCGTTCGCTCGACGCGAGTACGTCCACCAGATGCATGTCCGCGCGATGAGCATCCTGGGCCAGGAGGGCGCGGCCATCTGCAGCGAGATCCAGAATGCGGACGGAGCCCATGACGTGATGCACGACACGTCCTCGGCCGTCGCGGGTCATCGCGTGAACGGCCGAACGTCCGGCGACTTCCGACGCAGTGAACCACACCTCGCGCCCATCCGGCGTCCACGCGATGGACGACCAGATGTTGGCTCCCAACCTGCGGGATCGAGCAACGATGGCGCCTTTGCGATCCAGGATGGTCAGCCACTCGGCACCTCCCCCGAGCCGTTCCTGCTCCACCAGTGCGACCAGCGCGCCGTCAGGGGAGAGCCTCACGTAGAACACACCATTTTCAGGCTCATACAGGCGCGTGCCTACCGGATACTCGACCCACGCGCGCTCGCCTTCGTGACGGACGACGGCGAACGACCCGTCGGGGGCCCAGT
>Ga0075430_100003039_pt1 | contig 14033 bp, 12 predicted proteins | sample RhiMetdeltSRZDD4_FD_75294 | JGI IMG/M metagenome (GOLD analysis project Ga0075430, IMG submission 75294) | Populus rhizosphere microbial communities from Tennessee, USA - Rhizosphere MetaG P. deltoides SRZDD4 | ecosystem: Host-associated > Plants > Roots > Rhizosphere > Soil | place: USA... | reverse complement strand
CGGGTTCACCGGCTGACCGCCGAGCCGGACCTCGAAGTGCAGGTGCGGACCGGTCGAGTTGCCCTCGTTGCCGACCGCGCCGATCTGCTGGCCGGCCTGCATCGGCTGGCCGTTGCGCACGCCGATCGAGCTCAGGTGCCCGTACAGCGTCTCGATCCCGTTGCCGTGGTCGATCCGGACCAGGTTGCCGGCCCAGGCCGGGTGCTCGACGTACGCCGTGCCGCCGGCGGTGGCGCGGACCGGAGTACCGATCGCGGCGGGGAAGTCCTGGCCGGTGTGCACGCCGGACACCCACAGCGCGCCGGGCTGACCATACGGGGTGCCGATCCGGTAGGTGTCGTCCGGCAGCGGCCAGACCCAGCTGCCGCTGCCGGTGCTGTACGTCTGCTGGACCGAGCCGCAGCGGAAGGCGAACGCGTCGTCGGTGGACCGCGGCGGCACCTGTGTGGCGGCCGGGCGCCCGAGCGTCGGCCGGACGACCGCGTACACGTTGTCCGGCACGCCGGTGACGACGACCGCGCCCTTCGCCTCGTCGGCGGCGATCATCTCGCCGTCGCCGATCGCGACCCCGATGTGGAACAGGCCGACCGACCGGTTGCCGATCAGCAGCAGGTCGCCGGGCTGCGCACCGGCACCCGGCACCCGCTGGTACCGGCCGTACACCCGGCTGACCAGCCGGGGGAGCGTCGTGTACGACGACCAGGCGGCGCGGGCGGCGCCGAGGCAGCCGTACTCGTCCGGTCCGGTGGCGCCCACGCCGTACGGCTTGCCGAGCAGCCCGAACGCGGTCGAGACCGCGCGGACCGACTCGGCGGACAGCACCCGGACGGAGCGCCCGGCGCTGCTGGCCTGGGCGGCCCCGCGGACCGCCTTGCCCTGGGTGTCGTTGAGCGGCCGCAGACCGCGCGGGAGCCTTGCCGGGTTCGAGAGTGCGGCCGCCTTCGGGGGCTTGATGCCCGCGGTTGTGAGCTCGCGGAGGTACTCGCTCCAGCGGGCAAGCGCGGCGGCGTTCCGGGACCGCTGCAGGGTGTCGGAGACGGCGGTCGCCAGCTCCATCTGGCTCAGCCAGTCCTGCATCTTCTGCGTCGCGGTGACGCTCTTCTTCCGTACGTCGTCGGCGAGCTGCTTCGCCGACGCGGCAGCGGTGCCGGCCGCGGTGCGCTTCGCGGCGGCGTCGGCGGCGGCGGCCTTCGCCGCGGCCTCGGCGTCCAGCGAGGCCTGGTACGCGTTCGACTGGTTGCTGCCGGCAACCGTGATCGCGCTCTGCCGGTCGGCGATCTCCTGCAGGCTCTCCGCGACGCTGGCCAGCGACCACAGCATCGACTCGGCGCCGAGCGACGTCGGGATGCCGAGCTGGTACGCCTGGGCGCTGATCCGGCCGAGCCGGGCCCGCTCCTCGGCCGCCTTCGCGCTGGTGCGGACCGCGGTCGCGGCGGCGGTGTCGGCGGCGACCTTCGCCTGCTCGGCCTTCTTCACGGCCGCCGTGTACGCGATCGTCGCCGTGGCCAGGTCGGCCTGCAGCGCCGCGGCCTCGGCCTGCAGCTGCTCCAGCGACCGTGCGGTCGGCACCTTGGTCACGGACGCGGGCGGTAGGTTCGTCCCCCCGGGATCGTCGGCATATGCGGGAACACAGAGTGCGACGAGCACGGCACCGGCCGCGGCGATCCGAAGCCGCCGGCCTCTGCCAAGCACCGGGACCCGGGCGCCTCGCCCAGCAGTCCGTCGTACCGCCATCCGTTCCCCCATGCCAACCGTTGCCAACCGTACGAACAGTTCCGACACAACAGTCCGGAACGGACGAGCCCGTCCCGGAGTGTCCAAGCCTAAAGGTCCGTCGCCTCATCCGGAAGCCTTCACCCTCACGCTGCGTCGATCGCAAGGGGGATCCTTCAGCGTTGGCGACTACCCTCTGTAGCGCTCGGCCCCAATCAGCGCACCTCCGCGGGTGATCATTAGAGTTCTCGCCATGGCCAGCCATTTCGATGTCGTCGTTCTCGGAGCCGGTCCCGGCGGGTACGTCGCGGCGATCCGCGCCGCCCAGCTCGGACTGAAGACCGCAGTGATCGAGAAGAAGTACTGGGGCGGCGTCTGCCTGAACGTCGGCTGCATCCCGTCCAAGGCCCTGCTGCGGAACGCCGAGCTGGCGCACATCTTCCGCGCCGAGGCCAAGACCTTCGGAATGAGCGGGGAGGTCTCGTTCGACTACACCGCCGCCGTCCAGCGCAGCCGCAAGGTCGCGGACGGGCGGGTCAAGGGCGTGCACTTCCTGATGAAGAAGAACAACATCACCGAGCTCGACGGGTGGGGCACGTTCACCGACCCGAACACGATCGAGGTCGCCCTGAACGGCGACGGCTCCGCGGACAACTCCGCTGACAACACTGAGACCGTGACGTTCGACAACTGCATCATCGCGGCCGGCGCGACCACGAAGCTGCTGCCCGGCACCCAGCTCAGCGAACGGGTGGTGACGTACGAGGAGCAGATCCTCATCGAGGAGCTGCCCGGCAGCATCATCATCGCCGGCGCAGGCGCGATCGGCGTCGAGTTCGCCTACGTGCTGGCCAACTACGGCGTGAAAGTCACGATCGTCGAGTTCCTGGACCGGGTGGTGCCGCTGGAGGACGCCGAGGTCTCCAAGGAGCTGGCCAAGGCATACCGCAAGCTCGGTGTCGACATGCTGACCTCGACCCGGGTGGACTCGATCGACGACTCCGGTGACCAGGTGTCGGTCACCGTCACCGGTAAGGACGGCAACCAGCAGACCCTGCAGGCCGACAAGGTGCTGCAGGCGATCGGCTTCCAGCCCCGAGTCGACGGGTACGGGCTGGACAAGACCGGCGTCCAGCTCACCGAGCGCGGCGCGATCCAGGTGGACGGCTTCCTGCGCACGTCAGTTCCGCACATCTACGCGATCGGCGACGTCAACGCCAAGCTGATGCTCGCGCACGCCGCCGAGTCGATGGGCATCATCGCCGCCGAGACCATCGCGGGTGCGGAGACGATGGAGCTCGACTACGTGATGATCCCGCGGGCCACCTTCTGCCAGCCGCAGATCGCGAGCTTCGGCTGGACCGAGGAGCAGGCCCGCGAGCAGGGGTACGACGTCAAGGTCGCCAAGTTCCCGTTCACCGCGAACGGCAAGGCGCACGGCCTCGGCGACGCCACCGGCTTCGTCAAGCTGATCAGCGACGCGAAGTACGGCGAGCTGCTCGGCGGCCACCTGATCGGCCCCGAGGTCACAGAGCTGCTGCCCGAGCTGACGCTGGCGCAGCAGTGGGACCTGACCACCAAGGAGCTGGCCCGCAACGTGCACGCCCACCCGACCCTCAGCGAGGCCGTGAAGGAAGCGCTGCACGGTCTCGAAGGCCACATGATCAACTTCTAAGCGACGGCCGCGCCTGACTATGGCCGGGTGCAGCGCCTGGACATGTGGTGGGGTTCGCGGTCGACCAGCTCAGGCCGGTTTCAGTCTGCGGATCAGCTGGTAGGCCTTGCAGCCCAAACACAGCCCGGTGGATGCGTTGAGGGCTGCCACGCCGAAGGCGAGAGCGGTGAGGCTGTAGCCGGCGACATCGACGCCGAGTGCAAAGGTGGTCAGCGCCACAGCGGTGAACACGAAGCCGACGAATTGGGCGAATCTCGGTGGCCGAGCATCCTCCAACTCGGCTGGTGCTCCGATCCGCGGCCAGATGACACGGGCGAAGATCTGCGCCCACAACGACCACTGAAAACTCACGAACGCGGTGAACGCAAACACGGCGACCTGGGAGGCGAGCAGGCCGAGACCCAATGGTCGAGCAACGTCAACGATGAGCAGCACGACGGCGAGCACGCTCGCTGTGGCCCCGGCGCTGAATCGCAGGAGGCGCGGATCGACATGGCCGCGGAGCGGGCACGCGCCGATACTGGTGCCGCGCATGTGGTTCTCCAGAGAGTGAGATGCCGGCTAGTCCGATCCAGGTCAGGGTACTCGGCCCACACCTGCATCTGTTCGGACCAGCCGCTCCCTGCGCGCCACCGTGATCGACTTTGATCGGATTCGACGGCCGCTGGCATCGGGCTTGACGCTGTGTCAGGAGTCGAGAACCCCGCTAGCCGCGGTCAGCGCCGGACGAGGCTGATCGAGACCTCATAGCGCACGCGCAGCCGGAGCCGGCCGTCGTGGGCGAGCTTGCGGGCGACGAGCAGCGTGACCGCGGCCGGGACGGCGCCGGCCAGCAGCAGCGCGGTGCGCGGGCCGAGGTGCTCGGCGATCCAGCCGACCAGCGGGCTGCCGAGGGCGCCACTGCCGATGAACACCAGCAGGTAGACGCCGAGGACGCGGCCACGGAGCGCGTCCGGGCTGGTCTGCTGGACCATCGACTGCGCGGTGGTCAGGAACAGCAAGGTGGCGACCCCGAGCGCGGCGAGCAGCGGCAGGAACGCCCACGCGGCCGGTGCGGCGGCGGCGAGCGTGGTGGCGACGCACAGCCCGGCGGCGATGCTGACCAGAGTGCGCAGGCGGCTGTGTTGGACCCGTCGCGCGGACAGTAGCGCGCCGGTGAGCGACCCGGCGGCGACGATCGAGTTGAGCAACCCGTAGCCGCCGGCGCCGGAGTCGAGCACGGTGTCGGCGAACGCCGCCAGGGTGACCGGCAGGCTCATGATGAACACGCCGAAGGTGCCGACCAGTACGACGGTCCAACGGACCCGGGGAGTGCGCGCGACGTAGCGCAGGCCGTCGCGAAGCCGGACCCGGCCGGCCGGCCGGTTGTTGCCGCGGGTGTGCCGCAGCTCGGCGGCCCGGACCAGCAGCAGTGCGGTGATCGAGCCGCCGTACGACGCGGCGTTGACCGCGAACGCGATGCCGTTGCCGGCGGCACCTATCAGCGCACCGGCGAGCAGTGGTCCGGCCAGGGCGCCGAGCTGGAACGTGGACGACACCAGCCCGATCGCGTTGCGGATCCGGTCCGGACCGACCAGCTCGTTCACGAACGCCTGCCGGCATGGGTTGTCGAACGCTGCCACGGTGCCGAGCCCGAGCGCGAGCAGGTACACGTGCCAGACGGTGACCCGGTCGGTGAGTGTCAGCGCGGACAGCACCGCGGCCAGCGCGCCGAGCGTGGACTGGGTGACGAGCAGGACGACGCGGCGCGGGAACCGGTCCGCGATCATGCCGCCGAGCAGGCCGATCGCGAGCGTGGGCAGGAACTGACAGGCGGTGGTGATACCGACCGCGGTGGCGCTGCCGGTGAGGTCGAGCACCAGCCAGTCCTGAGCGATCCGCTGGACCCAGCCGCCGGTACTGCTGACGAGCAGCCCGCCGGCGTAGAGCCGGAAGTTGCGGATCCGCAGCGACGCGAACGTGTCCGGCCTGACCTGAGGTTCGCCGTCGGCCGCGTCGGCGACGGCGGCCCGGCTGCGCAACGTTCTCCCCACTCAGATCGCGACGGCTACTTGCGGTCACTATCCTTCCGCTGCCAGAGTGATTCTGAAAGTGAATATGTCCTATTACTACCATTGGCTTTCGCAATGACCAGGGAAGTGTCTTGACCTACGACCCGGAGCAGCTGCGGACCTTCCTCGCGGTGGCGCACTCGCTGAGCTTCACCCAGGCCGCCCAACGGCTCGGCATCCGCCAGCCGACGGTCAGCCAGCACGTCCGCAAGCTCGAGCAGGCGGTCGGCCGCCCGCTGTTCGTCCGGGACACCCGGACGGTGACGCTGACCGCGGACGGCGAGGCGATGGCCGGGTTCGCGCGCAGCATCCTGGCCGCGCACGAGCAGGCCGTCGCGCACTTCACCGGCTCTGGGTTGCGCGGCCGGCTCCGGTTCGGCGTCACGGACGACCTGGCGCTGACCCCGCTGCCGCGGATCCTGCGCGACTTCCGCCACCTGTACCCGCGGATCGACCTCGACCTCACCGTCGCGCAGAGCCAGAGCCTGCTGCGCCGGATCGAGTCCGGCCATCTCGACGTGGCCTACGTGAAGCACAACGCGGGCGGTGGCTACGAACCACACGGCCGGCTGGTCCGGCGCGACCCGCTGGTCTGGGCGGCCGCGGAGTGGGCCCGGCTGGACCCGGACGCGCCGGTGCCGCTGGTCGCGTACCGGGCTCCCAGCCTGAGCCGGTCGCTGGGCGTGCAGACGCTCGAGGAGTCCGGCCGGGGATCGCGGATCACCTGCATCGTGCAGGGCGTGAACGGCGTGCTGGCGGCCGTCCGCGCGGGTCTCGGCGTCGGCATCTTCGCGCGCAGCCTGATGCCCGGCGACCTGGTCGAGCCGCCGGCCAGCGCGGGCCTGCCGCCGCTGCCGGAGATCGACCTGGTGCTGATGACCAACCCGCGCGCGGCTGCCGAGCCGGCCGAGGCGCTGACCGCCGCTATCCTCGGCAGTGCCGCCCCGCTCAAACCGCAGCCTTAGGGCAGCGTGCGGAAGTGCGTGCGCAAGCCGGCCGTGTCGTCGTACAGATGGAAGGCGAGACCGGGCGGGGCGGTGCGGTCGAGCAGTGTGTGGTCGCCGCCGACCGGCTCCCACGGCAGCGGCACCGTGGAGCGGATCCCAGGCGCGACCAGCAGCGGCGTACCGGCGAACGTCGCGGTCGCGGCGCTGTGGATGTGCCCGGCCAGCAGCGCGGTGACCACACCGGGGAACTCGGCCAGTACGCCGGCCAGCCGGTGCTCGTCGAACATCCGCCAGCCGTCGATCACCGGATGGCCAACCTCGACCGGCGGATGGTGGAGACAGACCAGCACCGGCATCCCGGCCGGTACCGCGGCCAGCTGGTCGCGCAGGAAGCCGAGGGTCTCGTCGGCCAGCAGCCCGTGGTCCTCGCCGGGCACCGACGAGTCGAGCAGCACGAACCGCGCGCCGGCCACGTCGTACACCTGGTTCACCGGGTCGTCCGGGGCGCCGGACGCCTCGACGAAGTCCTTGAGCCCCGCGCGCAGCGGTGCCCGCCGGTCGTGGTTGCCGGGGCAGACCAGCGCGCCTGCGGGCAGCAGCGCGGCGAGCTCGGCATACTCCGCCGCGGCGCCGTGGTCGGCGAGGTCCCCGGTCATCACCAGCACGTCGACGGGTCGCGAAAGCGACCGCAGGTACGCCGTGACGCGCTCCAGCCGTTCGCGGGCGTCGGGTGTTCCGTCCAGGTGCGGGTCACTGAGATGGGCGATGACGATCACGCGCAGAACCCTATGCGAGCCCGGCGACAGCAGATGTCGATCCGGCGACGACCGGTTCGACGCCCTGGTGAGTGAGACGACCGACACGATAGGGAGTGACCTCATGACCACCGTCACGTCGAACGACGGGACCACGATCGCCTACACCCGGATCGGCGCGGGCCCGGCCGTGGTGCTCGTCGACGGAGCACTCTGCCACCGCACGTTCGGGCCGAACGAGTCGCTGGCCGAGCAGCTCGCGCAGCAGTTCACCGTGTACACCTACGACCGGCGTGGCCGCGGCGACAGCGGCGACACCGGGCCGTACGCGGTCGAGCGGGAGTTCGAGGATCTTGGTGCGATGGTGAAGGAGGCCGGCGGGTCCGCGCACGTGTACGGGATCTCGTCCGGCGGCGCGCTTGCGCTGGCGGCGGCGAACGCCGGGTTGCCGGTGGACCGGCTGGCGGTGTTCGAGGTGCCGTTCGTGACCGACCACAGCCGGCCGCCGATCCCGGTCGACCTGAAGGACCGGACCCGCGAGCTGGTTGCCGCCGGCAAGCGTGGCGGTGCGGTCGCGGCGTTCATGCGCGAGGGCGTCAACCTCCCGGCGCCGGTGGTCGCCATGATGCGGCTGATGCCGGCCTGGCGCGGGCTGAAGCGGCTCGCGCACACGCTGCCGTACGACCTGACGCTGCTGGGCGACGACACCGGCTCCGGCGACCCGCTGCCGCGGCAGCGCTGGGCGCAGATCACCGCACCGACCCTGGTCATCGCCGGCGGCAAGAGCCCGCAGCCGATGCAGAACGCGATGCGGGCTCTGACCGACGCGGTACCGGGCGCGCAGCACCACACCCTCGAGGGCCAGACCCACATCGTCAAGGCCGCCGCGCTGGCGCCCGTCCTCACGGAGTTCTTCACGGCCTGACGTGACCCGGACGTGGCAAGGTGGGACGCATGGCTGAACAGGTTCCCGAACATGTGGATGTCGTCGTTGTCGGTCTCGGGGTCGGTGGCGAGGAGGTCGCCGGGCGGCTCGCACAGGCAGGCCTGAAGGTCGCCGGCCTCGACCATGGTCTGGTCGGTGGCGAGTGCCCGTACTGGGGCTGCGTTCCGAGCAAGATGATGATCCGGGCCGCGAATCTCATCGCCGAGACCCGCCGGGTGGACGGCATGGCCGGTACGGCGAGCGTCACGCCGGACTGGACGCCGGTGGCGAAGCGGATCCGCGAGGAGGCCACCGACTCCTGGGACGACAAGGTCGCGGTGGACCGGCTGGTCGGCAAGGGCGTGGTGTTCGCCCGCGAAAGCGGCCGGCTCACCGGACCGCGGACCGTCGCCGCCGGCGACACCGAGTACGAGGCGCGGAAGGGGATCGTGATCGCCACTGGCACGGTGCCGTCGATCCCGCCGATCGACGGGCTGCAGGAGACGCCGTACTGGACCAACCGCGAGGCGATCGAGACCGAGACGCTGCCCGCCAGCCTGGTGCTGCTCGGCGGCGGCGCGATCGGGCTCGAGCTGGCCCAGGTGTTCGCCCGGTTCGGCGTCACCGTCACCGTGGTCGAGGCGATCGAACGGGTGCTGGCGATGGAGGAGCCGGAGTCCAGCGACCTGGCCCAGCAGGCGCTCGAGCGCGACGGCATCACCTTCGAGGTCGGCGCCCGGGCCGAGCACGTCAGCCACGACGGTAAGGAGTTCACCGTCACGCTGGGGAGCGGCGCCACCGTGACCGGCGAGAAGCTGCTGGTGGCGACCGGCCGCAGGGTCGACACCGCGAGGCTCGGCCTGGACAGCGCCGGGCTGGACCCGTCGGCGCGGTCGATCGGGACCGATGAGCGGATGCGCGCCGGCGACGGGCTGTGGGCGGTCGGCGACGTCACCGGGCACGGCGCGTTCACGCACATGGCGATGTACGAGGCGAACATCGCGGTGCACGACATCCTCGGCACCGAGGACGCTCCGGTCGCGGACTACCGGGCGGTGCCGCGGGTGACGTTCACCGACCCGGAGATCGGTGCCGTCGGGATGACCGAGCAGCAGGCCCGGGACGCGGGTCTGGACATCCGCACCGGCACCGCGCAGATCCCGTCCTCGACGCGCGGGTGGATCCACAAGGCCGGCAACGACGGCTTCATCAAGCTGGTCGTCGACTCGGGCCGCGACGTCCTGGTGGGCGCCACCTCCGCCGGTCCGACCGGTGGCGAGGTGCTCGGCGCCCTCGCCGTCGCGGTGAAGGCCGAGGTACCGCTCGCGACGCTGCGCGAGACGATCTACGCGTACCCGACCTTCCACCGCGCCCTCGGTGACGCCCTCCGGGAGGTGTGATCAGGCCGGCGCGTTGCTGGAGACCAGGCCGATCCGCAGGCCGCTCGGGTCGGCGAACAGCGCGTACCAGCCGTACTCCTCGCTGATCAGCGTGCGCTTCTCCAGTACCGAGCCGCCGTTCGTGGTGATCGCGTCCAGAGTCTGCTCCAGGTCGTCCACCTGCACATAGACCCGGACGCCGCGTCCGGCCGGCTGCTCGCCCTTGCCGGCGGCGCTGTCCAGGCCGCCGACCGGCGTGCCGTCGGGCAGGCTGGCCATCTCGAAACCCTCGCCGAACGGCTGGAAGACCCAGCCGAACACCGTGCCGTAGAAGCGCTTGGCCGTTTCCAGGTCGTCCACCTGCAGCTCCCACCACGTGACCGTGTTGGGCGTCTGGGCGGGTGCCTCGCTCATCGTCGTACTCCCTCCGTGGGTCGGTGTCGAACACCCACCTGACGAACGGACGGCGCGCGGATCGACAGCCCTGCAGGAGAATCTGCTGGCACGTTACTGACAGGCGTCGTGAAATTCTCACCGGAAGCCTTGTCTTGTTACTGAGGGGTCGGTCATGGTGACTCGGAGTGCGGTCCCTATCACGACAAGTGCAAGGGCGGTCGAGTATGAGCACCCATCCCGTACGACGGTCGTTCCACCACGCAGCGGCCGGCATCCTGACCGCGGCGGCCACGATCGCCGGCGTCGTGCTCGGCACCGGGTCGGCCCAGGCGGCCGCGTCCGACTACGTCGCACTCGGCGACTCCTACGCCTCCGGCGTCGGCACCCGGTCCTACCTCCCGGACAGCGGCAGCTGCCAGCGGTCCACCTACGCCTACCCGTACATCGACGCCGGGCGGATCGGCGCCAACTTGAAGTTCCAGGCCTGCTCCGGCGCCCGGGTCGCGGATGTCTCGAACAACCAGCTGGGCCCGCTGAACAGCGGCATCGAGCTGGTCACCGTGCAGGTCGGCGGCAACGACGCGGGCTTCTCGTCGGTGATCACCGAGTGCGCCAAGCCGTCCTGGCTCAGCAACTGCGACGGCGCGATCAACAACGCCCAGAACATCATCAACAACACGCTGCCCGGCCGGCTGAACGCGCTGTACAGCACGATCCGCAGCCGGGCCAGCGCGGCCCGGGTCACCGTGGTCGGCTACCCGCGGCTGTTCAACGGCGAGGACTGCAACGCCGGCACCTTCTTCAGCGGTGCCGAGATGACCCGGCTGAACGCCACCGCGGACCTGCTGAACTCGAAGATCGCGGCCCGCGCGAGCGCTGCCGGCTTCGCCTTCGTGAACCCGACGTCGGCCTTCATCGGCCACGCCGTGTGCGGCGACCCGGAGTGGATCAACGGGCTGTCCAACCCGGTCTCCGAGTCGTACCACCCGAACCGCACCGGTCAGACGGCCTACGCGAACCTGGTAGACGACCACCTCTGAGGCTCCGGCACGTCCGTGCGGCGCGGTAGCGTCCCGCCGCATGGACGTGCTCACCGATGATCAGGTACGGCGCACCCGGGCGGCCGCCAACGGTCTCGACCGGCCCTTCACCGGTGCCGGCCCGGACGCGGTCACCGACGTCGTACGACGCGTAGCCGGCGTGCAGGCCCAGACCTGGACGGCGGCGGCGCTCGCGGTCCGCGCCCGCAGTACCGCGACGGTGTGGAGCGATGTGGATCAGGCCCGGGTGGCGGACCGGTCGGTGGTGCGCGGGTGGTATCAGCGCGGCACCCTGCACCTGGTCGCGGTCGACGACCTGCCCTGGCTGCTGGTGGCGCTGCGCCCCGCGGTCGAGGCGCTGCTGCGCCGGCAGCGCTTCGCCGAGCTGGGCCTGGACGGCGAGACCCGCGCCGCGGGCCGCAAGCGGCTGCTGTCCGAGCTGTCCGGTCGCGGACCGCTGACCCGGGCCGAGATCGGTACGTCGCTGGCCGCGGCCGGGTTGCTTGCGGCATCGACCGGGCAGGCGGTGATCCACCTGATCCGGGACGCCGCGCTGCACCAGGAGGTCTGCTACGGCCCGGACCGGGACGGGAAGGAGACCTGGGTGGCGGCGGCGGACTGGCTCGGCCCGGTCGGGACCACCGGCCGGGAGACCGCACTCGCCGAGCTGGCCGGGCGGTACCTGGCGGCGTACGGGCCGGCCACCGCCGAGGACCTCGCCGCCTGGTCCGGCCTGCCGAAGCCGGAGGCGCGCGAGGCCTTCACGCTGCGCCGCGACCTGGTCGAGGTGAGCACGCCGGGCGGTCCGATGGCGATGCTGGCCGGGCAGGAGACCGAGGTCCGGCCCGGTGAGCCGCGGCTGATCGGGGAGTACGACACCTACCTGCTCGGTCACGCCGGTCGCGGGCTGGTGCTGGACGAGCGGTTCCGGCGCCGGATCCATCCCGGTGGTGGGTTGCTACGGCCCGCGGTGGTCGGCCCCGACGGCCGGGTCGCCGGCGGCTGGCGGTTCGACCGGCGCCGTGGTGCGGTCGACCTCGAGCCGTTCACGGGTGGGGCGTTCACGGGTGGGGCCCTGGATGCCGAGGTTGCAGACGTGACGCGGTTCTGTGAGCTGTAGTGAGTATGCCCTTGTAGGCATATAACTGGATTGGTATATTCGGGGTCATGACGTTCGAGGTGCTGGCCGACCCGACCCGGCGGCGGATCCTGGACCTGCTCCGGGAGCGCCCGCGGCTGGTCGGTGAGCTGACCGAGGCGCTCGGGCTCAGCCAGCCCGGTACGTCGAAGCAGCTCCGGGTGCTGCGCGAGGCCGGGCTGGTCGTGGTCCGGCCGGATGCGCAGCGCCGCTGGTACGAGCTTCGGCCCGAGCCGCTGGCCGAGATCGATGCCTGGCTGGCGCCGTACCGGGCCTTCTGGAACGAGCGGCTGGACGCGCTGGAGCGTCGCCTCGACGCCATGCCCGATTCCGACTGACATCGATCGAGGGAGTGCCATGACATCGCAGATCCGGACCGGGTTGGCCACCAAGGACACCGTTGACGGCCGGCCGGTGCTCCGCTTCGAGCGGCGGCTGCCGCACCCGCCGGAGAAGGTCTGGCGGGCGGTGACCGACCCGGCCGAGCAGAAGCACTGGTTCCCGGCCGCTATCGAGACCGACGGCGGGCTCGCGGCCGGTGCCGCCGTGCGATTCGTGATGGAACAGCCGGGCGTGGACGACAGCACCGGCGAGGTGCTCGAACACGACCCGCCGAAGGTACTGGTGCTGCGCTGGGACACCGACGTACTGCGGTTCGAGATCGTGCCCGACGGCGACGGTTCCCGGCTCTACTTCAGCCACACACTCGGTGGTGGCGGGACGTGGGGCGACGAGCGGTTCGCCGCGCAGCACGCCGCCGGCTGGGACAGCTGCCTGGACCATCTCGAGGCGCGGCTGGACGGCGCGGAACCGCCGCCTGACCAGTGGTTCGAGTACAACGAGCTGTACGTCGAGGAGTTCGGCCTGGCCGAGGGCGCGATCGCGGACGGCGGCAAGATCCTGCGGTTCGAGCGCGTGCTGGTGCAGCCGCTCGACGAGGTCTGGTCGGTGCTCAGCGGCGATGGCACGCTCGCCGTCGGCGTCCCGCCGCCCGCGGCGTTGACCACTACGGAGGTTGCCGCCGGCAACGTCACCGCGGTGGAGGCGGACCGCTGGATCGAGTACGCCTGGCTGCGCGACGGCCACCCTGCCGGACACGTCGGCTGGGAGCTGTCCCCGCTGCCGTTCGGCTGCCGGCTGGTGCTGACCCAGGTGCTGCCGTCCGGGGAGACCGCGTCGGCCGCCCGGTCATTGGCCGCCTGGCAGGTGCACCTGGAACTGCTGGTCGCACGGCTGCACGGTATCGACCGTCCGTGGCCGGACGACCGGGTCGACGAGCTCACCGCGATGTACGCCGGCCGGGTGAGCTGACCGTTCCACCGGTCACCGGTCCGCTCGACCCCGTGACACGGCGCCGCGGCAGTCGTAGGTTCGGCCGCATCGACGAGGGAGGGAGCAGCGCGATGTGCACCGAACACAGCAGGCAGCTGACGTCGAAGGTCACCCGGCGAACAGCGATGACCGGTGCGGCGGCGGTGGCCGCCACGGCGGCCCTGGGCGGTACGGCGGAGGCGACCGACCGCGGTCACGCGTTCGGCGGCAAGCACCGCCGGCTGCGGGACCTCACGTATCCGCTGACGACGTCGTTCCCGGCGTTCGTGCCCGGCGAGGAGGCGGTCCGGCGTACCACGGTGACGATCGAGAACGACGGCTACTACCTGCAGGAGTGGCGCATCATCGAGCACATCGGGACCCATCTCGACGCGCCGGGCCACTTCACCGCCGGCGGCCGGCTCGCGACCGAGCTGGAGCTGTCCGAGCTGATCGTGCCGGCCGTGGTCGTCGACATCTCGCACCGCGCCGACGGCGACGCCGACGCGGTGGTGACCGTGGACGACCTGCGCCGGTTCGAGCGCCGCCACGGCCGGATCCCGCGCGACTCGGCCGTGCTGATGTTCTCCGGCTGGGGTGAGCGGGTCGGGGACGCCGACGCGTACCGCAACGCCGACGCGGCCGGCACGCTGCACTTCCCGGGCTTCTCCGCGGACGCCTGCGACTGGCTGCTGCGGCGCCG
>Ga0075430_100003035_pt1 | contig 14041 bp, 12 predicted proteins | sample RhiMetdeltSRZDD4_FD_75294 | JGI IMG/M metagenome (GOLD analysis project Ga0075430, IMG submission 75294) | Populus rhizosphere microbial communities from Tennessee, USA - Rhizosphere MetaG P. deltoides SRZDD4 | ecosystem: Host-associated > Plants > Roots > Rhizosphere > Soil | place: USA... | reverse complement strand
CACGATCAGGCCCGAGGCTCCGGCCGCGGCCGCCCTCAGTGCAAAAGCTTCAGCGCCGGCAGTGAGGACGATGTTGGCGTAAACCATCAACACAACCGGCACCCTCGTTGCAAGCTGTTCGCACACGCCCAGCACCAAATGAGGGGTGGCCCCCGCCGCCAGTGCCTCCGTGCCAGCCGCGTGGATTACCGGCCCGTCCGCGAGTGGATCCGAGAACGGGATGCCGAGCTCGACTAGGTCTGCGCCCGCATCGGCCGCTGCGAGGCCGGCGGAGAGGGAGTCGGCGAGGGTGGGGTAACCCCCCATCAGATACGGCATGAGAGCGGCGCGCTTGCCGTGCGCGGAGAACGCCGCGGCGATGGCGGGGGCCGCGATGCTCATCCCAGCGCGAGGACCTCGGCGAGATCTTTGTCGCCGCGGCCGGAGAGCGTGATCAGGCTGAGGCCGGGCGACGGATTCGCCAGGACCCACGCGACCGCATGCGAGGACTCGAGTGCGGGCAGGATGCCCTCGAGCTCCGCCACGCGGTGGAAGGCATCCAGCGCGGCGCCGTCCTCGATCGCCTCGTAGCGCGCACGCCCCGAGTCCCTCAGCCACGCGTGCTCAGGGCCCACGCCCGGGTAGTCGAGGCCCGCCGAGATCGAGTGCGCCTCGAGGATCTGGCCCTCCTCGTCCTGGATCACTCCCGTGAGCGCACCGTGCAGCACGCCGCGCGCGCCCGTCGTGAGCGGCGCTGAGTGGCGCTGGGTGCGGAGTCCCTCCCCGGCCGCCTCCACGCCGATCAGCTCCACAGCCTCGTCGGCCACGAACGGGACGAACGTGCCGATCGCGTTCGAGCCGCCGCCCACGCACGCCACCACCCGGTCCGGCAGCCGGCCGGCCTGATCGAGCAGCTGGGCGCGGGCCTCGTCGCCGATGCGGCGCTGGAGGTCCCGCACCAGCGCCGGGTAGGGCGCGGGCCCGACGCACGAGCCGATCACGTAGTGCGTCGACTCGACGTTCGCGACCCAGTCGCGGATCGCGGCGGACACGGCCTCCTTGAGGGTGCGGGCGCCCGCGTCGACGCCCCGGACCTCCGCGCCGAGCAGGCGCATGCGCTGTACGTTCGGCTCCTGGCGCCGCATGTCCTCGGTGCCCATGTAGACCACGCACTCCAGCCCGAGCAGCGCGCACGCCGTGGCGGCCGCCACGCCGTGCTGCCCGGCGCCGGTCTCGGCGATCACGCGCGGCTTGCCCATGCGCTGCGCGAGCAGCGCCTGCCCGAGCGCGTTGTTGATCTTGTGCGAGCCGGTGTGAGTGAGGTCCTCGCGCTTCAGCCACACGTCACCTCCCACCACCTCGGACAGCCTTCGCGCCAGGTAGAGCGGCGTCGGGCGGCCGACGTAGTCGCCCAGCAGCGCGTCGAGCTGCGCCACGAAGTCCGGGTCGGCGCGGGCGGCGGACCACGCAGCTTCGAGCTCGTCCAGCGCCGGTATCAGCGTCTCGGGCACGTAGCGGCCGCCGTAGGGGCCGAAGCGCCGCTCGAGCGGCGGGGCGCTCATGCGGTCACGTGGTCGGCGGCCTCGACCGCGCGGAAGAAGGCGGTCAGCTTGGCTGGGTCCTTGCGGCCCGGTTCGGCCTCCGTGCCGCTCGCGCTGTCGACGCCGAACGGGCTCACGGCAGCGATCGCCTCGCCCACGTTGTCCGGCGTCAGTCCCCCCGACAGGATCAGCGGCGGCTTGCCGGGGTGCAGGCGGGCGAGCTCCCAGTCGAAGCTCTCCCCCGTGCCGCCGGGCGCGCGCTCGGAGTGCGTGTCGAGCATGTGGAGGTCGGTCCGGTAGGCCCTGAGCGCCTGAACGTGCGCCGCGTCTCGCACCCGAGCGGCCTTGATCACGCGGCAGCCGGTGCGACGCGCGGCCTCCTGGCAGTACGCGGGGCCCTCGTCCCCGTGGAGCTGGAGCAGCGTGAAGCGGCACACGTCCGCCGTCTCGGCCACGTGGTCGAGCGTCGCGTTCACGAACACGCCCGTGAGCTCGACGCGCCGGTGCAGCCGGGCGCCGATCACCTCGGCCTGCTCGAGCGGGCACGCCCGCGGGCTATCGGGCCAGAAGATCATCCCGAGCGCCCAGGCGCCGAGGTCCGCCGCCATCTGGGCGTCGTCGAGCGCCGTGATGCCGCAGATCTTCACACGCGTCATAGCCCGCCTATGGTCGCAGGCGCGCGCCCGCAGGGGGAGTGGGACGCGCGCCTGCCGCGGCTAGGGGATCAGCCCGCCGCCGCCCTCGTCCGCCGACGGCTGGTCGGCGGAGTTCGGGCGCTTCGCCAGCTCCACGCTCACGGTCTTCTTCGAGTCGCCGCGGTAGTAGGTGATCTCGGCGGTCTCCCCGGGCCGCTTGCGTGCGATCGCGCTCGCCACTTCGTTCGAGTCGCTCACGGCCTCGCCGTCCACCGCGACGATCAGGTCGCCTCCGGCGGGGACGCCCTGAGCCGTCTCGGTGCGTCCTCCGCGCAGTCCAGCCTTGTCCGCCGGGCTGTCCTTGGTCACCTCGACGACGAGGGCGCCCGTATCGGACGCCAGGTTGAGGTCCTCGGCGAGCTGCTTGCTCACGTCCTGCATCTGCACGCCGAGGTAGGCGCGCTCGATGGTCTCGCCGGCCTTCAGGTCCGGCAGCAGGTCCTTGGCCGTGTTGACCGGCACGGCGAACCCGATGCCCACCGAGCCCTGGCCGCCGCCGGTGGCGATCTGGGAGTTGATGCCGATCACGCGGCCGTTCGCGTCGAGCAGCGGCCCACCGGAGTTACCCGGGTTGATCGACGCGTCCGTCTGGATCACGTCGGGGATCGTGAAGCCGTTGGGGGCCTGGATCTCGCGCTGGAGCCCGGAGACGATTCCCGTCGTGACCGTGCGGCTGTAGCCGAACGGGTTGCCGATCGCGATCACCGAGTCGCCCACCTCGAGCTTCGAGGAGTCGCCCAGCGGTAGCGGCGTGAGCTCGTCGACGTCCGAGGGGTCGATCTTCAGCACGGCGATGTCCGTGGACGTGTCCACGCCCTTCACCTCCGCGTCGATGAACTCCCCGTTCTCGTCGAAGCGCACCTGCACGCTGTCCGCGCCCTCGACCACGTGGGCGTTGGTCACGATCGTGCCGTCCGTGTCGACCACGAAGCCGGACCCCGTTGCGGTTCCCTGCTGCGGCAGGCCGAACGGCGAGCCGCTGTCGCTGGTCACGCCCCGGGACTGGATGAAGACCACACCGCGCCCCTCCTGCTTGTAGATCTCGCGGACGCTGCGGCCCGCCGACCCGGTGGACGCGGCCGTGGGCTGCGTCGTCTGCGACTCGCGCACCACGGTCGTCGTGTCACCAGTGTCGATCACGTCGGTTGCGATCAGAACCGCGCCAATGACCAGCACGATCAGGCCGCCGAGGACGCCTGCGAGGAGGTTGGTGAGCGGGCTTCTGGTGGTCATGCCGGAAGGTTTACTGCGCCGACCTTACGGTTCGATAAATCTGCGCCGGGCCGCTCAGGGGCGCGGTGCGCCCGGCGGGAACGCGATCAGCCCGCGCAGCCGGTCCACGACGCTTCCCCGCGTGAGCTCCCTGCGGACCACCCGGCGCTCGCCCAGGCCGGGCGCGTCCGGGGCGCGCGGGTCGTAGCGGTTGGCGCGCAGCGCCTCCGCATAGGCCTCCGACGCGGGGCCTGCGAAGCGACCAAGCCGCAGCTCGAGGCCCAGCAGCGTGGTCGACGGGGGCAGATCCCAGCCGAGCCGCAGCAGCCCGCGGCGGAGCTCGGAGAGCTGCACCTCGGCGAGCTCGTCCGGACGCAGCCCGCGCACGCGGCGGACCCGGCTGCCGAGCAGGAGCGCTCCGCCCGCGAGCGGCGCAATCACCAGCAGCAGGAGCACGGGCACGAGCCAGCCGTTCCCGCCGTCCGACCCAAGCCCCGCTCCGAGGTCCGTCCCGCGCTCGGAGGCGGCCACGCCCTGCCGCGTCTGCCGGACCTCGCCGGCGTCGGCGGCCGCCGCACTCGTGGCAAGCGCACTCGACTGCGACTGCGCGGGCGAGCGAGCCGGCGTCGGGTCGAACGGCACCCAGCCGATGCCCTGGAACCAGACCTCCACCCAGGAGTGCGCGTCGAGGTCGCGCACGCGGTACTCCTTGGTGTCCTTGTTGTACGAGCCCGGCGAGAAGCCCGCGGCCACGCGCGCCGGTATGCCCGCCATGCGGAGCATCAGCGCCATGGCGCCGGAGAACTGCTGGCAGTAGCCACGGCGCTCCTGGTAGAGGAAGCCCATCAACGGGATCGGCCGGGTGGGCACCCGCTCCGCGTATGTGTAGTTGCTCTGGAGGTACTGCTCGACGTTCTTGACCGCCGCGTAGGCGTTCGGCTGGTCGGCGGTCAGACGCTGCGCCAGGTCGTACATGCGCGCATATGGCGAGCGCCGGAGTGCGCGATCGGCAAGCAGAGCCTCGTTCTCGCGGTCCGGGTTACCGCGCAGAGGCACGAACAGTGTCTCCCGATTTGCGGCCGCATCCTCGCGCGCGGCATCACCCTGGAAGGGCACGCCCTCGGTGGCGCTCTCTCCGGGCCTCGGGAGCTGGATCGCGGTGTATTGGATCTGGCTGCTCCCGTAACCCACGGGGACCCGCTCCATCTGGCCCCTGGTCGGGTTGGGCTCGTAGCTGCGAACGAAGTACGTGTCCCCCTTCTCGAGCTTGCCGCGGCGCAAGACCGTCGTGCCGTCCGAGCTCGGCCGGGCGCCGGGGACGCCGTCCACACGAAGCGTGATGCCGGCCCCCACCACCATGTTGCTGGACAGCGAGCGGACCGTGAAGCGAATGCGCTCGTCCCAGGCCGGGTTGTACTCGTTGTAGCCCCAGCGGCCATCGGGATTCGACTCCCCGTACACGACCTCGGGCCCGTACTGGTTGTCGTCGGCGCTCGCGGAGCGAACCCAGCGCAAGCCGTCGAAGGAGTCGAGCACCTCGGCCTTCCAGTAGTGCGGCCGGGTCGACTTCACGTTGAGAACAGTCGCGCCCGCCCGCGACCAGTCGAGCGGCCCGTACTCGTGCGTCCAGTCGAACGTGATCACCTCGCCCTTGCCGAACCAGTTCCAGGCGTGGTAGTTCCACCACGGGCGCTCGGCGTCGAGAGCGGCCGCCACCGGCAGCGAGATCACACCCACGCCCACGACCACCGCGGCCCCGATGCCGGCCTCGAGGCGCGGCATTCTCGGTAGCCACAGCCAGGCGCCGATCAGCAGCAGGAGCACAAGCCCGCGCAGTGCCGGCGCGCCCGGATCCTGCTCGGCCACCGCTGTGCCGTAGAGCAGCAGCAGGGCCGCGAGACCGGCGATCCGCAGGGCGCCCACGCCGCGGCGAGCGGGCCAGAAGGCCAGTGCGGCCGCGATCGCCAGCAGCGCCGGGGCGCCCAACAGCACCGTTCTGCGAATCCAGGCGTCGGGGCCGTCGTAGGGCCAGTCGACGCCCTGCACCCCCGCGAGCCCGCGGTCGAGGCCGTCGGTGAACTCGCTCCAGTGCTCGGGCAGCAGCAGCCGGCCTGGCAGCCCCGCAGCCATCAGGCCGAGGGCGAGGGTCCCGAGGGCCACGATGGCCGCGAGCACATGCAGTGCCGGCCGCGGGAGCGGGACGCGCGGGAGCAGGCCGAGGATCGTGGCGCCGCCGGTCGCGACGATCACCACCACGAGCATCCGCCCGCCCGGGGCGTTCTCCACGAGCTTGGCCCAGTGGGCGGTGGCGTAGGCGGCGAGCGCCGCGAAGGCGGCGAGCCGCAGGGCGAGCGAGTCGCGCGTGACGGCCGCGGCGGAGCGCGCCGTACCGCTGCCCGCGGGCGGCGCGCCTCCCGGCCCCGCCGCAGCGCCCGCCGCGGCCGGCCTGGGGCTGAGCGGGCCGTGCCAGCCGCGGCTCCTCGGCTCCGACGCGACGCTCACGCCACCGCTCCCGCGCCGCGGAAGCTGCCCGCTCGGCGCGCCCGCTCGACCAGGCAGCCGGTGCACCCGGCCACCTCGAACGACGGCCGCACGCCGGGCAGGGCGCCCGGCGCGACCACGTAGCGCGACCCGGCCGGCAGCCGCTCGAGGGCGCGCGGCGTCGCGCGCAGGTCCGCGCCCGTGACCCAGATCACGGCGCCACCGCGTGGACCGAGCACGCCCCCGGCGGGAGCGGCGCCCTCGTCCACGAGCGCGAGGCGCGCGTGCACCGCGGGCCACGCACCCAGGTCGTGTCCGATGTCGATCGGCCGCCGGTCGCCGGGCAGCAGCACGGCGCAGCCGTCGGCTCGGGCGAGCCACACGCACAGGGACGCCGCCGCCCGGACGGCCTTGTCGAGCGCCTCCTCGCCGGCCGGATTCGACGGATCCATCACGATCAGCGGGGCGGAGTCGAGCTCGGCGACGAGCCGGCGCTCCAGCATCTCGCCGTGGCGCGCGACCGACGGCCAGTGGATGCGCGAGGCAGGGGCACCCTCGCGATACGCGCGCAGGCCGTCGATCTCGAGTTCGGCGGCGGAGGCGTCCAGGCGCCTTCCGGAGAGGCTGGGCTGCGCGCCGAGGCCGGCCTGGGCACCCGCGCCCGCGCCGCCGCTGCCCGGCGCCGTGACCTGCTCCACGCGCGGGAGCACGAGCAGCTCCTCACCGCCTCTCCCCGGGATCTCTCGCGAGTACAGCCGCAGCGGGTCGCGGATCACGAGCAGCTCCGCCTCGAGCACGCGCCGCCCGCGCCGGGAGAAGCGCACGTTGATCCGCAGCCGCCGCGACCAGCGCCCGGCCACCGGCACGGGCCAGCCGAGCAGGGGCTCCAGCAGCTCGCCGCCGGGCGGGGGCAGCAGGCCGCTCTTCACCTCAACCCGCAGCGGATAGGGCTCGTCCTCGACCACCGTGTGCGGGCCGGGCACCCGCTCGACGGTCGCGCCGCGGGCCGCCAACAGCACCCACACCGTCGCGCCGACGGCCAGCACGATCAGCCCCACGCCCGGCACGTACAGCGACGCCGTGTCGAAGGTGCCCCCGGCCAGGCACAGCGCCACCCCGAGCAGCGCCGTGAAGAGGGGGCGAAGCATCAGCCCGTCAGAGCGCCGGAACCCGTTCCAACGCGTCGCGGACGACCACGTCACGCTCGTCGGCGCCGGTGCCCGGGGCGAGCAGCAGGCGGTGCGTCAGCACGGCGCCGGCCAGCTTCTGCACGTCGTCCGGCAGCGCGTGGTCGCGCCCGTCCAGCGCGGCGTAGGCCTTCGCGGCGCGGAACAGCATCAGGCCTGCGCGCGGGCTCGCGCCGATCTCCACGCGTGGGTCGGCGCGCGTGGCGTCGGAGATCGCGACGACGTAGCGGCGCAGCGCCTCGCTGCCGTGCACGGCCCCGGCCGCGGCCTGGGCGGCGAGGATGCCGGCAACGTCGGCCACCGGCTCGAGGTCGAGCACGCGGTCGCTCTCGGCGTGGTCCATCAGCATCTGGCTCTCCTGCGCCGCGGTCGGATAACCCAGCGACACGCGCACCATGAAGCGGTCGAGCTGCGCCTCCGGCAGCGGGTAGGTGCCCTCGTACTCCACGGGGTTCTGCGTCGCGACGACGATGAACGGCCGCGCCAGCTCGTGGGTGTGCCTGTCCACTGTCACGTGGCCCTCCTGCATGCACTCGAGCAGGCCGGACTGTGTCTTCGGCGAGGCGCGGTTCACCTCATCCACCAGCACGACGTTCGCGAACACCGGGCCAGGCCGGAACTCGAAGCGGTTCTCGCGCTGGTCATAGACGTTCGTGCCGACCACGTCGGCCGGCAGAAGGTCGGCGGTGCACTGGATGCGGGCGTACTCGGCCTCGATCGAACGGGCGAGCGCGCGGGCCAGGGCGGTCTTGCCCACGCCCGGGTAGTCCTCGATCAGGACGTGGCCCTCGGCGAACAGCGCCACCAGAACGTCGCGGATCACGGCCTCCGGAGCCTTGACCGCGCGAGCGATGTTGTCGCGGAGGCGCGCGCCGAGCTCTGCTACCGCGGGGGGATCGAGCTCAGGGACGGTCGACATGCACCACCATGGTAGGGGTACGCCTAACCCGGGCCGATGGGTTCCGCGCCAGTATCGGGCGAATAGGTCAGCTCGCGTGCCGCGATCTCGGGATCGGGCGCGCGCATGAGGGCCTCTCCGACCAGCACGGCGTCCACGCCCACCTGCTCGAGCTCCTCGATCTGCTCGCGATGGTGGATGCCGGACTCGGACACCACGACCTTGCCGGTGGGCACGTCGGCGAGCAGGTCGAAGGTGCGCTGGATGTCGACGCTGAAGTCCTCGAGGTTGCGGTTGTTGATCCCGATCACGTCGAAGTCGAGCTCGAGCGCCCGCTCGAGCTCCTCGTCGTCGTGGATCTCCACGAGAGCGTCGAGGTCCAGCTCGCGGGCCTGTACGTAGAGCGAGTCGAGCTGCGCGTCGTCGAGCGACCCGACCACCAGCAGCACGGCGTCCGCCCCGGCGAGCTTGGCCTCGTAGAGCTGGTACGGGTCGATCGTGAAGTCCTTGCGGAGGATCGGCAGCTCCGTGGCCGCGCGCGCCTCGCGCAGGTCGGCGAGCGAGCCGCCGAAGTGCGCCTCCTCGGTGAGGACTGAGACCGCGGCAGCGCCGCCGCGCTCGTACGCGCTCACGATGTCGGCGCAGCTGGCGCCCTCCCGGATCGCGCCCGCGGACGGCGAGCGGCGCTTGTGCTCGGCGATCAGCGAGGTCCCGGGGCGCGAGAGCGCCTCGGCGAACGGGCGCCCTTCACGGCCGGTCTCGACCTGGGCGGCGAGCTCCGACAGCGGGTGTTCGCGCTGGCGCCGCTTGAGGGCGTCGCGGGTCGAGTCGACGAGGTCGTCGAGGCGCGGGATCACGAGGCCGTGGCCTCCACCCAGCGCTCGAGCACTCCGGCCGCCGCCCCGTCGTCGATCGAGCGCTCCGCGGCACGCACGCCGTCGGCGAGCGAGTCCGCCCGGCCGGCCACGTAGATCGCGGCGCCGGCGTTTAGGACGGCCAGCGCGCGCTCGGTGCCAGCCGTCCCGGACAGGACGTCCCGCAGCACCCGGGCGTTCTGCTCGGGCGTGCCGGCGCGCACCGCGCCGTCGGCCGAAAACTCGAGGTCGACCTGCTCGGGAGTCACGTCATAAGCCGTGAGACGGCCGTCTCTCAGCTCCACCACCCGGGTCGCCCCGGAGACCGAGAACTCGTCCAGGCCATCGGCGCTCGACACTACCAGGGCACGTTCCGCGCCAAGCTCTCCCAGCGCGGCGGCCAGGGTCTCCAGCTTCCCGGGATCGGACACGCCGATCACCTGCCGCCGGGCGCCTGCCGGGTTCGTGAGCGGGCCGAGGAAGTTGAAGATGGTCCGCACGGCCAGCTCCCTGCGCACCGGCACGATGTGCTTGAACGCCGGATGGTGGAGCGGCGCGAACATGAAGCCGAAGCCGATGCTCTCGATGCACTCGGCCACCGCGTCCGGGGCCACGTCGATCCGGCCCCCGAGCGCCTCGAGCACGTCCGCCGACCCGCACTGGCTCGTGGCAGAGCGATTTCCATGCTTTGCGACTCGACACCCAGCGCCCGCGGCGATGAAAGCGGCCGTCGTAGAGACATTGAAGGTGGGTCTGCCGCCACCGGTTCCTGCGGTGTCGACCAGATCATCACCTGCATCGACCTTTACCGCGCGCTCCCGCAGCACTGCGGCCAGTCCCGCGATCTCGCCCACGGTCTCACCCTTCGTGCGCAGGGCTATGAGAAATGCCGCAGCCTGGGCCTCCGACGCGTTTCCCTCGATGATCTCCGTGAGGACTCGGGAGGCATCGGAGGCCTCCAGATCCGCTCCATCAGAGAGGCGGTCGATTGCATCGGTCAGGACGCTATTCGGCATCGAGAAAGTTGCGGAGCAGTTCTTTGCCGTGCGGGGTGAGCACCGACTCGGGGTGGAACTGCACGCCCTCCAGCGGCAGCTCGCGGTGGCGCAGGCCCATGATCACGTCGCCCGATCGGGCCGACACCTCGAGCTGGTCGGGCAACTCCGAGTCCACGACGAGAGAGTGGTAGCGGCCGACCACGAGCGGTGATTCGAGGCCGTCGAAGATCGTCCTGCCGTCGTGCTCGGCCTCGGCGGTCTTGCCGTGAACCGGCTCGCCGCGAACCACGCGGCCGCCGTACGCGGCGGCCAGCGCCTGGTGCCCAAGGCACACGCCGAGCACGGGCACGCCGCCCTCGGCGTAGCGGCGGATGGCCTCCTTAGAGAGGCCGGCCTCCTCCGGAGTGCAGGGGCCCGGCGACACGATCACCCTGTCCGGGCTGCGCTCGAGCAGCTCGGGAAGGTCGTTGCGCACCACCTCCACGTCCGCACCCAGCTCGCCCAGGTACTGGACGAGGTTGTAGGTGAACGAGTCGTAGTTGTCGACCACCAGGACGCTCGTCACGCCCAGTCTCCCTGCTCGCACGCGAGCCTGATCGCGTCGATCACGGCGCCCGCCTTGGCCTCGGTCTCGCGCACCTCGTAGGCGGGATCCGAGTCCGCCACGATCCCGCCGCCGGCCTGGAGATGTACCTGGCCGTCCTTCACGAGCGCGGAGCGGATGTAGATACAGGTGTCGAGGTCACCCGTGTACGAGAGGTAGCCCACCGCGCCGCCGTACGGGCCGCGCCCCACCGGCTCGAGCTCGTCGATGATCTGCATCGCGCGGATCTTCGGCGCGCCGGAGAGCGTGCCCGCCGGCAACGATGCCCGCAGCGCGTCCATCGGCGAGACCCCCGGCCTCAAGGTGCCCGACACCGAGGACACGATGTGCATCACGTGGGAGTAGGTCTCCACGCCCATCAGCTCGTCGACCTTCACGGAGCCGTACTCGCACACCCGCCCCAGGTCGTTGCGGCCGAGGTCCACGAGCATCACGTGCTCGGCGCGCTCCTTCGGGTCGGCAAGCAGCTCGCGGCCGCGCTCGAGGTCCTGTTCGACCGAGTCCGCGCGCGGACGCGTGCCCGCGATCGGGCGCTGGCGCACCGTCCGGCCGGTCACGGTCACGAGCGCCTCGGGCGAGGCGCCGGCGATCTCGAAGTCCTCGAAGTCGAGGAAGTACATGTACGGGCTCGGGTTGATCGCCCGCAGGCCGCGGTAGATCGAGAAGGCGTCGACGGGGCAGTCGGCGCTCCAGCGCTGGCTCGGGACCACCTGGTAGATGTCGCCGGCCCGGATGTACTCCTTGGCCCGCTCGACCGCGGCGGCGTAGCCCTCGGAGCCGAGGTTCGAGGTGAAGCTCGGCGGCTCGCGACGCCCCGCGCCCGCCTGCGGCACCGGCCCGCGCAGGCGCTCGCGCACCTCGGCGATCGCGGCGGCGGCGTCCTCGTAGGCGCGCTCGACATCGCCCTCGGCCACCACGTTGGCGAGCACCGTGACCTCGTGGCGCAGGTGGTCGAACGCCAGCAGCACGTCCGTGACCATCACCGCCAGCTCCGGCATGCCGACGTCGTCCGGGTTCGGCTGGCCGACGCTCGGCTCCGCGCTGCGGACCAGGTCGTAGCCGAACATCCCGACGGCGCCACCGGCGAACGGCGGCAGCCCCTCGAGCGGAGCGATGCGGTAGCGCGCGAGCTCCTCGGCCACGGCGGCGTATGGGTCGGGGTGCTGGCCGCGCTCGAGCCGGATCACCGCGCGCGGGCGGAAGCCGAGGAACGACCAGCGCCCCACGCGCTGCCCCTGCTCGGCGGACTCGAGCAGGAACGACGGGCCGTCGCCGCGCAGCTTCAGGTAGGCCGACACCGGCGTCTCGCAGTCGGCAATGAAGGTGTGGCGCAGGGGCACCAGCGTGTGCTCGCGCGCGAGCCCGCGCACCTCCTCGAGCGACGGCGTCAGCTCGAGGTCAACGACGACGGCCATTCAGCACCTCGTAGACGTCAGCGAGTTGCAGTCCCCGGCCGGCGAGCAGGACGGCCAGGTGATAGAGCACGTCGGCCGCTTCCTCGGATAGGCGCTCGTCGGACTCCTCACGCGCCGCGCGCACCACCTCCTCCGCCTCCTCCTGGACCTTCGCCCCGACGCGCTCTGGATCCGCCAGCAGGCCGCCCGTGTACGTATCGGCGCCGCGGCGCTCCGCGATCGTGCGCTCGAGCACCGCCAGCGCCTCCGCGGGGACGGGATCGAGCTCGCCCTTGTGGAAGCAGGTGCGCTCCCCCGTGTGGCATGCCGGGCCGGCGGGCTCCACGAGCGCGAGGATCGCGTCGTCGTCGCAGTCCATGCGCAGCTCCTTGAGCCTCTGGACGTTCCCGGAGGTCTCGCCCTTGTGCCAGAGCTCGTTGCGCGAGCGCGACCAGAACCACATCTCGCCGGTCTCGCGCGTGCGCCGCAGCGCCTCGTCGTTCATGTACGCGAGCGTCAGCACCTCGCCGGTGCGCGCGTCCTGGACTATGCAGGGCAGAAGGTCCACGCTGACGATTATGGCCGTGAGCTGACCGGGAGCTTCAGGAACTCGTACGTGGCGCCGATCTCGTCGAAGCCGAGGCTGCGGTAGAGCTGCTGGGGCCAGTCGGCGCCGTCGGTGACCATGAACACCCGTTCACAGCCGTCCGCGGCCGCGGCATCGGCCGCGGCGGCCACCGCGGCGCGGGCGTGCCCGCGCCGCCGCCGGGCCTCGAGCGTGCCCACCTCGTCCACCTGTCCGAGGCCGCCGTGCGTGTACAGGCGACAGGCGCACGCGGGGTCGTCGGGTGGCGAGGCGAAGTCGCGTGCCGCGAGGACCCGCGTGTAGCGCTCGTCCATCTCGGCGAGCTGGCGCACCGCCTGGTCCTGCCAGCCGAATGGCTGCTCGCGCCGGAATGCCGCCAGGGTGGCGGCGCCGACGTCACGGCTCACCTCGCCGCCCGCGCCCGGCTCCGGCGGCCGGTCGGGAGGCCGCTGGCGGACCATGATCAGCACGCGGAAGACGTTCCAGCCGGCCGCCGCGAACTGCGGCGCGAGGCGCGCGCCGAGCTGCTCGTCGTGCATGACGAGCTTGCGGTGGCCGAACCCGCCCTGGATCTCGTCCGCCAGGGCGCTCAGCTCGTGGACGCGGGCGTCGGGATCCTCGACGCGGATCGCGTTCACCTGCCAGACGAGCGGCAGGCTCGGCGTGACCATGGCGGTGCCGTGCGCGGTGCGCACCACCCTGTCGCAGACGCCCTCCTCGGCGCGTCGCATGAACGCGTGGATTCGCTCGATCACTCGATGCCCAGGCGGTCCAGTAGTCCCTCGTCGCGCCGCCAGCCCTTGCGGACGCGCACGTTCAGCTCGAGATGCACGCGCCGCTCGAGCAGGCGCTCGATCTCCTCGCGGGCGGCAGTGCCGACCGCCCTCACCATCCGGCCCCCCGAGCCGACCAGGATTCCCTTCTGCGACTCCGTCTCGGCCCAGACGCGCGCCCGCACGACCATCAGGCCGTCGCTCTCGCGCTCCTCGATCTCGTCGATCTCGACCTCCACCGAGTGCGGGACCTCCTCGCGCGTGCGCAGCAGCACCTGCTCCCGGATCAGCTCGGCCAGCCGCAGCTCGAGGGACTGGTCGCTCGTCTCGTCCGGCGGGTACAGGAACGGCCCCTCCGGCACGAGCGAGACCAGCCGCTCGACCACCGGGCCCACTCCCGCGCCGTTGATCGCGCTGATCGGGAACAGCTCGCCCTGGACGTCGAGCTCGGCCGCCGCCGAGAGCGCCCGGACTGTGCGCGGGTTGTCGAGCCGGTCGACCTTGTTCAGGACGGTCACGGTCGGCACGCCGGAGCTCTTGAGCGCCGCCGCGATGAAGCGATCGCCGGGGCCGATCTGCTGCTCGCCGTTCAGCACGAACAGCGCGGCGTCGGCGTCGGCGAGCGTGCGCTCCACCTGGCGCTGCATGCGCTCGGTGAGCGCGTCGCGCGGGCGCTGGACGCCGGGGAGGTCCACCAGCACGAGCTGCCAGTCGTCCCCGGTCGCCACGCCGCGGATCTCGCGGCGCGTTGTCTGCGGCTTGTCCGAGACGATCGCCACCTTGCCGCCGACGATCTGGTTCACGAGCGTCGACTTGCCGGCGTTCGGCCGCCCGGCGAG
>Ga0075430_100003033_pt1 | contig 14045 bp, 13 predicted proteins | sample RhiMetdeltSRZDD4_FD_75294 | JGI IMG/M metagenome (GOLD analysis project Ga0075430, IMG submission 75294) | Populus rhizosphere microbial communities from Tennessee, USA - Rhizosphere MetaG P. deltoides SRZDD4 | ecosystem: Host-associated > Plants > Roots > Rhizosphere > Soil | place: USA... | reverse complement strand
CCCGCGATCGCGGCGAAGTGGTGGCCGAAGACGATCCACCGATTCGTCGGCACGTAGTCGCGGCCGTCATTCAGCCGCTCGGCTGGCGTGGCGCGATTCGCATCGAGCGCGAAGATCTTCGCCGCGATGAACTTGCTGTAGAACCGGTACGCGATCAGGTAGGTGCAGACGGCGGCGGTCACCAGCCACGCCGCGCTCACCTGCTCGCCGCGCGAGAGCGCGAGCCACGCGAATGCGCCAGCCCCGACGAGTGCGACGACGATCCAGCCCAGCCACGAGAGCAACTTGCCCATGCGCGTGCCGTCCCTAGGGTAACGTTGCCGCCAAATTGGCCCGCTGTTGTGACGGAAGCAACCGCTGTGCGTGATGGCTTCGGGGACGCGCGCTCACACGCCGTCATGCCACCCGCGCCGTTGCGGGTGCCGCGCTTTCTCGGGCTTCGTTAGCTTAGTCTCAGCCGACTCTCGTGATTACACCCGTCTCTCGACTCATCGCGCTCGTGCTCGTCGCGGGCTGTGCTCAGGCCGCGACCACCTCGCACTCGTCGGTGGCCGCGTCGACGCATCGTGCAGCCGCACCGGCGGAAGCGCTGGCCTCACCACCGCAATCCCCAGGCGCGCTCGCGCAGCTCGCATCGCAGCCGCTCGTCGTGTTTCCCGTGCAACTGATGCGGAACGCGGTCCCCGCCTGGAGCGACAAGCTCGGCGATCAGCGCGCGTACCTCTCGTCGGTCGATGACGAGATCGCCTTCGCCGCCCGCGAGCGGCGCTTTCGTGGGAAGTGGGCCTACCCAGCCGACCTCGCGCGTGCCGCACGCCGGAACCCGACGTACGCCGCGGACCCGTACACGATTGCCATCGACCCGCTGGGCCCCGTCGAGAAGGACCCCTCGAAGATCATCGGCGAGCCACTCGCCGGGCAGATGCGCGCGCTCGCAGCGTTGTTCGACGCCCGGTACGCCCTGCTTCCTGTGGAGCTGCGTTTCGCGCCCGACAGCGCGGGTGGTCGTGCGACGCTGCATCTCGTGATCATCGATGCGCGTCAGGCCAAATTACTCTGGAAGGGAGACGTGTCCGGCGACGCCGCCGCCTCCTTCTCCCCTGCGGTGGGCGCAGACCTCGCCGGTCGCGTCGCCGATCTGTTCACCGTTCCGCGTTGACCTCGAACACCGACTATGGGCGTCCCCTGCACGTTGATTCCTGGCGATGGCATTGGTCCCGACATCACTGATGCGACCGTCCGCATTCTCGCGGCGTCGGGCGCCGAGTTCGAGTGGGATCGCAAGCTCGCCGGGATGGCGGCCGTCGCGGAGTATGATGACCCGATGCCTGATGCCACCATCGAGTCGATCGAGCGGACTGGACTCGCGCTCAAGGGGCCGCTCGAGACACCGGTCGGTGGCGGCTATCGATCGGTGAACGTCGCGTTGCGCCGCACGTTCGATCTCTACGCGAACGTGCGACCGGCGCGTTCGGTCGTGCCCGGCGGACGGTTCGAGAACGTGGACATCGTCCTCATTCGCGAGAACACCGAAGGACTGTACTCCGGCATCGAGCATTACATCGCCATCGGTCCCGATCAGCGCGCCGCCGCGGAGTCGACGGCCGTGGTGACGCGTTATGGCTCCGAGCGCATCGTCCGCTATGCCTTCGAGTACGCGGTTGCTCACGGGCGGAAGAAGGTCACGCTCGTGCACAAGGCGAACATCCTGAAGTTCACCGGCGGCCTGTTCCGTGAGGTGGGTCAGGCGGTCGCGAAAGAGTACGTCGGACGCGTCGAGTTCGAGGAGCGAATCGTCGATGCCATGGCCATGCAGCTCGTCATCAAGCCGGAGGCGTTCGACGTCGTCGTCACGACGAATCTCTTCGGCGACATTCTCTCCGACCTGATCTCGGGGCTCGTGGGCGGACTCGGGTTGGCACCCGGTGCGAATCTCGGCGCGAACGCAGCGATCTTCGAGGCCGTGCACGGGACCGCGCCCGACATCGCCGGGAAAGGCGTCGCGAATCCGGGAGCGCTCGTGTACGCTGCCTGCCTCATGCTCGACCACCTCGGCGATCACCAACGCGCGCGACGTATTCGCGACGCGATGGAGGGACTCATTCGCGAGCGGAAGACCGTGACGCGCGATCTCGGCGGTACCGCCACGACGGCGCAGTTCACCGACGCCATCATCGCTCGCCTCCGGTAACGCCAGGGCGCCACCGTGCTGACGGTGCTTCACGTATCCGATCTGCACTTCGGGTGGCCGGCGGTGCCCGATCAGATCGACGCCATCGAAGATGTCATTCAGGAGCGGCGGTTCGACGTCGTCGCGATCTCGGGTGATCTCTCGCAGCGAGCACGCGCGGGAGAATTTCAGCGAGCGCATGCATTCATCCGCGACGCTCGTCGCGTGAGCAAGACGATCGTGGTCCCCGGCAACCACGATGTGATGTGGTGGCGCGCACCGCTCGGCTTCGGGGACGACGACCGCATCTCCGAGAGCTACCGCACGCACGTCTCCGAAGATCTCGAGCCAACGCTTCGCGTTCCCGGCGCCACGTTTGTCGGGCTCAACACGGCGCACGGCGTGACGCGCCACACGCTCACGTGGCGCGTCAGGGATATCTCGATCATCGGTGCGCTGCGGAAATCACAGCTCGAGCACGCGCGCGAAGAGTTCGAGGGTTCGCGGGCGGGGGATGCGCGCGTTATCGTCATGCACCATAATCCGGTCAAGGGCGAGCTCTCGGGGCGACACGGTCTGAAGGACACGCGGAAGGTGCTCGGCGCCTTCGCGCAGATGGGCGTCGACCTCGTGCTCTGCGGCCACGACCATCAGGAAGCCGTTCACTACATCGAGCACACGCAGAAGGGTACGGTGATCTCGACAGCTGGGACCGTTTCGAGTCGGTCGCGAGGGGGGCGGCCATCTTCCCTCAACGTCATTACGATTCGTCCGGAGAACATCGAGGTGGCCACGCTTGTATGGACCGCCAGCGACAAGACGTTCACGCCAGGACCGAGCCGGTGCTTCGATCGTTAGGCAGACTGTTTACCCGCCCCCACGCGCAGCTCGACCTCCCGCTCGACGGTCCGCCGCGTGACGCGGCGGAATTGCTCGAGCGGTTGCGGGCGCTCGGGCTGACGGGGGTCGACCGGTGCCGCCTTACGCGAAACCGCGCCGTGATGGTGAGCTACCGCGGGCGCGAGCTGCGTGTTCACGAGGGATATCTCACGGCGCCGGTGGACGTGCTGGCCGCCATCGCGACGTTCGTGAGCGGGCGAACGGCCGCGTCGCGCAGAAGCGCGCGGCAGCGGATCCTCGCGTACCCCGTCGCCCGCCCGGCGCGCATGCGCCGCCCCGACGCGCCACATCCCGATGACGCGCAGCTCATGCGACGTTTGACCGACTGGCATCGCCGCTACAATGAGCGTCATTTCGGCGGCGCGCTGAAGCCCATCGCCGTCCGCGTCTCCCGCCGCATGCGCGCGCGGCTCGGCCACTACATGTCCGCCTCGCCGTCCGGCGAGGCGTCCGAGATTGTCGTGAGCCGCCGTCACATTCGCCGCCACGGGTGGGACGAGGCGCTTCACACGCTGCTGCACGAGATGGTGCATCAGTGGCAGGATGAGACCGGCCACCCGATCGACCATGGCCGCCTGTTCCGCGCCAAGGCCCGCGAAGTCGGCGTGACGCCGTCGGCGCGCCGGACGGTCACGCCGGTGCGTTCGCGCCGCGAGGTCGGAACGCCGACGAACGCCCCAGCCGCACCACATATCTCGATCAAGGCGGCACGCGGGGAGTAGCGCGCGCAGCTGTCCGCCTTCGGCTGCCGACCACTGACGGCTGCCGACTGACGACTACCGGCTGCCAACCGTCGTCGGCCGACGACTGTATCTTTAGCTCCATGCCAACTCCCACTGACTTCTACGACATCGACAGCGTGCTCGCCGAGGAAGAGCGAGCCGTTCGCGATAGTGTTCGGCGCTTCGTCGACGAGCGCGTGCTTCCGATCATCGGCAACTGCTACGTCGAGGGACGATTTCCGAAGGAGCTGATCCCCGAGATGGCCGGTCTCGGCGTCCTCGGCGCCAACCTCCCCGAGGAATACGGATGCTCGGGGCTCAACAACGTCGCGTATGGGCTCATCATGCAGGAGCTCGAGCGCGGCGACTCCGGAATTCGCTCGTTCGCGTCGGTACAGGGCGCGCTCGTGATGTACCCCATCTACGCGTTCGGCAGCGAAGAGCAGAAGCGCAAATGGCTGCCGGCGATGGCGAAGGGCGACGTGATCGGCTGTTTCGGGCTGACGGAGCCTGATTACGGATCGAACCCCGCCGGCATGGTGACGATGGCCCGCGAGCAGAACGATGGGACGTGGGTCATCAACGGCGGGAAGATGTGGATCACCAACGGATCCCAGGCGCAGGTCGCAATCGTGTGGGCGAAGACGAACGGCGACAAGTCGGACAAGTCGATCCGCGGCTTCATCGTCCCCACGGACACGAAGGGCTTCACGGCCAGGGATCAGAAGGGCAAGCTCTCACTCCGTGCCTCCGATACGAGTGAGCTCGTCTTTCAGGATGTATGCGTGAGCGCCGACGCCATCCTCCCCAAGTCCGGTGGACTCAAGAGTCCCCTCATGTGCTTGACGCAGGCGCGCTACGGGATCTCGTGGGGCGCGATCGGTGCGGCGATGGCGTGTTTCGAGGAATCGCTGTCGTACGCGCGGAACCGCGTGATGTTCGACAAGCCGTTGGCAGCGTTCCAGCTTCAGCAGGCGCGGCTGGCCGAGATGGTGAGCGAGATCGTGAAGGCGCAGCTCGTGTCGCTGCATCTCGGCCGCCTCAAGGACCTCGGCACGATGACGCCACAGCAAGTGTCGCTCGCAAAGCGGAACAACGTGAACATGGCAACGAACATCGCGCGCGAGGCGCGGCGGCTCCTCGGCGCGAACGGCATTCTCGCCGAGTACGCGTCGATGCGGCACATGGCGAACCTCGAGAGCGTTTACACGTACGAGGGAACGCACGACGTGCACACGCTGATTCTCGGTCAGGCGGTGACCGGGATCAACGCGTTCAATTAAGCGGACCCCGGAGCGCGAGTCAGTCGATGACGGTTGTCGCGCGCTGGACGCTGGTGCTCGTTGCGGTCATCTCGGCGGCGAGCGGGGCGCAGCCGCCCACCGGCGTTGGGAGCGCTCGCCGCGAACCTCCGCGAGTCCGCGTCCAGCCGCCATGGCGCGTGAGTATTCGCGCTGATAACGACGCGTTCAACTTCTGGCGACCCATCACCCAGCGGCCCGACAAGGAATACACGAACGGCGACGAGGCGGAGTTCGAGGCCGCGGCCGCACCGTGGTGGGGCAAGCGATTCGCGAAGGGGAGTGCGCCGTGTACAGGCACGGAGCGCGACGACGACCGCTGCCTCATGACCTCGTTTTCGATCGCGCAGGAGATGTACACCCCGCGCCCGAGTCGCGAGCCCCGAGAGGTTCCCGATTGGGAAGCCGATCGCCCGTACGCGGCGTGGCTTTATGCGAGCGGCGCGGCGCGTGTCATCTCCGAGCGCTCGCTGCGCACGGTGGAGGTGAAGCTGGGCGTCACCGGCCCGCCGGCAGTGGGTGAGTTTGCGCAGAAGACGGCACACAAGCTCACGGGCGTGTACTCGCATGACCCGATCGGCTGGGATACGCAGATCGGCTTCGAGATTGGCGCGAACGCCGCGGTCCGAGAGTCGCGACGGTTCGTCGCGCGAACGGCGGCTGGGCGCGCCGTGTTCGACTTCGTGCCGCACGCCGGCGCGTCAGTCGGTAACGTGCTCACCGACGTCGACGCCGGGTTCACGACGCGGGTGGGCTTCAACCTCTCGAACCCGTGGTGGACGACAGAGTGGCGCACGCGGTCCCCGGTCGAGCTCTACCTCCTCGGCGGCGCACGGGGACAGGCTGTTGCCCGGAACATCACGCTCGACGGCAACACGTTAGGCGCGGAGCGTCGCGTCGACCGCGTCCCGCTCGTCGGGGAGTATTCCATCGGCATCGGCGCGCGATTCCACGGCCTCGTGGCGTCGTGGAAGGCGGTAACGAGGACCCGCGAGTACACGACGGGCCCGACGGCGCACGCGCACAGCGTGCTGTACGGCGGTTTCGAGATGCGGGCCCGCGATCGCTGATACGGCTGGACTCGACCGGGGGACCCGTCTACCTTTCCTTGTGAAATCCTTCACAAGCGAGGTACGACGGGTGAAGATCGCCGTCTGCATCAAGCGCGTCCCCGAGATGGACGTGCGCTTCAAGATCGCGCCGAGCGGCACGAGCGTCGACGAGACCGGTCTCAAGTGGGACATGAGCGACTTCGACGGCTACGCGGTCGAAGCGGCGCTGCAGATGACGGAAAAGCTCGGGACGGGCGAAGTCGTCGTCCTTACGCTCGGCCCCGACGCGGCCCAGGAGACGTTGCGGAAGGCGCTCAGCATGGGCGCCGCGCGCGCGATTCACCTCAAGGCCGACGCGATTCCGTTCGACAATTTCGCCATCGCGAAGGCGCTGGCCGCGGAGCTCGCCGGCGGCGGCTTCGACCTCGTCATGTTCGGTAAGCTGTCCATCGACTCATCGAACGGCGCCGTTGGCCCGATGACCGCGGAGCTGCTGAACCTGCCGTGCGTCACCGCCGCGTCCAAGCTCGAGATCGCGGGCGGGAAGGGAACCGCGCGGCGCGAGCTCGAGGGCGCAGCAGAGCTGCTCGAGTTTCCGCTCCCGGCCGTCGTGACGATCGACGAGGGAGTCGCCCGGCCGCGCTATCCGTCGCTCAAGGGGATCATGGCGGCGAAGAAAAAGCCGCTCGAGGTGAAGCCCGCACAGCTGGGCGAGGTTCGTCTTACCGTCACGACCATGGCGCTGCCGCCCGAGCGGCCGGCGGGCCGGATCATCGGCGAAGGCGTCGCCGCTGTCCCCGAGCTCGTGCGCCTCCTCCAGACCGAAGCGAAGGTGCTCTGATGGCGAATCACATTCTCGCCTTCGCCGAGGTGCGCGGCGGGGAACCGCGCAAGGTAGCGTTCGAGTCGGTCACCGCCGCGCGCGCGCTCGCTGACGCCGCGGGGGGGGAAGTGCACGCGGTGCTCGCCGGCGCGCCGGGTGTCGCCGCAAAGGCCGAGTCGTTAGGCACGTACGGCGCCGATGTCGTGGTCGTGGTGGAGCACGCGACGTTCGCCGACTACAACCCCGAGGCGCTCGCGGCCTTCGTCGCCGAGCGGGTGAAGAGCGGCGGTCACCGTGCTGTCGTGTTCACGGCGTCCGCGCAGGGGAAGGATCTGGCGCCGCGCGTCGCCGCGAAGCTTGGCGTTCCACTCGCCGCCGACCTCTCGACCGTTCAGCTCACCGGCGACAAGGTGGTCGGCACGCACCCGGTGAACACGGGCAAGGTGCTCGCAACGGTCTCGTTGACGGCCACGCCCGCCGTCGTTTCGATCCGCCCGGGCGCGGTGACGGCCGCGCCGGCGGCTCGCACGGCGCGCGTCGAGACTGCGTCGCCGGCGGGTGACCCCGGCGTCTCTCGCGTTAGGGTCACGCAGACGATCGTCGGGAACACCGCGAAGCTCGACCTCGGCGACGCCCCGGTGATCGTGAGCGGCGGGCGTGGCCTGCGCGCGGCAGAGAACTTCAAGCTGGTCGAGGATCTCGCCGCCGCATTCGGCAACGCCGCGGTCGGCGCGACGCGCGCGGTGACCGATGATGGATGGCGACCGCATAGCGATCAGATCGGACAGACCGGTCGTCAGGTGAGTCCCGACCTCTACGTGGCGGTCGGGATCTCCGGCGCGATTCAACATCTCGCGGGGATGCGAACGTCGAAGACCATCGTCGCGATCAACAAGGACCGCGAGGCGCCGATCTTCAAGGTCGCCGACTACGGCATCGTCGGTGACGTGCTCGAGATCGTGCCCGCGCTGACGGCCGCCGTGCGTCAGGCGAAGGGCTCGCACTAGCGACTCTCGGCGGCGTCGGCCGCGCTACACCTCCGGAAGAGCGAAGTTCCCTGTGCCGTCGCCTTTCAAGCATGAAGGCGGCGGCACGGCCCTTGTACATAGAGAGGATCCGCTCGTTATGCAGAGCGATCGATCTCAACCGTGAGGAAAAATGAAACGCTTGATTGTCGGAGCACTTGCCATCGCAGTCGCGGCGGCGCCGGTGGCAGCTCAGGAAGCGACGTTCTCCCGAAAGCCCGCCGTGTTCACGCTGACCCCGTACGTCGGGTACATGAACTTCGGTGACTACTTCGAGAGCTCGAACGGCGTCGAGTTCTCGAACGAGAACGGCGCCCTCTACGGCGCGCAGGCCCAGCTCGACCTTGGCCGCTACATCTCGATTCTCGGCAACTTCGGCTACTCGAGCTCGAAGTTCACGTTCGAGAATTACTTCGGCGCGAACAACGATCTGAACCTGAACGACGTAGGCGTGTGGCTCTACGACGGCAACCTGCAGCTGCGTCTTCCGGTGCCCGAGGGTGCGGCCGGCGGGATCTCTCCATTCGTGCAGGCCGGCGCTGGTGCAATCCGCTGGTCGTCGGACAACGATGACATCACGTCCGAGAGCTCCACGAATGCCGCGTTCAACTTCGGTGGCGGCGTCGACTGGCAGATCGGGAAGCTCGGCATCCGCCTGATGGCCAAAGACTACGTGACGTCGCTCGACTGGAGCGACTTCGGCGAAGTCCAGCTCGAGGACCGCAAGGCCCACAACTGGGCGTTCACGGCCGGGTTCAAGATCGGCTTCTAAAACGCGCGACTGAGCTGGTAGCTGTTCGCTGGAACTGGTCGATACAGGGTAACGGCCTCGGGACGGAAAAGCCTCCCGAGGCCGTTTCACGAGCAGCTACGTCCTGCGCACAGCAAGCAGCCGTTGTTCAAGGTGCTGTTCAGCAGCTCACCCTGCAGCGCAGTTGGACGCGGTTTGCGTCAACCGGTTCCAGGTTCCAGTAACCAGCGCCGTTGGAACGTGGCCGAGGTGTGGCCCGTTGCCAAGGATGTTAGTATCGGGGCATGCCTACCACCCAGAACGTCGCCTTTCTCTTCGTTCTCGTCGCGGCGCTTGGCTTCTTCTCGTACAACGCCCAACGCCTCGTCCGCTATCTCAACATAGGGCTGCCCGAGGGCCGGACCGACGATCCGTTGACGCGACTGCGCAACGTCATCGTCATCGGGATTGGTCAGTCGAAGATTCTCCGCGACCCCGTCGCGGGCGTGCTGCACGCCGCGGTCTTCTGGGGGTTCATCGTAATCACCGTCGGCACGGCGGAAATTCTCGTCCAGGGGGTGCTGCCGGCGTTCAGGTTCGACGCGCTGCTCCCCGCGCCGATCTACGGCCTCTTCCTGCTCTCGCAGGAGTTGTTCGCAGGGCTGGTGCTCGCGGCTGTCGCCGTCCTCCTCTATCGGCGCCTCGTCGTGAAGCCGCGGCGCCTTCAGGGCGACAACGTTCATTCAGGGGACGCGATCTTCATCCTGTCGATGATCGCCGCCCTCATGATCACGCTGCTCGTGACGGCGGCCTTCGAGCGCGTCATCGAGCCGCGATACGCGATGGCCGTGCAACCGTTCTCTGCGCCGCTCGCGATGGTGTTCTCGGGCGTGCCGGTCTCGGTCGCGGAAGCGATTGCGACGACGAGCTGGTGGGCGCACGCGGTGCTCGTGCTCGTGTTCCTCAACTACCTGCCGTACTCGAAGCACCTGCACGTCATCACATCGCTGCCGAACACGTATTTCTCGAACACGAGTGGACCGGGCGTACGCGGGCTCATGCGGCCGATGGATCTCGAGGCTGAAGGCATCGAGACGTTCGGGGCGGCCGACGTTCGCGATCTCACGTGGAAGAACCTGCTCGACGGCTACTCCTGCACGGAGTGTGGTCGCTGTACCGCCGCGTGTCCGGCGAACCTCACCGGCAAGGTCCTGAGCCCGCGCAAGATCGTCGTGAACACGCGGCAGCGGACGATGGAGCTCGCGCCACTCGTGGTGGGCGACCGCGCCGAGCTCGCGGCGCCAGCACTTGCGGCGGGCGAAGGCGCCGACGCAGGGACGACCACGCTCGAAGCGATTCGGACGAACCGGCTGCTCGACAACTACATCACCGAAGAAGAGCTGTGGCAGTGCACGTCCTGCCGCGCATGCGTGCAGGAGTGCCCGGTCTCGATCGACCAGCTCGATGTGATCAATCAGCTCCGCCGCAACCTCGTTCTCACGGAGTCACGCTTCCCGGAGGAAATCCAGCCGGCGTTCGAGTCGCTCGAGCGAAATGGGGCTCCGTGGGCGTTCCAGCCCGCCGATCGCGGGCGCTGGGCCGACGGCCTCGGCGTCGTCACCATGGCCGAATGGGTCGAGCGCGGTGAGCGTCCGGACGTCCTGTTCTGGGTCGGATGCATGGCATCGTTCGACGATCGCGCGAAGAAGATCGCGGTCGCGTTCGCGCGCATTCTCGACACTGCCGGCATCCGCTTCGCGATCCTCGGCCAGGAGGAGTCGTGCAACGGCGATCCCGCGCGTCGCATGGGAAACGAGTACCTCTACCAGATGCTGGCGAAGCAGGCGATCGAGACACTCGACCGCTACGAGGTGATGACGATCGTCACCACCTGCCCACACTGCTTCCATCAGATCGGTAACGAGTTTCCACAGCTCGGTGGGAACTACGAGGTCATTCACCACTCGACGTATATCGAGCGCCTTCTCGAGCTCGGTCGCGTGCCCGTGACGGAACACGGCCAGCGTCTCGTCGTCGCTTACCACGACAGCTGCTACCTCGGCCGATACAACGATGTGTACGATGCGCCGCGGGAGACGCTTCGTCGTGCGCTGCCGGTCGTGACGATCGCCGAGCCGCCGCGAACGCGGAGCCGAGGTCTGTGCTGTGGCGCCGGTGGCGGGCGGATGTGGATGGAGGAGAAGCAAGGGAAGCGAATCAACGTCGAGCGCACCGAAGAGCTGCTCGCGACGGGTGCGGATGCGCTCGCAGTCGCGTGCCCGTTCTGCATGACGATGATCTCCGACGGCGCCAAGGCCCTCGGCGCCGACGTGCCGGTGTACGATATCGCCGAGGTCGTCGCGAGCCGTCTGCCTGCCTGACCGCACGTATCCGGTCGATCCTCCGACGGACGCCCCGGTCGCAAGGAGTTGGACCTGGATGCTGCAGGGTAGCGCCCTCGGGACGAAAGGCCGCCCGCCGCAGTTTCATCAGCAGCACGCTGGTCCGGCTCTCAGTAAGCAGCGCTCTTGAAGCAGCCCTTCTTGACACCGTCTGCTTCCAGCCCGATAGTAAACCACATGGTTTACTCCCAAGCCCATCTCGACGCCGCGTTCGGCGCGCTCGCCGACAGCACCCGACGCGCCATTCTCGCCCAGCTCGCCCGCGGTGATCGCACGATCAAGGAGATCGCCGACGGCTTCGACATGACGCTGCCCGGCGTCTCCAAGCATCTCCGCGTGCTCGAACGTGCCGGCCTCGCGACCGTGCGCCGCGAGGGGCGCGTCAGGCGCTGCCACCTCGTGGCGGCGCCGTTGCGTGATGCCGCGAGCTGGATCGACCGTTACCGGAGCTTCTGGGAGGCGAGCTTCGATCGTCTCGCCACGTATCTCGACGCCACTCTCACCGAGGAGGATCCCGCATGCCTAACGCCACCATCGCGACCGGGCCAGCTGTCACGACGCTCGAAGTCCGCCGCACGTTCGCCGCGTCGCGGCAGCGCGTCTTCGACGCGTGGACGACGGCCGAAGCGCTGAAGCAGTGGCACGCGCCGGAGAACGCCGAGGTCCAGCGCGCCTCCGTCGACTTCCGGGTAGGCGGGCGCTACCTGATCGAGATGCGCGGCAACGACGGGAACCTCCACCGTGTCGGCGGCGAGTATCGCGAGATCGATGCGCCGAAGCGCCTCGTCATCACGTGGGCGTGGCAAACAGGCACGCGGAAGAGCGAGTCGATAGTCACGGTGGAATTCCACGAGCGCGGCGTCGAGACCGAGGTGGTCCTCCGCCACGAAGGCCTGGTGACGGAAGAGGAGCGCGCCGGCCATCGTCACGGCTGGGTGGGCTGCTTCGAGAAGCTCGCGGCAGTGGTGTAGCCCCAGCGCTCCCGCCTATCGGGATTCCAGCCGTCGCCGATGCTCGGCTTCCTCCGGCGTCTCCTCGATGATGACCGTGAGTCGCCCTCGCTGCAGGTGCGCCGAGACCGGTCGCTTGCAGCGCGCGCAGCTCGTCGCCCCGAAGCGCTGGAGCGCGTCCCGGTCGAGCGGAGCGCCGCAGCCGGGGCAGTGAACCGCGACGCCAAGGGGCGGCCGCGACGGCGTGATGAGGTGCAACCGTGGAGCGGACGGTGTCACCGCGCGCGCCTGCGTTGGCGTCGGGCGAGGCGGCGCCGGCCGTGAAGGCGCCGCCTTGGCGGGCGCCGGACTGGTCGGCACGCCCAGTCGCTCGCCGGTGCTCGCGATCAGAAACGCCCGCTCGCGCGCACTCATGCCCTGGAGTTGCTTCGCGGTCACGATACCCTGCCGAACGAGCGCGTCGGTGCTCACCCCGGGCATGGATGCGCCTAACGCATCCAATCGGCTTCGCTCCGCCGACGTATCGGAGACCAGAGACCGTAGGCTCCGGCCAATCCACTTGATCAGGCCGTACGCGATACCGAGCAGCGCGAGCGCTTCGGCGCCGTACTTGAAGCTGATGGGCACGAAGTGGAAACGGGGAGACGAGGTGTCGGCGGCGACGAACGGACGCCCGGGCCCGGGTGTCCGATGTCGATAGCTTCTGAGGTTGACGCCCTACGGCAGACACGAGTAATCAGCCGACCGCTGGGTCTCGAGGCCAGCCCCGGTCGTGTGACTTTCGTCGCAGACGTCATGTGGTGACCGCCGCACTACACGCCGGCGGCATGGCAAGTGTCAGCCATGGACCTTCCGTGCAAGATACGCGGAAGGAGGAAGCTCGACGCGGGTCGCGCGAGGCCGGCCAACTCAGGACTGATTACCGTCTACTGGCAACTGACGACTCGTTTCCTGGTCGTCGGCTGATGTCGAGCCGGCGCCGCGCGACTGACCCGTCCCGACATGGCCAGTCTCCTGTCGAGCTAGCGACGTCGGATCTCGTAGATGTCGATCGTCTGCTTGATCCCCGGTTCCTCGTAAGGCACGCGCTCCGCGACGCCAACGATCATTCCGCGGTCGCCTGCCTTCTCCACGAACTCCGGGGCAGCGAGCCGGCCCGGATCCGCGACGATCGCAGTCCCTCGGCCGGTCATCGTTCGGTCGATGACGGCGGCGATCAGCTCCGCGTACTCACGCTCGTAGAGCACGTCGGACGCAACCACGAGGTCGAACCGGCCGAGATCGTGCGGAAACCGTCGCCAGTCCGCCGACTGCGTCGCGATGAGCGCGCCGGTATTCGCCAGCACGTTGAGCGCCGTGAAGCGGAGCGCGTCGTCGTAGTAGTCAGTGGCCGTCACCTCGAAACCGGCGATCGCGGCCGCCACCGATGCGAGCCCGACGCCACACCCGAGCTCCAGCATGCGACGATCGGCTGGCGTCATGCGAACGATGTGCTCGGCAAGGGTGCGTGCCGCGGGCCAGATGTCGGCCCAGTACGGCAGCCGTTCGTCCTCCGCGAACGCCTCCTCACTGATGAGCGCATCGGCGTTCCGCGGGTGATACATCGTCACGACCCGGCCCGCGAGCGGGACATCGGTGGTCGTGATGTCGAACTCGGAGCGCAGCGTCTCGAGCGTTTGCTGCACGACGGCAGTCGCTTCCGCCGAGAGCGTCGGAGTCGCCGGCACGATCATAACGCGAATGTTGCAGAGAGCGCGGCTTCCCCGCCAAGGGGCAGCGCGTTGAGCCGCTCCCCAGCCTCGACACGCGGGCGATCCTCCGGGACGACGAGCAACGCGTTTGCGCGCGACATCGACGTCAGAATACCCGAGCCCTGCGGTCCCGTGAGCCTGGCGGTCACGACGCCGTCGTCGCGCGTCGTCACCACGCATCGCAGGAAATGCGTGAGCCGCGCGCCGATGTGCACCGGC
>Ga0075430_100003032_pt1 | contig 14048 bp, 9 predicted proteins | sample RhiMetdeltSRZDD4_FD_75294 | JGI IMG/M metagenome (GOLD analysis project Ga0075430, IMG submission 75294) | Populus rhizosphere microbial communities from Tennessee, USA - Rhizosphere MetaG P. deltoides SRZDD4 | ecosystem: Host-associated > Plants > Roots > Rhizosphere > Soil | place: USA... | reverse complement strand
GTGGCAGAGAGGGAGAGTGGGGCCATGGCTGCGCGCCGCGCACGCCGGCGCTCCAGCGCTGCATCGATCAGCAGGATTGCTTGGTTCACGGCCAGCCCAATGACTAGGATCACGCCAACCGCCGCCTCGCGGGTGAATCCGGCCTTTGCGGCCCAGAATGCCGCGATCACGCCGGCGAGGGCGAGGGGGATCGCCAGAAACACCATCCACGCGCCCCACACCGAATCGAAGACGATCGCCACGGACAGAATCACGAGCACCAGCCCGATCCCGAACACGAGCCACAACCCTTTCTCGCTCTCGTCAGGCACGAAGCCGAAGCCGCCCTGCGCGTCGGCGACGCTGTAGCCGGCGGGCACGCTGATGGACGCCAGGAATGCCCGGTGTGTTCGCTGCGCGAGCCGACCGGGCCCGCGAAACTCGTACGCCACGATGCGCACGTACTGCTGATCCTCTCGGCTGATCGAGCTGATCGCCTCCCGCTCGCCGACCGCCGCGACATCCCCGATGCGAACGGGCGTCGACGTCGCGGTAGGGATGAGCGCCTCGCGCAGTTCGTCGAGCGACCGGTCGCGTGCGCCGCTGGCCTTCACGGTCACCGGCACCTCGTCGCCGCCAATCTCCAGGAGCTGCCGGCCCACCGGTCCGCGCACCTCACGCGCGACCGCCTGCGTGAACTGGGCGGCGGTGATCCCGTAACGGGCGAGGGCGTCGCGATCCGGGTCGAGCGTCACGGCGTAGCCGCGCTCACGCGCGAAGAAGCTTGCCGCGTTCACGTTGATGTCGCGGACGCGCGGGATCTTTTCGAGGCGCTCCTTGAGGTCGAATGCCAACCGCTCCACCCCGTCGTACGAGTAACCGAGGATGCGGATGCGATTCGTCTGGATCGATGCCGCGCCGAAGCCTGACGAGAACCCCGGTCCCTGTCCAAACACGCTCACCGACGCGCCGCCGATGAAAACCGCGCGCTGGGTGAGCTGCTCCTCGAGATCTTGCGGCCGTCCGCTGAATTGTCCTTCCCTCGTGAAGAGCACACTCATGCGTGCGCTCGTTCCCCAGCTCTGTGCGGTTACCTGCTCAACCTCGGGGTAGTTCCGCAGCGCGATCCGCTCGAGCTCCCGGATCCCCCAGTCGAGGCTCGCGGGGTCACTCCCGCGGGGGAAGGAGAGCGATGCGCTGAGCGTCGTGCGCTGGCTACCGCCATACCGGCCAAAGGCGAAGCGCGGCACCTTCCTCACAAACGCCCAACTCAGGACGCCGAGCACGGTCACGGTCCCGATCAGGGTCGCCCAACGCCAGCGGAGCAGGGCGATGACCATCCTCGCATAGGCTCGCCGTGCGCGAGGCCAGTGCGCCTGTCGGATGCGGTGCCCGGCACCTAACGCGGGGACGAGCAGCAGCGCCGACACGACCGACCACGCGAGCGCGAGCGCGAACGCCGCGGCGAACGGCACGAACGCGGCGCGCGCATCGCCTTGAAGGTAGAGGAACGGCAGCAGGACGATCCCCGTCGTGAGCGTCGAGCCGACGACCGCGGGCAGAATGCGGCGCGCCGCCGTGGCGCGGCCATCCGGCGTGTCCGGCTGCGTGCCGAGTCGACTGACGACGATCACGCCGTTGTGCACGAGGATCCCGATCCCCATGCCTAGGCCTGCAAGCGTCAGCAGGTTCGCCGGAATGTTCAGGAGGAAGAGCCCGAGCGCGGTGCCCGCGATGGCAACGGCCGCGCTCGCCATCACGAGCGTGACGGCGCGGGCGTTCCGCAAGAGCAGGACGAGCACGATCGTGACCGCGACGAAGGCGATCGCACCTCGCGTGACGAGGTCGCGGAGCTGCCGGGCGAGTGGTACGCTCTCGTCGGCCACGATGCGGAAGCGCACGCCGGGTAGCAGCGCTGGCTCGAGCTCGTCGAGTGCCGTGCGCACCGCGTTGACGGTCTTGATGGCGTCCGCACCCGGCAGGCGCGACACGCTCATGGCGATCGCCGGGTTGCCGTTGATCCGGAAGAACCGCCCACGCGCATCCTCTTCCGGACGGATCGTCGCCAACTCGCCGAGGCGGAAGATCCGACCTCCGGGGCCGCGAACCGGGAGCGCGTTGAGCTCCTCCAGGACCTGTGGCTGGTCGCGCACGACCACCTGGCGCTCGGTGCTGCCGAACCGCTCCTCGCCTAACGCGCGAACGATCCGCGCCTCGCTGAGCGCGCTACCGAGCGCGGCGGGCGAGATGTTCAGCTGTCGCAGCAGCGCCGCGTCGTAGGAGACCGACACTCCGAGCTCGGTTCCACCCTGGACGCTGATCCCCGACACGCCCGCCACCGCGCTGAGACGCGGGTTCACTTTCTCGTCGGCCAGCTTCTGGAGCGTGCCGGGGGTATATGGTCCGGAGACCGTGAACAGCAGCAGCGGCTGCTCCTCGAGGTTTTCCGGCACATAGTTCGATACGCTGGGCGCACTTGATCCCGGCGGGAACTCCGGCCGCAACAGCTCGAGGCGCTCGAGGATGCCGAGTCGCGCGAGCTGCACATCGGCCTTCGGCTCCAGCTCCACCGTGAGCGACGCCGTCTCGTCGCGTGACTGACTCGAGGTGCGCCGTACGCCGCGCACGCCCTGGATGGCCGTCTCGATCGGCGATGTGATGTATGTCTCCACGAGCTCGGCCGAAGCCCCAGGCCACGTGGCGTTCACATTCAGCCGAGGTAGCTCGATGCTCGTACGCGTCGCGAGGGCCAGGCGTGTGAACGACACGCCCCCCGCGAGCAGGATCGCGACGGATGCGGCGAGAACGACCGCGGGCCTCCGTGTAGCCCAGTGAATCATTGTCATTCCGAGGGGCGAAGCCTCGAGGAATCGCGCTCGTCCTGGTAGAGGGGTCCCTCTTTCGGGACGACGGCGATTCCTCCCTCCGCTCGGAATGACAGCGACGCACGTTTCTCCAGCACCGCGTACGCCGTTGGCAACAGGAAGAACGTCACGAGTAGCGCCGACACCGATCCGCCGATGACACCCGCCGCGAGCGGTTGGTAGAGCGCTCCGCCGCTCCCGAGTCCGAACACGAGCGGCAGCACGCCAGTGATCGTCGTGAGCGACGTCATCGCGATGGCGCGCAGTCGTTGTCGTCCGCCCAGCAACACCGCGTCGTGAAGCGAGTGGCCATCCTCACGGAAGCGCCGGATCGCGTCGAGCTTCACGACCGCTTCGTTGTCTGCCATGCCGATCATCACGACGATGCCGATGAGCGAGACGGCGTTCAGGCTTTGCCCGGTCAGCCAGAGGAACACGAGCCCGCCCGCCGCGGCGAGCGGCACAGTGAGCATGACGACGAGCGGCAGCGTGAACGAGGCGAATTCGCCGGCGAGAACCAGGAAGACGAGCGCAACACTCAGAATCGCCACGAGGAGTAACTGATCGGTCGTGCGCCGTTGCTCGGCGTCCGCGCCGGTGACACGCCAGGTGAGGCCAGCGGGAACAGGGAGCGTCGCGAGCACGTCCTCGACGTCCTCGGCGGCCTTCGCCGTCCCACCCTCCTCGATCAGGCCCTCGACGACAGACACGGGCCGCTGACCGACGCGTACGACCTCGATCGGCGCGCGCGTCTCTTTGTAGCTCACGAGCTGGCCGACCGGCACACCGTCCACTGGGGTCGCGAGCGCCGCGTTGAGGTCCTCGTTTGCGCTGCCACCGAATCGAACCGCGATGGGCGTTCGGCGATCGGTTTCCCGAAGCTCGCTCGCCGCGACGCCACCGAGCCCACCGGACAGTGCGTTGACGACGCTGGTCGCGGCGATGCCACGTTGCGCGAGACGCTCGCGCTCGAGCGCGACCTCGACGATCGGCTGCGTTCCACCATACGCGTCGCGGACGTCGGCGAGCGTCTTCAGGCCTCGCATCAGTGTGCGGGCGGAGTCGGCCCACCGCTGCGACTCGGCGAGCGTGGGCGCGCTCACCTCGACGGCCACGAGCCGTCCCTCCCGACCAATGAGACTCCCGAACTCGGACTGTCCGGCGAGGTCGAGGGCGAGCGCACCCTGGGCGAGATCCGGTACGGCGGCGCGGAGTGCGTCGGCGAACCGTCGTGCGTCGCGTCCCGCTGGGACGGGGACGAGCACCTGCGCCGTGGCGGAGGATCCGACGGCGGCGCCGGCGAGCACCTCCTCGTCCGTGGCGATACCCACCCGGCTGTAGATCCCGCGCGCGCCTAACGCACGCGCCACCTCTTCGACGCGGGTGGCCTGGCGAATCGTCTCCTCGATGGCCGTGCCTTCGGGAAGCTGCATGACGGCGACGACCATCCGCTCATCGACCTGGGGGAGGATCTCCTTCGGAAGGCGACTCGTCACCCAGATCGTGCCGGCGACACCGACGGCGATGGCCGCGAACACCTTGCCGGGGTTCGCGAGCGACCAGCGCATCCCGCGCTCGTAGCGCTCCGCCAAGTGGCCGCCAAGTCGCTGGAGTCGGTCGGGCGGACGCTGGGGTCGCGGCTCCGCAGCGTACGCAGCCGCGTTTCCGACGCGCCGGCGACCCACGATCATCACCGGCATCAGCGTCAGCGCGAGGATGAGCGACGCGCCGACTGAGGTCACCACGCTCAGCGAGAGGTCCCGGAACAGCGCTGCCGCGAGCCCTTTGACGAAGATGATGGGCCCGAAGACGAGGAGCGTGGTAAGCGTACCGGCGGTGAGCGGCCCGGCGACCTCCTGCGTCGCCTGAATCACCGCATCGAGCCGTTGCTGGAACGACAGCCGGGTCCCGGTTCCCGGTTCCCGGTTCCCACGCTGAGCTGCCAGTTCCTCCACCCTGCGATTCGAAGCCTCGGCCACGACGATCGCATTGTCCACCAACAGGCCGACACCTAACGCGAGTCCGCCGAGCGACAGCACGTTCACGGTGACGTCGAGCGCCTGCAGGATGACCAGGGCGAGCATCACCGACAGCGGTACCATGAGCCCGATGGCCATGGACGAGCGCCAGTCCCGCAGGAAGAGCAGGATGACGAGAATGGACAGGATGCCGCCGATGACGATCTCCTGACCCAGGTTCGAGAGCGCGTCGACGACGAAGTCCGCCTGTGCCGCCACGACGTGCATCCGTATGTCGGTGAACTCTTTCTGGAGTGCCTCGACGATCGCGTAGATGTCGCGCGTCACGGCAACCGTGTTCGCGCCCGCGTCCTTGTAGACCACGAGCCCGACGGCGGCGGCGGCATCGAGCCGAGTCACCGTTTTCGGATCCGCGGCGGTGAGCGTGACTGTTGCAAGGTCGCGCAGCTTGATGCCCGACCGCGCGGGCCCCACGGGCGTGAGCCCGATCTCGTCGACGGACCGAAACTCCGTGAGCGCGCGCACGGAGAACCGAAACTGACCGCGGCGGATCGTGCCTCCCGCACCATTCGCGTTCGCGGAGCGGACCGCGGTCGCCACGTCGTCGGTGCTGAGCCCCAGCGCGCGCATCTTCTCGGCGTCGACCTCGATGCGAATCTCGTCTTCCGGTGCGCCCACGACGGCGACGCTCGCGACGCCGGCAAGCTGCTCGAGCCGGCGGGCGTGGACATCCTCCCCCGCGCGCGCGAGTGAGCGGAGGTCACCCGGCCCGGTGAGCGCGAGCACCGCGATGGGCCGCTCGCCCGGGTCGCTCGTGAGCAACGTGGGTCGCGCCGCGCGCTCGGGGAGGCGACTCCGGGCGTTATCGAGTCGCTCCCGGACGTTGAGGATCGTGGCCTGCATGTCGGTTCCCCACGCGAAGCGAGCGGTCGTCATCGCTTCGCCGTTCCGGCTGACCGACCGAAGCTCGACCAGCCCGGGGGTTGCCGCGATCGCCTCCTCGATCGGCTCGGCGACGAACCGCGAGACCTCTTGAGCGGCGGCGCCCTCGTAGAGCGTCCGGACCGTCAGCACCGGGAGCGTGACGTCCGGGAGGAGCGACACTGGGAGGCGGCCTAACGACACGCTGCCGAGCAGCACGATCGCGAGCGTCGCAGCGATCGTCGCAACGGGTCGTCGAACGGAGTAGGAGACTAGAGACATCGGGTGGGGGAATGGGAACAGGGAACCGGGAACAGGACTTGGCGCTACGAGCCACTTCCGGCGCCCATCCCGTGCGACGCCTGCGTTAGGGCCGTTTCGGTTCCCCGTTCCCCGTTCCCGGTTCCCTCCGGGCAGCAACCCGCACAGGTGCATCGTGCGTGAGTGTCAGATGCCCTTCCACGATCACTTCATCCCCGGGGTTCACGGGGATCTGGCCCGTGGCCGAGTCGGGCAGGACCTCGGTGTCGACGCCATTCGAGCGGCCCGGGTTGATATAGGTCCACTGTGCCCGGCCACCCTTGACCACGAACACGAGTGGACGGCCGTCGCGCTCGATCACCGCCCGCGCGGGGACGAGGCGACGACCCGTTAGGCGGTTCGCCTCGAGTCGGACGTCGGCGTACATCCCCGGGCGAAGCGCGTTGTTACCGGGGACACGGACGTAGGCGCGGCCGGCGCGGGTCGTGCTGTCGACAAGTGGCAGCACGGCTACCACGCGGCCGACCGACTGGCGCGTTCGATCGGCGGCGGTGCTGACCAGCGCTTGCCCGCCGACCTTGATGAGCGGCAGGTCGTGCTCCAGCACCGACGCTTCGATTCGAAGGTCAGTGAGGCTCACCACTTTCGTCACCTCCTGTCCGGCGGAGACGCGTTCGCCACGCGCGACGGCCAGGCGGTCTACGACGCCGTCGAACGGAGCGACGATGGTGGCGCGCTCGCGATCGAGCTTGGCCTTCTCGAGCCGCACCGCGGCGGCCGGCACGCCGGCTTTCGTATGCGCGCTCGACCGGCGCGCGGGTGTCGGACCCTTGCCGCTCGCGAGCGACTCGGGCACGATCTCTTCAAGAAAGCGAAGCTCTGCTTCCTTGACCGCGGCTTCGGCTTCGCGGACGGCGAGGTCGAACGGCCGCGGGTCGAGCTGGACGAGCGGTTGCCCATGACGGACGCCATCGCCGGGACGGACGAGCACAGTCTCGATGGTGCCCGCGAGCTCGGCCCTGAGCGTTGCTTCGGCGTCGGAACGAACCTGCCCGGTGGTGGTCACCGACAGGACGAGATCCCCGTCGCGAACCTCTTCGGCCGCGACGGGGAGCGAGACGTTGCTACGGGGCTCGGGCGTCGTGGAATCAGCCGACGTCGCGGGGCTCGTAGTGTCGGCCGCTTCCGCGGTCTGCCCCCGGCCGCAGCTGGCGACGGCGAGGGCGAGCTCCAGCGCGATGAATGGGCGGATGACGCGAGATAGCATCGGAGGCGGGGGCGCTAGTCGGAGGGTCGTTATTCGCTACGGAATTCGGTACCGCTGCAGATACTGCAGATCGTCCTCGTCCGAGCGAGCGAGGTAGACCGTCCCGTTGCCGAATCCCACCACGCGCGTGCTCGGTGGCACCGCGACGCGGTTCACCACGCGGCCGCTGGCGTCGAAGACGTCATACGTCGGGACCTTGTCGTTCGCGCGGCGCGTCCGGAGCACCCAGAGCTGCCCGTTAGGCGCCGGCGTGGCCGCCTGCGCCGTGAACGCCGGTTTCACCTCCGGCCAATCCGTCGGCTCGGGGGCGCGCATATTCGGCGGCGCAACACCGGCACTCTGCGTCGTGCCACCGGGACCAATCTCGCGCGTGACGACGATCCCCGTCGCGCCCGCACCGCTCGCCTGGCGTTCCCGCCACTGCTTCTTGTCCTCGTCCGTCACCTTGATCTTCTCGTACGCAATGGCCGGCCCCGATGTCCGCTGCCCGTTAGGCGAGTACCAGTCCACGTGATAGTCCTTCGACCGAAGGACCGCCACGCGGCCGTCGGGCGTCACCGCCCAGTCGTCCGCGGCGGCGAACGGGTTGCTGCCACCGACGCGAACCGACACGTTGGTGCCGCCCTGCGATGACTGGATCCTCGCCGCCGGAACGGCGATCCAGGCGAGCGTATCCGTCTGCTTCGTCGACCGGTCGAAGCGGACGATCGGCGCGCTGTCCGCCGAAGCGGGCGTTCCGTCCGGGCCGATGCTGTAGTTAGGCGCCTGGGAGTACAACCGGCCGCGCGCGTCGGTGTACCGCGCGCCGAGGGACATCCGAACGACTCCGCGCCCGCCTGGTCCGGGCTCGTCGCTCTCGTATGACACGAAGGCGCCGGGTTTGCCATCCGGGCCGATGGTCAGGAAACGCCGATTGAGCGGATCGTAGACGACCGACGTGTCACCAGGAAATGCGAGGAGGCGCGCGGGCATCGCGTACTCGCCCGGGCCGGACCCTTCGCGCCCGATCTTCTGGGTCTTGCCGGACTTTAGGTCGACGAGCTGGACGGACTTCTCGCGGATGTCGGAGACGATCACGCGGCCATCGCCAAGCTCTCGAATCGCGCTGATCATGGTGAACGGTTCGGCGTATTCGGCGTCGGGCTTCGTGAGCGTCTTGAGCGGGGCTTGCGCGAGGAGCGGTGCCGCGCCGACGAGCGCCGCCGCGGACAGGAGTGCGAGGGATCTGCGCATCGGGGGTGTCCTAGTGTCGAAGGGGACGACGAGCGCGTGGCGCCGGACCATCCCGGCGTGAAGCGTCCTCGCGATTAGTCGCCAACTACGGCTGTAGGGTTGCCTGCCCTCGGAAAATTTTCTACAGGTGTAGGGACGACGCGAGTTTCCCGTCGACAGCCACGTGTTAAGCGTAAGTTGTGCAATGACTTATATACACAGCGCCCCGAACGGCCGGTGAATGTGTTCCGTGTTGTGGCCGGCTTCGCGGCGGGTTGAGGGCCCTCCACAGAGTTACTGACTGGCCGTCCCCTCGCGCGAATCTGCCGCGCGTGCCTAGCGGATCTCTCGAACGCACGACGCGGCGCCGAGGAGCGCCACGTGCGGCGCGAGCACCACCTGGACGGGAATGCGCCGCATGGTGGCGCTGAAACGGCCCTTGTTCGCGAAGCTCTCGAGGAAGGTTCCATCGCGAAGGCGGGGGAGGATCTTCGGTGCGATACCCCCGCCGATGAACACGCCGCCCGTCGCGAGTGCCGTGAGGGCCACGCTTCCCGCGACCGCGCCATAGATCGACGCGAACATCGTCAGCGCCTCGTCGCAGATCGGCTCCTCGTGCGCGAGCGCCACCGTCGTGATGACGGGTGACGGATCGCCGCCGCCAATCCGCTCTGTGAGCCAGCGCGGCTCCGGCATGCCGCGGTAGAGACGAAGAAACCGATAGATGTTCGCGAGGCCCGGGCCCGACACGACGCGCTCGTAGCTCACGTGCCCGAGCTCCGAGCGAAGGAACACGAGCAGAGCGTCTTCCACCGCGTTCTGCGGAGCAAAGCTCGCGTGGCCGCCCTCGGATGGCGCGACCTGGTAGCCCCTGCCGTCCCACGCCATGAGGGCGACGCCAAGCCCCGTGCCCGCGGAAACGAGCACGAGCGCGCCGTGGTCGTCGGAAACCTCTCCCGCCTGCAACGGGAGCAGCGTCGACGCATCGGTGGTGGCGATGACGCCGTGGGCGGCGGCCTCGAGGTCGTTCATCAGAAGGACATGCGGGATTGCGAGCCGGTCGCGCAGCTGCTCCTCGCTCATCTGCCACGCGAGATTCGTCGCCCGTACTGCACCGCCAACGACCGCCCCGGCCACCGCGAAGCACGCGGCGGATGGCGTGTCGAACCGATCTGCGCTCAGGAACCGCAACACGATGTCCTCGAGCGTCGGGAACGACCGGCTCTGGTACGTGCTCGAGTGCACGAGCGTGAGCGGCCCACCGTCGTCACGATAGAGCGCGAGGCGCGTGTTGGTGCCGCCGATGTCTCCTGCGAGTAGCACGCGAAATCCTCGTGGAGTGATCGTCGTTGCGGCGCTACGGGGAGCCGCTTTCGCGCTCCGGAACGACGCGCACGGCGGTTCCGTAGCACAGCACCTCGGACACGCCGGTCATGATCTCGGTCGCGTCGTAACGCAGAGCGATGAGTGCGTTGGCGCCGAGGTCGCGGGCGTGTTCAACGGCGATCGCAAAAGCGTCGTGCCGTGTCTGCTCGCACAGCTCCGTGAGCAGCGACACTTCACCACCGAAGAACTGCTGGAAACGCGCTCCGACGAGCCCCAGCACGGAGCGCGATCGCACGGTGATGCCGCGTACGACGCCGTACGTGCGGACGACGCGATAGCCGTCGAGATAGTTGGCGGTCGTGGTCAGGAACTCGGGTTGCACGGACGACCGCCGCGCGTCGCGTTCGGTGAGCGAGGTCATGTGAGTTTCCGGCGAAGCTTGAGGACCTTCGGATCGGCCTTCGGATACCGGGGGTTCAGCGACTCCAGTGTCTCGACGACGGTGCGCGCCACGAGGTAGTCGCGAGCGTCCTTGTCATCAGCCGGGACGACGTACCACGGCGCCCACGACGTGCTGCAGCGCGTAAGCGCATCGCGGTACGCCTTCGTGTACGCCCCCCAGAGCGCGCGATCGTCGAGATCCCCCGCGCGAAACTTCCAGTTCTTGCTCGGGTCCGTCAGCCGCTCGAGTAGCTGCTCGCGCTGTTCCTCGCGCGAAACGTGGAGGAAGAACTTCACGATCGTCACGCCGCTGACGTCGAGCATACGCTCGAAGGCGTTGATTTGGTCATATCGGCGCGACCAAACCGATTTCGGCACGAGGTCGTGCACGCGAACGACGAGCACATCCTCGTAATGGGAGCGGTTGAAGATGCCGATGAGCCCCTTTGCGGGGACGGCATTGTGGATGCGCCACAAAAAGTCGTGCCTGAGCTCGAGCGGCGTGGGCACGCCGAACGGGGTCACCTGGCATCCGGATGGATTGCAGGCGCGGAAGACCTTCCGGACCACGCCGTCCTTCCCCGACGCGTCGCGCCCCTGCAGCACGATCAGCAAGGCGCGCCGTTGTTCGGCGTACAGTCTCGCCTGGAGGTCCGCCAACCGGTCCAGGAGATCGCGAGTCTTCTTCTTGAGGGCGTTGTCGTCAGGAAGCTTGGCGGGGCGCGCTGCGGCGCGATCGTCGAGGGGCAGGGACGTGCGTCGCGTGACGGGTGTCAGTCTCATGGCCGAGAAGGTACGGGCGGCCGGCAGGGAGGACCAGTGAAGGGCCCGGCGTACGTCAGCGTTCCGTCGACCCGCTGCGTAGACCGAACAGGCGCGCGGCCGTCGCGCGTTCACGCAGTAGCGTCACGGTCGTCGTGACGCGCATTCTGGCTCGAGGATGGACGCATGCCCGTATACCTGCCGATCAAGCCCAAGGAGCGTCTCTACCAGGAGATCGTCGATCAGATCCAGCAGCAGATTCTGTCCGGTGCGCTGAAGCCGGGCGATCAGATCCCGGCGGAACGCGATCTCGCGGCGCGATTCGGCGTGAGCCGCACCGCGGTGCGCGAGGCCATCAAGTCGCTCACCGAGAAGGGTTTGATCGAGGTCTTCGTCGGACGCGGCACTTTTGTCACGAACCTGTCTCCGGACCGTGTTGTCGAGTCGATGACGCTGTTGCTGCGCAACGAGCGCGACAACATCGCGAACCTGCAGGAGGCTCGTGAGCTGCTCGAGGTCCCGACTGCACGCCTTGCCGCTGAGCGGCGCACCGACGCGCACGTTGCTCGGCTGCGCGCGATCTCGGCCGAGCTGGAGCAGGAGCGGTCCGTCTCGCCGCGGCTCGTCGATGGCGATACGGAATTCCACGTGGAAGTCGCACGCGCCACCGGAAACCCGGTGCTCGTGCTGCTCAGCCAAACGATCGTCGAGCTCCTCCGTGCGGAGCGACTGGGTCGTGATGATTTCGACGATGCGCTCGCGACAGCGTTCGCAAGCCACCGCGCGATCGTGGACGCGATCGCCGATGGCGACGGAGATCGCGCCGCGGAGGCGATGAGTGCGCATCTCGAACATGTGTCTCGGCGCCAACCGCTGGCACGCAGTGCGGTGGCCCGCGCCGCCAGCTGACGTGCAGTCCGCTGCGATTCGAGGACGCCGTGCATGCACGGCGTCCTCGTCGCATCATGGCGTTGCTGTGATCGCGCTCGTCGTGAGTCTCGTGACGGCCGGCGCGGCGATCGCTCAACCGACACGGGCGGCACAGGCACCTCCGCCACCGCCGGCCGTTGCGCGCCTGTTCGGGCTCGTGCGGCCAGCGTTCTCGGGCGACCGCGCGCTGGCGACGGTGGCGTTCGTCGAGCAGCGGTGGCGGTGGCCCGGCAACCGCGGGTTCGACGAAAGCATCGACCACATCGCCGAGCAACTGCGCGGTGCAGGGTACGTCGACGAGCGTGCGGCGAAGCCCGGGGACCGTCTGACGTACCGGATCGAGCAGCGCGCCATGTCCAATCCCGCATGGGAGCCGGTCGACGCGTCGCTCACGATCGCTGGCGCGTCGACGCCGCTGCTTCGGTTCGCGACGAATCGAAACATGATGGCGGTCAACTCGTCGGCCACGCCGCCGGCAGGCGTCGAGGCAGAGGTCGTATCGGTCGGCGCGGGCGATGCGGCGGCATTCGACCGTGTCCAGATTCGCGGAAAGATCGTGTTCGGCGAGATGCCGGTGGGGCGGCTCTATACCGAGGCGGTGCAGAACCGTGGGGCACTCGGCGTTCTGGCCTACGCGATGCCGCCCTATACCAAGCCCGAGGTTCATCGGACGTCTATCCAGTTCGCGTCGATCCCGCCCGACTCGACGGCGAGGTCCTGGGGCCTTCTGCTCTCCTATGCGTCCCGCGAGGCCCTGGTCCGCGCGCTGGCTGCCGGGCCCGTTCGCGTGCGCGTGGTCACCGACGTTCGCCGCTACGCCGCGGCCGAGCGCACGGTGATCGCGGACGTCCGCGGGTCGGACGCGCCTAACGAGCGGTTCGTGTTCAGCGCACACGTCCAGGAGCCGGGGGCGAACGACAACGCGTCGGGCGTGGGTGCCGCGGTCGAGATGGCGCGCGTCACGGCGACGCTCGTCCAACGAGGGGAAGTCTCGCCTCGGCGGTCGATCACGTTCATCTGGGGGAACGAGATCGCATCGACGCGCCGGTATCTCGCCGACGCCGCGCGCGCCGCGTCGGTGCGGTGGGGGATGAGCCTCGACATGGTGGGCGAAGACACCGAGAAGACCGGCGGGACGTTCCTCATCGAGAAGATGCCCGACCCGTCGGCCGTGTGGACGCGCGGGGAGGACCGGCACAGCGAGTGGGGCGGCAGCCCACTCCTCGTGGACCAGCTCACGCCCCACTTCTTCAACGACTTCGTGCTGCGCCGCTGCCTGGATCAGGCGGCGGTCACGGGGTGGACCGTCCGCACCAACCCGTTCGAGGGCGGGAGCGACCACGTCCCGTTTCTCGATGCGAAGAAGCCCGGCCTCCTACTATGGCACTTCACCGACGTCTTCTATCATACGGATAACGACCGCCTGCCTAACGTGTCGCCGCGTGAGCTGGCGAACGTCGGTGTGTCGGCGCTCGTGTCAGCGCTCACGCTCGCTACCGTGGATGGCGCGACGGCGCGTGCGCTCCTCACCGAGGTGGAGGCGGCGGCGGTCGTGCGGCTCGACGCCGAAGCCGCACTCTCGCGTACCGCGCTGGCCGCCGGGGGCGACCGCAGCCGCGAGCGACTCATCCTCGACACCTGGACGGACTGGTACCGCCGCGCTATCCGCTCCATGGCCGAGATCGAAGTCGGCGGGTCATCGGTGGAGACGGCCCGCGCCATCTCGGCCGCCGAGGCGCGAGTTCAGCGCGCCGGTGCCGAGCGGGTGAGCGGGCTTCGGTAGCCGGCGTGTGATCGCACCCCCCTAGGCCGCCCCGCATCGGTCAAACTAGATTGGGGCAATCGCCACTCCGTCAGAGACTCCGAGACTCACCATCATGGCAGATCACGTCGACAGACGCGTCGCGGGCAGCTTTTCTCAGGGTTGGCCGATGGCGCTGTTCATCACCGCGCTCGCGGTGGGAGCGTTCGTCGGAGCCGGCCTGCTTCACAAGTCCACGTTCCGGTCTCCAACCGATGTGACCGCCGACTACCGCAAACAGGATGCGGGAGCCGAGGGCGCGGACACGTCGGCGCACAAATCAGGACATTAGGCATCCGTCGGTC
>Ga0075430_100003031_pt1 | contig 14048 bp, 18 predicted proteins | sample RhiMetdeltSRZDD4_FD_75294 | JGI IMG/M metagenome (GOLD analysis project Ga0075430, IMG submission 75294) | Populus rhizosphere microbial communities from Tennessee, USA - Rhizosphere MetaG P. deltoides SRZDD4 | ecosystem: Host-associated > Plants > Roots > Rhizosphere > Soil | place: USA... | reverse complement strand
CCAGGACATATCGGTCGACTGCGGTGTCATGATTGCTCGAAGGTGTGAAGACCGCGGCGCTCGGCAGAGTCACCGGTTTCACGGTAATGTCATTCGTCGATGATACGGTCGTCGCACCTGCATTGTCGTGCGCCACTGCCGTCAGCGCATAACTGCCCGCCAACACATTGTTCCACGCGAGACTGTATGGGCTGCTCGTATCGGTGCCGAGGAGAGTCGAACCCGAATAAAAGTCGACTCGCACGATCGTGCCGTCGCTGTCGCTCGCATTCGCGCTCAGCGTGATCGATCCAGGAGCGGTGAAGGTTGCTCCCGATGCAGGAGACGTCAGCGATATGTTCGGTGGTTGATTTGTCGATACTGATGAGGAGACGGTAATGGTTCGGCTGACGGACGCCCCGGAACCTCCGCCATTGTCAAACGCGACGGCCTTCAACGTGTAGGTGCCAGCTCCGACGCCTGGCCACGGCACACTGTAAGGATCCGTGGTGTCTGTGCCGATCAACGTCGAGCCGGCATAGAAGTCGACTCGCAGGATCGTGCCGTCGGCATCTGAAGCATTTGCAGAAACCGGGATGGTCGAGGCCGCTGGATAGGATGCGCCGTCTGCCGGGCTCGTCAACGACACAGACGGAGGCTGATTGGCAGAGACTCCGTCGCCGACCAGCGCCGCAATCTCAGTTGCATCCAACGCGGAACGATAAATGCGCACGTCGTCGATGGCGCCGCGCAAATGATTGGACCCGTCGGGGCTTCTGCCGATTTCGACTGGCAAGCTCCCGCCCGCCGCAATCGATCCATACTTCGCGATCGAATCTATTTCGGTGCCGTTCAGGTAGAGCCGCATCGTGCTCCCGTCGTAGGTTGCGGCGACGTGATACCAGGTGTTGAGTGGAAGATCACCGACCGAGGCTGTTAACGTGGCGGTTACTCCTCCGGCCCTGAGGCGGAATTGCAGCCGATGCTGTTCGCCACTAGTCAGGCCGAGCATCCAGTAGGTGGAATCCTCAGTGGCATCGTCAGCTTTTGAAATGAATCGCTGGTCGATACCACTGGCAAGGCTCGAGTTCTTCACCCATGCCGTAAGCGACAGGGCGGGACCGCCCACCGCGAGGTTCGTGACTGAGATGTAGTCGTCAACGCCGTCCAGATTCACGGCTGCTCCGGTATGACCCGTCGTCCACATTGCACCGTTCTGGAGCGTGCCGATGTCGTTTCCAGTCGAATCAGTTGTTGTTGGTCCTGTTCCCTCGTCCAGGTCCCACTGACTGACCAGCACTGATTCCGAGTGCAGCACCGCGTGCGCACCAACTAAACAGATAACGACACCAAGACACCCAGCTATTTTCGCGAGGCAGACGTGGCCTCGCCTCATCATTTGAAGCACTTCTTATCCCTTGGAACGGACGCGCAGGAGGACCCTGCGGACTCATTTGTCTACCGCAACGCCGATGCCATGGCCCGCGGTGCTGCACTTCTGCGGCGGATCCTTAAGTGGAACCGTTGACAACCGCGACAATTAGTGACGGATTACCGTTCACACAATGTGTCGATTACATTTCTCAACAGTGCATGCGACGGCCGAGCGCAATATGCATAAGTCGTGATGTGTAGAGGTGGATGGACTAAAGCTGCTTGTGCCGGCTGATCCGCGCGGATAGTCTCAGCGTGTTCGTCGCTGCTGGGGATTGAACCCTACTGCAACCTGCCAATCAACAGGAGCAGGAGTGCCCATAGCACCACCGTGAGGAGCAACGAGCTCGCACAGCCCAGTCGGTTAAAAGAGAAGACGAACAATCTGGATACGGCCTGCCGAAGCGGCTTTTACCGCAAACCTCGCGTGCGCGTCTGTCGGAATACGACAGTCCCAATCAGCCAGTGCAGTTTGACTGGGAGGACGAGCCGCAGCCGAGCGTCGTGCGGCTGGTCAGCGGGTCAGCGCAGGTAGGTGACCCGGTGCGCGTGACGGTTGCCGGTGTGGAGGTAGAAGGCCGTATCGAGGCCGTCGAGTCATCGACACTGCGTGTGCCGCATGGGATATGACTGCCCGCAATGACAAAGCGGTGTCCAAAAACGTGCCCAACGAGGATCAACCGCTCACGGCTCTGCGGCGTTCTTCTATGACGCGGATTGCGCTATTTCTTGTCACCGTTTACGGCCTTGCCTGGAGCTTGATGTTCATTCTGCGACCGTTTGCAGCGCAGGGAGAGCAGTGGCCGGCCCTGGTCTGGCTGCTCCCCGTCGTGTGGTCGCCAACCATCGTCGCTCTGTTATTGACGCGATCGGCGGAGGGCGCAGGTGCGGTGGGAAGAGAAATCAGGACGCGCCTAAGTCATACCCGCGGCTCAGGTCGATGGCTCATACTGGCGGCGATCGTGCCGGCATCGGCAGTCGCGATTGCGGTATTCACAGCGCGTGCGGCCGGCGACGGAAGTCCCTTGATCCCGTCAGCCGCAATTCCGGTGATGCTTGTAGTGCAGCTTGTAACGGGCGCAGTTGGCGAAGAGCTTGGCTGGCGCGGCTTCTTGCTTCCTCGTCTCGGAAAACGATTTGGTGAGATGGCAGCAGCCTGGGTGATGGCAATCCTGTGGAGTCTCTGGCACGTCGCTGCCTATTTCTTTCCGGGCATGCCGCACTATGCGATGCCGCCAGTGTCGAGTCTCCTCAGCGTTGCCCTGTTTGGATTCTCCCTGGCGTTTGTGTTCAATCGAACGGGCGAGTCAGTGCTCGCCACGATGCTGGCTCACTTGTCGCTGAACGTCGCAATGGGTATCGGAGGAGTGCAGCTGTCGTCCGTCGTGTTTTGGCGGACTCTGGTTGGCATATTTGGCGCGCTCGCGCTGTTTATCGCCATCGCGTCAGCTACACAGGCTCGCAGCAACACTCCCGTGGACACTCGGGACACTTAGGTGGACGGGAGAAGCTGCGGCGACGATGACCCATGGAACAACTGGACGCGCCTCCAGCCGGTGCAGTTTCGAGTGGGCGGCTGATGTTGTTAGGCAGATTATCTGCCCACTCGTTTGCCAGTATTTTGATCCGCGGAAGTGTTGGCTTGTCCTAGCAGCGTCCGCCGCGCTGGTCCGTCCTTACCTTTGTCAACGTGCCACATATACCGGCAAGCTTCACATCGAAAGAAATCGACGTTGGGGGAATAGAAGACCTCATTGAGCGGCACCACACGTCGCTGATTACATTGTGGACATTGGGTTCGAGCTGAAACCATGTCGCCCCAAATTGAGTGAGCGATACAACGACCCGCTTTCGTTCCACACGGATCGTGAGGGAGGACCGGCTCGCGAATCCGGCGGCAGCAGCAGGAGGAGCCTACAAATCAGAGACGCATAGAGCTGAGCCTCTGTGTATATGACGCACACGGTGTGCGAGCGCGAGCGTGCCAGGAGCATTGCACAGGAGTGGGACCGCGCATTCGCCGGTTCTCAAACTTGAACAGCGGCTCACATCCTGATGAACTCGCTTGTCTCGTTTCAGCGCACTTGTGATTCGTAGTTCTTGGTCTGACGCATTCGGGTCAGCGGATCGGGTTCAGAAACCGGCAACAATGGTCGGCGCTTGGGAGAGTTTCTGGTGTGTGAACTGCGGCGGCGGTCGGCAATGGAGTGCTCACGACCCGGCGCGTGGGAGGACAAGCCCCGGCCACAGTCGTGCGGCTGGTCAGCGAATTGGCACAGCCGTCATGCAGTGTCTAAAGGTCATGCAGTGTCTAAAGGTTAGCCGGGCTTTTTCGGTAGCGGCTTGAAGTGGTCGATGATTGTCGGATCGTTCTTGTGAACGGCCCAAATGTGTCCGCATCTCTTGCACAGGTAGTAGTCCACCACGGCACTGAACCGACGAAAACCCGCGACGCTTGTCACGACACCGCACGCAGGGCACACCGGTATTGCGATGCTCAATGTTCTACAACTCCCCCACATTCCGTGGCGGCGGCGCGGAAAGTGGAATAGAGAATCACCTGCGTATGACACGTAGATAGACAAAAACCGTGCCCCGTTCTCCGGCGTGTTTTCGGAGTGCTTTAATGGCTTCACTCTCGGCGGACGGTCATCGTCGTATTGATGACCGCGCAAGTGAACGCTTGGCGGGTGATCGATACGTGACCCGTCAGCGCGTCGATAACGAGCCACTGCCGCGTCTGCGCAGTGTCGGGAGTAAGTCGCCGTCGAGCTATCGAAGTGATCGCTGTGCGCAGCTCTGTTCCGCCGTGGTCGGCGACTGGGCTTGTCGTGAACGAATGTTGCGCTGTCGCGGAATCGTTGCCTTTGAGTCGAGGTCCGCAGTCAGCGGGACACTGCGTTAGAACCGAGGCCGCAAATACGTCGTCGCCGCCGCCAACCCTAGCAGCCCGTGGTGAAACCTTGAATTGGGCTAATCTTTGACGGACGCCAGGCCCTAACGATGCGGAAGGTTCGCTACGCCGTTGCCATGAGCCTGGACGGCTTTATCGCCGGCCCTCAGGGTGAAGCCGATTGGATCGAGATGGACCCAGGCGTCGACGTGGCGGCGTTCTTCAGGGAGTTCTACGCGCAGTTCGACATCGCCATCATGGGTCGACGGGCGTACGACGTCTTTGGCGGCGCGGTCGAAGGCATGGATACGTATGTCTTCTCCAGAACGCTGCCGCCGGGCCCGCGAGACGGAGTGACGGTTGTCGGAGAGGGCGGAATCGAGCTGCTTAAAGAATTACGCGCAGGTAACGGTAAGGACATCTGGCTGTTTGGCGGTGGCTCGCTCTTCGGCAGCCTGGCCTCGACCGGTCTTGTCGATGCCGCGGAACTGAGCGTAATGCCTGTGATGCTGGGCGATGGACGGCGCGTGATGTCCGACAACACCGCGCGGGTGAAGCTGCGCCTATTGAGCTGCGACCAGTCAGGGGCCGGAGTCCTGTCATTGAAATACGCGGTACAGAGCCGGACCTAAGATTGGGGATCGACTCGATCGATCTCGCGTACTACACTGTCGCCGATGGCGATGGGCAAACGAAAGCGGCAGGCGACGCAAGCGTCGATCTGGGTGGCGACCCAGGACCTGCCGCGCAGCGCCGCGCACCCGTTCTACGCACGCCTGAATCAGATCCTCGACCAGCACGACTTCGATGGCTTCGTCGAGGGTTTGTGCGAGCGGTTCTATGCGGACGAGGGCCGCCCCGGCCTGCCGCCTGGCCGCTACTTCCGGCTGCTGCTGATTGGCTACTTCGAAGGCTTGGACGCGGAGCGCGCGATCGCGTGGCGCGCGGCCGATTCGTTTGCCCTGCGCGAGTTTCTCAAGCTCGTGCTGCCGGAGGCGCCGCCGGATCATTCGACGATTTCCCGGACCCGTCGCTTGATCGATCTGGAGACGCACGAAGCGGCCTTCACGTGGATGCTGCAGCGTCTCGCCGACGCGGGCCTGGTCAACGGGAAGACGGTCGGCATTGACGCGACGACGCTGGAGGCGAACGCGGCACTGCGCAGCATCGTGCGACGGGACACCGGGGAGAGCTATCAGGACTTCTTGACGAAGCTCGCACAGGCGTCCGGGATCGAGACGCCGACCCGCGCGGACCTGGCGCGCATTGATCGCAAGCGGAAGAAGAAGGGCTCGAACGACGACTGGACGCATCCGCACGATCCCGATGCGAAGATCACGAAGATGAAAGACGGGCGCACGCACCTGGCGCACAAGGCCGAGCATGCCGTCGACCTCGAGACCGGCGCGATCGTCGGGGTCACCGTGCAAGATGCCGACGACGGCGACACGACCACGTGCGTCGAGACCCTCATTGACACCGCCGAGCGGGTGGAAACGGTGCGGCCCGAGGGTGAAGGCATCGAAGAGATCGTCGGGGACAAGGGGTATCACAGCAATCAGTCGCTTGTGGACTTCGAAGCCGTGGGCATCCGCAGTTACATTTCGGAGCCCGATCGCGGCCGACGGAACTGGACGAAGCATCCCACGGCGCGCGACGCGGTGTACCGCAACCGTCGGCGCATTCGCGGTCCCCGGGGCCTGCGCCTACTGCGGCTTCGCGGCGAGCGCTTGGAACGGTCCTTCGCCCATCTCTATGAGACCGGCGGCCTCCGTCGCCTGTACCTCCGCGGTCACGACAACATTCGCAAGCGTCTGCTGATTCATGCCGGTGGCTTCAATCTCGGCCTGCTGATGCGACAGGTGATCGGCGTCGGGACGCCACGCGGGCTGCAGGGACGACTCGTCGCCGTGCTCGCGACGCTCCTGACGCTGATTCGGATGCTCTGGGAGGCGCGTACGGATCATCGGTCGGCCGTACGGCTCCTTTCACGACTCGAACGCGTCTCGGTCGCGACCCATCCAGTCGCGTAGATCGGTGTGCAAAAACTGGCTTTCACCACGGGCTGCTAGTCCGATAACAAGCAGCATTGCTGTTGCGGGCTCCGGCACTGTTGTGGGACAGGGACCGCCCTGGCATCTGTCCTTTGGCTTCTTCGGTTTGAACTTGTCCAGATCGTGTTTTGAGAGCGGGGCCGCCGAACCTGTTCCCTCCAGCGACCACTTGGGCGGTGCAGTTGGTTGTGCCATCACTGACAGGAAATCACGGGGACTTCCAGCCAACTCCGAATCGCTGTTACTCACGTTTGCATCCAACGCCGCGATGTCGGCGGCTGTTTCGATAGCCAATCCCAGTGGAGGTAGTTGCTGGTTCAAATGATTCTGGGGGGAAGCCGCCTTCGAGGGTCGGTTCAATCCAGAGAGGTCAATGGGGTCGGCCAGAGACTCCGCTGTGCAACCAAGGAGGCCAATCAAAACCAACATCACCGTGCGGAATCGCATAGCCGACCCCCCTTTCAACTCGGTTCGCGGTGGGATAGGAGGCATAGTGCGTGCCGCCGAATCGCAGTGATGCCGATGCACAAGGATTGAACGCCGGGGGGCAAGCAGTTCTAAAGATGCGACAGACCTCGAACGGCTACGAAGCAGCTTGTGCTATTCCGGAGCCCGTCTGCTTTGTAGCTTCTGCACGATGCGCCGAAAGGTGTCGAGAACGGTAGTAAATGTTCAGGCCTGGCGTTCTACGTAATCTGCCGGTTACAAAGTCGTGATTCGTGGTGATCGACCACCCTGGGAGCAAGACGCGCAGAAAATGTAAGCTGAAATGGACGTCACCCTAGACAAAACCGGCACGCGCTTTCAGCCGCTGCACTTCGACTGGGAAGACGAGCCGCAGACGAGAGCCGTGCGGCAGGTCAAGGGCTTGCGTATGGGGCGTATAACCGTTGGGACTTGTCCGGCTGCGAGATTGGTAGATCGAGCAACACTCGAAATGGACGTATCGATCATCGTCCCGACGCGCAACCGACGCGAACTCTTGGCGACGACGTTACGTAGTGCGTTGCGGCAGCGGGACATCGACTTTGAGGTCATCGTTGTTGATGAGGCGTCCACGGACGAAACGCCAGCTATGCTGGCCGCAGTTGGCGACGCGCGCGTTCGTGTCATTCGTCACGACACGCCGCGCGGATTGCCGGCGGCGCGAAACCACGGAGCGGCGGATGCGCGCGGTGATTGGCTTGCTTTTCTCGATGATGACGACCTCTGGGCTTCAGACAAACTCGTCCGGCAACTGAGGGCGGCTGAGCAAGCGGGGAGGGACTGGGTCTATACGGGCTCGGTGAACATCCTTGGCGGTCGAATCACCCATGCCGGGCGGCCACTGCCTCCGGAGGAGACCGTAGCCACTCTCCCGCGATATAACGCAATCCCGGGGGGAGGTTCAAACGTTATCTGGCGGCGGACCACGTGGCGGCAGGTCGGCCCATTCGACACCCGTTTTCAGGGTGGCGAGGATTGGGACATGTCAATCCGCTTGGCAAAGCACGGTCCTCCGGCGTGGGTGTGCAGTCCGCTAATGGCCAAACGGGTGCATTCGACGAACATGTTCCTCGACGTCACGAAGATCGTGCGGGCGACCAAACTGATCGAGGTCCTGCATCATACGCAGGCCGACTGGGGCAAACACCACCGCTGGTTCGCCCAGGTTTACCTGCGGAGTGGACGGTATCGCGCGGCTCTTGGTCAGTTCGCGAGGGCTGCGGGTCGGGGGCAGCTAGGCGGAGTCGTTTCCGATCTGAGTGCCATTCTCCAACGGCGTCTTGGGCGCAACCAGCAACGAGAGCTCGCAGACAATCCTTGGAGAGCTGCGGCGAAGGCATGGCTGCGAGAGTTCGATGACGGTATCCAGTGACGTCTAAACCGGCGTCGCGAACCTTTCAGTTACGCCTAGTCTAAGTCTACAGGAAGCGGACGTAATGTATCCCCGCAGCGGTGGCGAACACGGATAGGATGTTCGAGCGCGGATCAGCGGGCCGAAGGAACTTTCGAGCAACAGGCCTCCGGCGGAGATATCAAGGACACGGATTGCCGCGCCATACTTGACCCTCGCTCCTCGCAGCCATTCCAGATCGCTCGCCTTGAACCGTGTGTGAATGCGCCGATTCGATTCCGATTCGATGGCGATGTCTAACGATCCGTCGATGCACATTTGTTCCGTCACGCGTCTGTGCAGTTCTGCACTTGCCATTGCTACCTCGATGACCAAAGGTGCAACCTCGACGCCAGAAGTGTTCAGCAAGCAAGTGCTCGTGTGGATGGACTTACGAAGATAGTCCGTGAAAGTCCGGAGTAAGCGCGCGTTCTCTTCTGGGACAGTCGATGATCCCAAAAGGCACAGACGACCAGCCGCGCATCGTCAGGAATCGACGCTACGACCCAGTTGCCTTTCCAAGCACGCCTTATGAAATGGTGCTGCCGCAGCCGTCGGGGGATCAGGGCGTTGCGATACGACACCTGTGAGCGTAGCCGGAGGTTCCACGTTCATCCCATGCGCCAAAGGGTCATACCACCACGGGTCGCTTTCGATTGGTAAGTTGCAGTCCAGGCACCGAAACGTCATACGCTCAACTCAACTTCGATTTTCTTCTCGGCAGCGGCCGCTCGCAAGACGTTCAGCCAATCCTTCGCCAGCACCCTTGCAGACTCGATGTCACCCATCGCGTGTGAATGCAGCGGCACATCAACGAAGTAACCAATCCGTAGCTCGACGGTGCAACAGGAGGCGCCGAATATTACACATGACAACATGCGAGTGGTTGAACCCTCAATCACCCGCCAACACGCTTCTATCGGCTCCGACGTTTTGGAGTTCGTCATGAATGAACGTGCCCAAGATGTTAGGACCGTAGCACTCGGGGGCTGGATCTGTTGGGGAGGCCATCTGAGGAATTTGATCCGGTCTACTGAAAGCGCTTTTACCGTAAACATTGCGTGGGTGTCTGTCGGAAACCGACAGTTCCGACCTTGGGCAGGATAGCGGCACCCCGACCTGAGTGCGGCGGCTGCCCGGGCGCGTCTGGATGACACCGAGGGCGTGCGTTGCCGCTTCTGTCCCAGGTGTCCCAGATGTCCCAAGACTTTCACTCCATCCTGTATTTCTGTATCTCTGATCTGCATCCGGGTAGAGATACATAGGACACTTAGGACACTTAGGACAGCGACCTTACCGATATCGGGATCTGCCTTCCCGAAGCCGCCTTGCTTTCCTGCGTGAGAAGAGCGGCAAAGTGATGAGAGGTTAGCTCGCCCGTTCCACGATGACCGCCCCGTTTGGATTACCCAACACGACGCACGTTGCTGGTTCGTCAGCGTCCTTGGGGACCATCCACCAGCAGCCGCACGCTCGACACCTGAAGTAATCAAACTGCGGCGAAAACAGGAGGTCAGCGAGGTCCACGACGTTGGGACCATTGCCGCCGCACTCAGGACACGCGGTTCGTGCTGAGGACATGGATGCAGCCCTGCTGTGACCAGATTTACGGGCGATGCTACCTCAACGGGGGGGAGTTTGGATAGCGGCGAAGCTAACCGAAACTGGGATTAGCTCTCCGAAGCCACCTGTATTCACTGTAAAATATAGATAATAGGCAACTTACCTGACTTGGCCCGCCTTCTGTCACTGGACCGTTAGACCGGACTTACCTGCCATGAACTCACGCGACCTCTCTAAAGCACTCACCCTCATACTGGGGCGCAAACCCCGGAAAGACAAGGGCATCCCACGAAGGCCAACGTCACGGCTCCTGAGGACACCCTCGTATCGGCGAGTGACACCTGACGAAGTGCAGCGGTATCAGCGGTTGGCCCGGAGAGGCAGATCAGTGCGGTCGATTGCGCGACAGTGTGGGCGCAGTCACGCTACGGTCAGGAAGTGGCTGATGGAGATGCTATCTGCGTGCACCCGAACGTAAGGCGACGTGTGTTCCCGTCACGATGAGAGCGGCGATAACGCCCGATACCGCCGTGACAACCGAAAGCTCGCTCACGAGTGCCGACCACACCCACGCGACCGCCCACGCGATGACACCGAACACGAAGAACGGTTCGGCTGAACGCCATCGTCGAATGAAGATTGCCAATCCAGCTAAGAACGACAGCAACAGAGACAGACTGGCTGCTCGAACCCGCGCGGCCTCTTGCATTCTGTCAGGCATGCCCCAAACGACCTCGATGAGTCTGCGCTGCATCTCGGAGCTTCCCCTGGGGATTCCGGCGGTGTAATACATCGCAACGCCGAGAAATGCAAAAGCCACGACGCTTAAAACAACGACGCATTCACGGCTCTTAAATGGGGGGCTTGCGTCGCCTTCGACTACGGGCTGCCGCTCTACCTCCGGTGGTTCCGCCAATCCGCGCCGTCGAAGTTCCGCGCGTATCGCCTTCTCGCCTTCATGCGTGTATTCGACCAGACACGCAGCTGCCTGCTGAAGTTCATCGTCGGACTTCAAACGCCAAACGTCTTCGACGTAGTTCACTAGAACGCCTCAAACGGATTGATGTTGCTGTGTTCTCGAAGCACCTTATGATGCGACACAGAGCGCCGAATAGCGCCGCCGGAACTTCGATGGATTCTACTGATATCGACTCAAGTCATCCGAGTCGAAGCGAGACTGGACCTGCATCGGACACTATCCCACGTCGTAGAGCGGACGCTCTTCTCGCACCACTAACAATGAAAACCAACCAGGACAGCAGCATGAGAACACCCACGGAAACCAGGAATGGCATGTCTCGCCCCATCTGGTCCATCGCTGCTATATCGGCCCACCTATCTCCTTGTAACGTTTGGGCCAGCGCCCGCTGGCTCCTCGCATTCACAGCGGCGGTCATGACGACGTAGGTGAGCGTGGTAAGACTGGCGAACAGCGCCGCTTTCCACGAAGGACGAAAATAGCGACTAATGTTAACCATGCGACTGTTCTCTGAACGACCGCTCGACACTGCGGCAACATTACCGATGCCAGTTCGTGATATCGACTGAGGTTCGGCCTTCGGAGTCGGTTTGTTGAAAGCCCACGCCGGCCCCGTTGTCTACCAAAAACAAACCCCGGCCCATTGCAACATATGCAACGGCCAGTCCGCTGAGCAGCCAACCCCAGTTGCCGTTCCACGCTAAGAGCACTGAAGCAGCCAATGCACCACAGCTGGCAACCACACAGGCGACCTTCCATAACGCAATCGACCATCGTGGATAAATCGTGTCTCGTCCGAATAGCTGTCTTGAAATAGGTAGAGAGCCGTAGCTAAAGCGGTCAACGCTCACGTAGGTCAGAATGCCGCCGATGGCGACTGGCCCTGATCCGATCTCGTGGACAGGTTAGTTGAGTTTGGTTCTGTTGATCTGCTCGTTCAGCACCTCGGTCTTCAGCGTTCGAAGAAAGTAATGCGGGCGCTCGGCGGCCTTCCCGTCAACATGGATGTTGGCATTGTGGATGCCGGCGAGCGCCACCCCGTGAACCTGGCATCGACGCTCGAACACGCCCGGACTCACGTAGCCGATCGTCGAGTGGCGGCGCCGCTGGTTATAGAACACCTCGAGGTAGTCGAACAACTGCATCTTGGCGTCGCCGGAGCTGTCGAATCGATCGGCGAGCTCGGTCTTTACCGTCGAGAAAAACGCTTCCATCACCGCGTTGTCGTAGCAATCGCCGGTGCGGCTCATACTGCACGTGATGCCGTGGGCGTCCAGCATGCGCTGGTAATCCTCGCTCGCGTAGGTGCTGCCCCGGTCCGAGTGGTGCAGCAACCCGGCGGCCGGGCAGCGCCGCTTGAGTGCCATGCCGAGTGCGTTCAGCGTGAGGTGGCGATCATTGACGCCGCTCACCGCCCAGCCGACGACGAACCGCGAGAACAGATCGAGAATCGCCGCCAGGTACAGTTTGCCGCTCTCGCCGATCACGAACTCGGTGGTGTCGCCGACCCAGCGCTGATTCGGCGCGTCGGCCGTGAACTGCCGGTCGAGGACATTCGCCGCCACCGGGTGGTCGTGATCGCTCATCGTCGTGCACTTGAACCGCTTGCGGACCCGCGCCTTCAGGCCCTCTTCCTGCATCAGCCGAATGACGCGTTTGCGGCTGACCCGCACGTGCTGCTCGAGCAGGTCACGGTGAATCCGCGGGCTGCCGTACCGGTGCTTGCTCGCCTCGAACAACGCGTGCACCAGCACCTTTAGCCGGCGATCCCGCTGTGCGCGCGCCGACGCCGGCCGCTGACGCCAGGCGTAGAACCCACTGCGCGTCACCCGCAAGCACCGACACAACAGACTGAGCGAGTGGTACGCCTGCTCCGCCGCGATGAACCGAAATCTCACCGCCGCTCCTTCGCGAAGAAGGCCGCCGCCTTTTTTAAGATCTCCCGCTCCTCTTGCAGGATCCGATTCTCTTTCCGGAGCCGGGCGAGCTCCTCGCGCTCGGCCGTCGTCAGCCCTGTCCGCCCGTGCGTGCGATCCGCCCGGGCCCGCTCGACCCAATTGCGCAGGGATGACTCGGTCAGATCGAGATCGCGCGCCGCCGCCCCGACACTCTTGCCTTCGTCGAGGACGAGCCGGACCGCGTTGGCCTTGAAGTCGTCAGTGAACGTGCGCCGAGGCCGTTTCCGTTTCGCGTCTGCCATCGTGGACATCGTATCCGCCTCTCGGAAACTGTCCACGAAATCGGATCAAGCGCAGACGGCGGCTGTCGGAACGAACGGCTCAAGCACCATGAGGTATGCCTCCGCCCTGAGAACCGGAGGAAGTCTGAGCTTGCGACTGAGGCCTGTCAAGCGACCTCCCACGCTGGATGACGTTTTCGCCCGCAAACAGTTCTCAACGGGCAGGCGTCATCGAGTTCGGCACCACCAATGAATCGGGGGCGAAAGTCGCCGCTCAGCTGACACCATTTCGGGCAGCACGGGCACGCTGAAGCACCGAGCGAGGCACGCCGATCACTTTCGCGGCTTCATGCTGTGACAGGTGGGCGGTGCGGGTCAGGTCATCATCCGTGATTCGGCGTGGGCGTCGTCCGAGTCGCTTGCCTTCCCGCTTCGCCCTCGCGATGCCAGCGTGAATGCGTTCGCGGATGCGCTCTCTTTCAAATTCTGCGAAGCTGCCGAGGATGCCCAGCATGAGCCGTCCAGTGGTGCTCCTAGTGTCGATGCCTTCACCGATAGACGTGAAGCCCACCCCTGCATCGGTTAGCGTCTGAATGGCGTTTATCAGGTGGGCGAGGCTTCTGCCAAACCGATCCAGCTTCCAGCACACGACAACATCCACCTTGCGACGTTTGGCATCAGCCATCAGTTGGTCCAGTGCTGGTCGGCGATCCTTCACACCGCTGATGCCCGTGTCCACGTATTCAGTCGCCTGCCAACCGCGAGCCTCGCAGTAGCGGCGAAGTTCCAATAGCTGGTTCTCGCACGTCTGGTCGCTGGTTGAGACGCGAGCGTAGACAGCTGCCCGGTGACCATTGAGAGGCGGCATTACGCCGCTCCCATGTCGTCTGATGGCTGCTCGGTGCCCGCTCTCAGGATTCGATCAGCCGCTTTCAAGATGCGCTGTGCTGACTTCTCCGGGATCGGGTTGCCCTGCCCCCACCATGACTGAATGTATCCGCGAGAGAACTCCACACCGGGCAGATTGAGCGCAGCAAGGCACAGCAGGGCCACTGATTCTGCTTCCACTTCGCGCAAGTTGCGCGGGGTTA
>Ga0075430_100003030_pt1 | contig 14060 bp, 14 predicted proteins | sample RhiMetdeltSRZDD4_FD_75294 | JGI IMG/M metagenome (GOLD analysis project Ga0075430, IMG submission 75294) | Populus rhizosphere microbial communities from Tennessee, USA - Rhizosphere MetaG P. deltoides SRZDD4 | ecosystem: Host-associated > Plants > Roots > Rhizosphere > Soil | place: USA... | reverse complement strand
ATCGCCGGCGTCCCGATCGTGATCGGCTCGCGCGACGCCGCGCGCGCGCAGGAGGTGGCGGCGCGGATCGCCGAGCGCGCCAAGGAGGGCGGCGCCACGGACCCGCGCGTCGAGGGCCTGCAGAACGAGGACGCCGCAGAGCGCGCGAACACCGTCGTGCTGGCCGTGCCCTTTCGCGCCCAGGCGGAGAACCTCGCCAACCTGCGCAACTCGCTCCAGCCGCAGACCATCCTCGTCGACGCGACCGTCCCCCTTGCTGCCGCGGTCGGCGGCCGCGCGACCCGCACGCTCGGCGTCTGGCAGGGGTCCGCGGCGGCACAGGCCGTCGAGATGGCTCCGCGCGGCGTGACCGTCGTGTCCGCCCTGCACACGGTGAGCGCGGCGGCGCTGTCCGATCCCTCCATCGCGATGGACGAGGACGTGCTGATGGCGGGTGACGACCGCAAGGCCAAGGACGACGTGGCCGAGCTGATCCGGCGCATCCCCGGGCTGCGCCCCGTCGACTGCGGCGACCTCGAGATCTCCCGCATCGTGGAGCAGCTGACCGCGATGCTGATCTCGATCAACAAGCGCCACAAGATCAAGCACAGCGGCATCCGCATCACAGGCGTGTGATCGTTCTCCTTTCCGGCGGGACCGGCGGCGCGAAGCTCGCGCGCGGACTGCTGGACGAGCTGGGACCCGACCGGCTGGCCGTGATCGCCAACACCGGCGACGACATCGCGGCGTTCGGGCTGCACGTCTCCCCGGACCCCGACCTCGTCACCTACTGGCTGGCCGGGGTGATCGACGAACAGCGCGGCTACGGCGTCGCGAACGAGACCGAGCACGTTTTCGAGCGCGTGGTCGAGCTGGGCGGCGCCGGCTGGTTCCGGCTCGGTGACGCCGACCTCGCGACGTGCCTGATCCGGACGCAGATGCTCCACGACGGCGCGCGCCTGACCGAGGTCGCGCGGGCGCTGGCAGAGGCGCACGGGGTGCCGGCCGCGGTGCTGCCGATGGCGGACGACCCGGTGCAGACGTACGTGCGCACGGAGGGAGAGTGGCGCCACTTCCAGGAGTACCTGATCCTCCAGCACTCCGAGCCGCCGCTCGAGGGCGTCGAGTTCCGTGGCGCCGAGCGGGCAAGCGTGACCGCGGAGGTGGAGGTCGCGCTGCGCGACGCCGAGGCGATCGTGATCGGCCCCTCCAACCCCATCGCCAGCATCGGCCCCATGTTGGCGGTGAACGGCATGCGCGAGGCGCTCGCCGGCGCCACCGCGCCGGTGGTCGCAGTCAGCCCGCTGGTCGGCGGGCGCTCCCTGAAGGGACCGACGGAGCAGTTCATGCGCTGGGCCGGCCTGCGGGTCGACGACAGCGGAGTGGCGGCGGCCTACTCCGGGCTCGCGCGCGGCCTGGTCGTCGACCGCGGCACTCCGGCGGGGCCGCCCTCGGCGGCCGGCATGGTCATGCACCAGACCGACACGATGATGGAGGGTGCGGAAGGCCGCCGGGCGCTGGCTCGCGAAGTGCTCGACTTCACGTCGACCCTGGCGTAGGGTTCGGCCGCGTGGCGACCGCAGCAATTCTTCCCGTCAAGCGCTTCGATCAGGCGAAGCAGCGGCTCGGCGAGACGCTTGGCGCGGCCACGCGCGCGACGCTTGCGGCGGCGATGTTCGCCGACGTGCTGGCTCAGATCCAGCGGGCGGCGGCGCTCGACGCGATTCTGGTCGTCTCCGGCGAGCTGGAGGTGCAGAAGCTCGCGGGCGAGGCCGGCGCAACGCTGATCGACGATCCGGTCGAGAAGGGGCAGTCGCAGGCCGCGCTCGCGGGCCTCGCCCGCGCTGCCGCCAGGAACTTCGAGCGCGCGCTGCTCGTCCCCGCCGACTGCCCGCTCGTGGATCCCGCCGAGCTGGACCTGCTCGTGAGCGGATCGGCTGCCGGCACCGTGGTGATCGTTCCCGACCGGCACGACGCAGGCACGAACGCGCTGCTGCTTGACCCCGCGGGCCCGTTCGAGCCGAAGTTCGGCGAGGGATCGCTCGCCCGCCACGTCGAGCAGGCGCAGGACAAGCGGTTGGAGCACGTCGTCACGACGGTCCCTTCACTCGGCATCGACGTCGACACCGGCGACGATCTCGAACAGCTCGTCCGAGCGCTCGACGAAGTGCACGGACGCGCGTCGCGCACGCGCGGTGTGCTGAGCCAGATCGGGCGCACCCGCACCGCGGCGGCTTGAGCACGACAGCGCTCTCCGCACAGGTCGTGCCGGGAATGCCGGAGGTGCTTCCCGGGGCGGCGCTCGCCGAGGTGATCACCGACGTCGCCGCCGGCGCTGGCGTGGCGATCGGGCGTGGCGACGTGGTCGTCCTCAGCCAGAAGATCGTGTCGAAGGCGGAGGGCCGGCTGGTCGCCCTCGACGACGTGAGCGTCTCGGGGCGGGCGCGCCAGATGGCCGAGCGGCTGCACAAGGACCCGCGCCTGGTCCAGGTGATCCTCGACGAGAGCGTCGAGGTGCTGCGCGCCGAACGCGGTGTGCTGATCACGCGCACGCGCCAGGGACTCGTGTGCGCGAACGCCGGCGTGGACCAGTCGAACGTCCCGGGCGACGACGTCGTCTGCCTGCTGCCGGAGGACCCGGACAAGTCGGCCCGCACCGTGCGGGTGCAACTTGCAAACGGCGCGGCCGTGGTGGTCGCAGACAGCTTCGGCCGCGCATGGCGGCTCGGGCAGGCCGACGTCGCGATCGGGTGCGCGGGGCTCACGCCGCTCGACGACCGGCGCGGGACCAAGGACGCGGAAGGCCGGGAGCTGACGGCCACGGTGGAGGCGATCGCGGACCAGGCGGCCTCAGCTGCCGCGCTGGTACGCGACAAGGCGGGCCGCGAGAGCGTCGTGGTGGTGCGCGGCCTCGAGCGTTTCGTCACCGAGGGCGACGGGCCGGGCGCCGCGGCGATCGTGCGGCCGGTCGACGAGGACCTGTTCCGCTGATGCGTGGCTACGGCACGAGCACGGCGGCGCCGCGCACGTCACCGGACTTCAGCTTCACCAGCGCCGCGTTCGCGGCATCGAGGGGAAACTCCTCGACCTCGGTCCGGATCTTCATCCGGGCGGCGAGCTCCAGGAGCTCGCGACCGTCCGCGCGCGTCAGGTTCGCGACGCTGCGCAGCACGCGCTCGCCCCACAGGATGTCGTAGGGGAACTCCGGGATCGGGGACATGTGGATCCCCGCGCAGACCACGACCCCGCCCTTGCGCACTGCGCGCAGCGCCACCGGCACGAGCTCGCCGGCCGGCGCAAAGATGATCGCGCTGTCGAGGGTGACCGGCGGGGCTTCGCCCGGCCCGCCCGCCCACTTCGCTCCCAGCTCGCGGGCGAACCGCTGCCCTTCCGCGCCGCGCGTGACCACGTAGACCTCCTGGCCGAGATGGCGTGCGACCTGGATCACGATGTGCGCCGAGGCGCCAAAGCCGTACAGGCCGAGCCGGCCGATCTCCTGCAGCGGCTCGACGTCCGCCAGCCGCAGCGCCCGGTACCCGATCAGCCCTGCGCAGAGAAGCGGCGCCGCCTGCAGGTCAGGATAGCTCTCCGGCAGGCGCAGCGTGAAGTCCGCGCGCGCAACCGCGTACTCGGCATAGCCTCCGTCGCGCTGGTAGCCGGTGAACGTCGGCGCGTCGCAGAGGTTCTCCACTCCCGCACGGCAGTACGGGCAGGTGCCGTCGGTCCCACCGAGCCACGGCACGCCGACGCGCCGGCCGGGCGCAGGCGCACCGACCCCGGGTCCGCACCGTTCCACCACGCCGACGATCTGATGCCCCGGCACGAGCGGCAGCGCGGGCTCGGGCAGCTCCCCCTCGACCACGTGCAGGTCGGTGCGGCACACGCCGTTCGCGCGGACGCGAATCAGGACCTCCCCCGGCCCGGGATCGGGAACCGGAAGATCGCGCAGCTCGAGCGGCCCGGACTCGACCGGCCCCGGCGCGGTGAGGACCATTGCTCTCAGATCGTCAGTAGGTCTCGATGATGTTGTAGAGCGTGTCCCGCTGGGCGGGCTCGCGGCCCCCGCGGCGCGCGGCTTCGATCAGCTGCTCGGGGGTCAGCAGGACCCCGTGGTAGGAGCCGGCCATGCGCGAGATCGACTCCTCCATCAGCGTGCCGCCGAGGTCGTTCACGCCCCAGCTGAGCGCCTCCGTGGCCGCGTCGAGGCCCATCTTCACCCAGCTCGCCTGTAAGTTCGTGACCGTCTCGCCCAGGGCCAGCCGGAACACCGCCGTGTGCTTGAGGTTCTCCTCGCGGGATATCTCCTCGATGCCGTGCGTGCGCCCGAGCAGCGTGTGGAACGGGATGAAGCTGAGCGGCACGAACTCGGTGAACCCGCCGGTGCGCTCCTGCAGGGCACGCACGACGCGCATGTGCTCCGCGAGCTCCCACGGCTCCTCGATGTGCCCGAACATCACCGTGACCGTCGAGCGCAGGCCGGTGCGGTGCGATGCCTCGATGATCTCCACCCAGCGGTCGACCGGCAGCTTGTTGGGCGAGATCCGCTCGCGGACGCCGTCGTGCAGCACCTCGGCCGCGGTGCCGGGCGTCGAGCCGAGGCCGCACTCCACGAGATACTCGAACACCGCCTCCGGCCGCTTGCCCGACCGCTCGCACATGTAGTGGACCTCCATCGGCGAGTAGGCGTGCAGGTGCAGCTCGGGAGCGACTTCCTTTGCGAGCCTCAGCCAGCGCCCGTAGTGCTCGAGCGTGTAATCGGGATGGATGCCGCCCTGCATGCAGATCTCGGTCACGCCGAAGTCGACGGCGTCGCGGATCTTCTCGGCGAAGGCGTCCTCCTCCACGTGGTAGGCGTCCGGCGACCGCTTGCCCTGTCCGAAGCCGCAGAATGCGCACCCCACCTGGCAGATGTTCGTGAAGTTGACGTTGCGGTTCACGACGAACGTCGCGGTGTCGCCGGCGAGGCGCGCGCGCAGCTCGTCGGCCGCCAGCCGCATGTCCTCGATGACCTCCGGCCGGCGCTCGGCGAACATTGCGGTGAGCTCCTCCTGTGACAGCGCCGCGCCGTCCCGCGCGCGTTCGATCGCCGTCGCGACCTTGTCGGACCTGATCGGCACGTCCTGTCGCCGGCCCGATCCCCGGCGCGGGATGAACGACCAGTACTTCAGCTTGATCGTGTCGAGCACGCCCTGCGCGATCCACTCCGGGTCGATGTACTGCGGGTACACGCACAGGCGCTCCGTGAGCGCGTAGCCCTCCGGCTTCAGCTGCTTGCGCACCTGGTGCGGGCTCGGGAACGCGTGCTCGGGCGAGATGTGGTCCCCGTTGGCGGACAGCCCGCCGAGGTCGGTCGCTCCCGCGCGGACCAGGTCGAGCCACCAGTCGGACAGGTTGGGCGGGATCTGGATGCCGACGCCCGGCATCAGCTCGCCGCAGTACGCAACCAGGCGCTTGATGTCGTCGACGGTGACCGGTGTGGCCCAGCCGGGCAGAGGTGTGTCGCCGGTGACGGCCTCCGATCCCGCCCAGCGTCGCCGGGCCGCATCGTCCGCGATGTCCGCCACCTCCTGGCCGTGATACCTGGGGTGGGGTACGAAATTCTGGAGAATCACCTCCTGGAGGTGACCGTGGCGCGCGTGCACTTCCGCCAGCGCCTCGAGGGACGCCATGCGCTCGTCCTCCGTTTCGCCGATGCCGACGAGGATCCCGCTTGTGAACGGGATCCGCAGCTCGCCCGCCGCCTCGATCGTCGCCAGGCGCCGTGCCGGGTGCTTCGTGGGCGAGCCGGCGTGCACCGTGTCCATCAGCCGCTCGGACACCGACTCGAGCATCAGCCCCATCGACGCGTTCACCTCGCGCAGCCGCTCGAGGTCGGCGCGGCCGAGCACGCCGAGGTTCGAGTGCGGCAGCAGCCCGCGCTCGAGCGCGCGCTCGCAGGCCCACACCACATATGAGGTGAAGTCCTCGTGGCCGTACTCGCGCAGGCGCGCGGCGACCTGGTCGTTCACCTCGGGCCGCTCCCCCGTGAGCACCAGCAGCTCCTTGCAGCCCCGCCGCGCCGCGTCGTCGAGCATCTGCTCCACCTCGCCCGGCGCGTGCAGGTGCGGCCGATGCGTCGCGAACGCGCAGTACTTGCAGTAGCACTGGCAGGTGCGCGACAGCGAGAGCGTGAAGTTGCGCGAGAAGGTGACGCGTCTCACGGTCGCAGGGAGTCTAGTGGGGCCCCCACCTCCGCCCGCCCCGAAGCAAGATGAGCACGCCTGGCGTGCTCATCTTGCACCCCAGCCGGGTCGCTCACGAAAGAGGCGGCCCGTGGGCCGCCTCTCAAACGAAACCGTCGTGAACCTGGTCTGCCTAGCGCGGCGGGTTGACGTCCTGCCGCAGGCCCTTGGGACCCGTCTCGGGCGTCGCCGCGCGGATGGGCGGGCCCTCCACGAACAGGTACCAGTAGACCAGCGCGGCCAGCACCCCGCCCACGAGCGGGGCGAAGATGTACAGCAGCGGCGTGTTCCACTCGCCGGCGACCAGCGCCGGGCCGAACCAGCGCGCCGGGTTGAGGCCGGCGCCCGTCAGCGGGCCGAAGATCATCACCGCGAAGCCCAGCGTCCCGCCGATGGCAAGGCCGGCCCAATCCCGCGCCGCGCGCGGGTTGACCGCCACGGCGATCACGGCCCACACGAGGAAGAACGTCCCCACCAGCTCCGCCACGAAGCCCTGGAAGTCACCTCCCAGCAGGCTCAGGTTGAGGCCTGTGGCGCCGTTGTTCTGCTGCTCGGCGAGATCGTCGATCAGCAGGAACTTCGTCATCAGGGCGCCTGCGACCGCGCCGGCGAGCTGCAGCAGTATGTAGACCGCGGCGTCGTTCGGGCGGATCTTGCGCAAGGCGAGCAGCGCCAGCGTGACCGCCGGGTTCACGTGCGCGCCCGAGATGCTGCCGATCGTCTGCACGATCATGAACAAGACGAGGAAGTGGACGAGGCCGACGAGCACCCAGTCGGAGCCAGTTCCCTGCGGGTTGACGAACAAGCAGACCGCGAGCGTCACGGACGACACCAGCACGAACGTGCCGATGAACTCCGCCACGTATGCGGCCGGGGATCGCTGTTCGACCGTTGCAGCCTGAGCCGCTGACCGTTCCAATGGAAGACCTCCGAGTAGTTGCAGTCGGTCCTAGAGCGCCGGGAGTGTATACCGCCGAACGGCGATCCGTAACCCTCGGACAGTCGTCTGGCACCGCCGATTCAGGCCAGCGCCGCGGGCGCGAAGCACAGGCCTCCAGGTGGGCGAAACCCTAGGTATTCAGCGCTTTTGCAGCGCTATTGCGCGCGCCTCTGGGCGAACTCGCGGCGCACGCTCTCCGACCGGCCCCACATCGGCACCACCTCGACCCGGCCCTCCCGCACCTGCCGGACCGCCAGCTCGCCCCTGATGCCGGCCGAGTCGAGCTGCAGCAGCACGCCGTGCACCGTGGGCGCGGCGGCGGCGTGGCCGAACTCGTGGGCGCAGCGGATCAGCCAGTGCCAGTCGTGCCGCGAATAGCCCTGGGCGTTGCACTGCGCGAGGATCACCGCCGCGTCGACGTAGCGGCGCTCGTCGGCGATCCGCAGGTCGCACTCGAGGTCGGTCCAGTCGCGCGGCAGCGCGTCCACGATCCGCTGGAAGTCCGAGGCCAGGGGCACGGCCGAAGGGTACCCCAGCGCCCGCGTACCATTGGACCGATGGCGACCCGAGCCCAGAGCCCCGTGGAGCGCGACCACCGCGCCTTGACCGAAGGTGCCGGCGTGCTCGAGCGGCCCGACCGCGCTCACCTGACCGTCCGCGGCCCGGATGCACACGAGTATCTGCAGGGGCAGGTCACCAACGACGTCGAGGCGCTCGCCCCGGGCGCCGGCTGCTACGCGGCGCTCCTCAACCCGAAGGGACGCATCCTGGCCGACATGCGCTTGCTCTCGCTGTCGCCGGAGGAGCTGTGGCTCGACGTGGAGGCCGCCGCACACGAAACGGTCCTGCGCGAGCTGGCGATGTACAAGATCGGCCGCAAGGTGGAGATCTCCGGCGAGACCGGGCGTGCGCTCCTCTCGGTGATCGGCCCGCGCGCCTGGGAGGTGCTGGGGCAGGCCGGGCTCGCGAGCGGTGCCGCGCCCGCCCCCGAGCACGCGTGGGTGCGCGGCCGCGACGACGCGGTGATCGCCGCCACGGACGTCGGCTTCGACCTCCTCGTGGCCGCGGACGCGGCGGGCCCCCCGGCGGATGCGCTCCAGGCTGCGGGCGCGGAGCGGGTGTCGGCGCAGGCCGCCGAGCTACTGCGCATCGAGCGCGGCCGGCCGCGGTACGGCGTCGACATGACCGACGAGAACCTCCCCGGCGAGGCCGGCATCGTGGAGCGCGCCGTGAGCTTCACCAAGGGCTGCTACGTCGGCCAGGAGCCCGTGGCCCGGATGTTCCACAAGGGCCGCCCCAACCGGCACCTGCGGACCCTGCTGCTCTCCGCGCCGGTCGAGCCGGGCACCGCCGTGACCGCGGCGGGCAAGGAGGTGGGCCGCGTCACCTCGGCCGCGGTGTCCCCGCTCCACGGCCCGATCGCGCTCGGGATCCTGCGCCGGGAGGTGGCGCCGGGTGATGAGGTCGCGGCTGGAGCTGCCACCGCCAAGGTCGTAGAGCCGCCGCTTCGGACCACCTCGTAGAATCCCGCTCCTCGTGGAGGCTCACAAGGCCACGCCGCCCGGACGCAGGCCCCGTCTGACGTCCGACAGCCCGCTGCTCGGAGGACAGATCGCGGCCGAGGCCGGCGACGAGGAAGCGACGCGGGTCCGGCCGGCCTACGACGCGGACGCCGACGTCTACCGCCTCCCGGCGCCCGAGCCGGAGGCGGAGCCGCCGCCGCTGCGCGATCTCACCGGGCTGATCTCACCGCCCGACCCCGATCGCCAGGTCGACGACTGGGGCCGCTCGGAGCGCGTGTACCAGCTGATGGAGCCGGTGCTGAACTTCTATTACCGCTACTGGTTCCGGGTCGAGGTCGAAGGGCTCGAGAACGTGCCGGCCGCCGGCGGCGCGCTGCTCGCCTCCAACCACTCGGGCGCGCTGCCGCCCGACGCCCCGATGATCATGCAGGCGATCCGCAACGAGCATCCCGCGCCCCGCCCGCTCTACATGCTCGGCGAGCACTGGTTCAAGGGATATCCGGGAGTTGGCATGCTCGCCAACAAGATCGGGATGGTGGCCGCGCACCCGGCCAACGCCCACCGCCTGCTGCGCGACGAGGGTCGCCTCGTGCTCGTGTTCCCGGAGGGGCAGAAGGGCACGCGAAAGGTCTTCTGGCAGCGCTACAAGCTGCGGCGCTTCGGCCGCGGCGGCTTCGTCAAGACGGCGATCCGGGCCGGGGTCCCGATCGTGCCGATCGCCGTGATGGGCGCCGAGGAGGCGATGCCGATCTTCGCTCACGTGCCGCTGCTGCAACGAGTCACCGGGCTGATCTACTTCCCCATCAACCACGCCTTCCCGCACTTCGGGCTGCTGGCGGGAGGGATGTACCTGCCCGCGAAGTTCCGGATCCGCTTCCTGGAGCCGGTGCGCTTCGAGCGCCACGGGCCGGACGCCGCGGACGACGTCGCGTTCGTGCAGCAGGTGGCCGACGACATCCGGGCGCGGATCCAGGATGCGCTGAACGGGATGCTCGGGCAGCGCCGGTCCGTGTGGTTCGGCTAGGCGATATTCCGCGCACTAGACCCGTTTCGGGCCTCATGATCGGGTAGGGTCAGCGCCCTGAGGAGGACGAGGAGGAGATGCTGACCCGGTCGATTGCCCGTGCGCGGTGCGGTTGCGCCGCGCTGGTCGCGGTGCTCGCCGCGCTGGCCGTCGCAGGCTGCGGTGGCGACGACGAGGCGCGCAGCGAGCAGCGCCCGCCCGTCCCCGTCAACATCTCGGTGCAGATCGGCACCGAGCGGGTCACCGCGTCGCCCAACTCGATCGGTGCAGGCCCGGTCACGCTGCTGGTCTCCAACCAGTCCGGCGCCGCCCAGACGCTGACCGCCGACGGACCGCGGCTGCGCCGTGCCATCGGGCCGATCCCGCCCGACGACACGGCCACGGTGAAGCTGACCATGGGCTCGGGCGAGTTCACGATCGCCGCGGAGGAGTCCGCCGGCCTCGACCCCGCCACGCTCACGGTCGGCCCGCCGCGCGACACCGCGCAGAACGAGCTGCTGCTTCCCTAGGCGGTCATACGAGCCCTGTGACGTGGCTCACACAGGGATGCGCCGCACGGCTGCAATACTTGCGTTCGTGCAATCTTCTCCCGTACGCAAGCAATCTTCCGCGGCGCCCCTCCCCCCCGCGCTGGCACGTCAGCTGCTCGGGTTCTTTCGCTTTGCCTGGTCGAGCGGCGACTCCGAGTTCATGCGCGAGGTGTCGGACCTCGAGCTGACCTTCACCCAGTTCAAGGCGCTGATGCTGGTGGCGCACGAGCCCGCGGAGCTGTCGGTCAAGGACGTGTCGGACCGGCTGGGGATCTCCTTCCCGGCCGCCAGCCGCGCGGTCGAGCCGCTCGTGCAGCGCGGCATCGTCGAACGCGCCGAGGACCCCGCCGACAGACGGGTGAAACGCGTCCGGACGACCAAGGCCGGGGACCGCCTCGTGGAGCGCCTGATCGCGACGCGCATCGAGTCCTTCGAGCAGATGCTGGAGGGGTTCTCCGCCACCGAGCGCCGCAAGCTCGGCGACGCGCTCGACGAGATCCTCGCGCGGCCCGAGGTCGCGCGCTACTGCCCGCGGGGGTCGCGCCGGTGAGCCGGCTCCACGCGATCACGGAGGAGAACCGCAAGTGGTGGACCCTCGGCTCCATGTGCTTCGCGCTGTTCATGATCATGCTCGACAACACGGTCGTGAACGTGGCGCTGCCGTCGATCCAGTCGGATCTGAACGCGTCGCTCTCGGCACTCGAGTGGACGGTCAACGTCTACACGCTGACGTTCGCCGTGCTGCTCGTCACGGGCGGGCGGCTGGGCGACATCTTCGGCCGCCGGCGCGCCTTCATGTTCGGCGTGATCGTGTTCGCGGTCTCGTCGGCGACCGCGGGCCTGGCTCCCAACGAGAGCTGGCTCGTCGCAAGCCGCGCGCTGCAGGGCGTCGGAGCCGCTTTCATGATGCCGGCGACCCTCTCGATCATCACGAACGCCTTTCCCGCGCACGAGCGCGGGAAGGCGATCGGCACCTGGGCGGGCGTGTCCGCGCTGGCACTCGCCATCGGGCCGGTGGTGGGCGGGTTCCTGACCGAGGAGGTGAGCTGGCGCGCGATTTTCTTCCTCAACCTCCCGGTCGCCGCGCTCGCCGTCTTCGTGGCGCTGTTCGCGACCCGGGAGTCCCGTGACGTGACCGTGCCGCGCACCGTCGACTTCGGAGGTGTGGCGACGCTGACCGTCGGCATCGGCGCCCTGGTCCTCGCCCTGGTCGAGGGCAACGGGTGGGGCTGGGGCTCCCCGCGCATCCTCGCGCTCTTGTTCGCGTCGGCCGCCGGGCTGGTCGCGTTCGTGATCGTCGAGCGACGCGTGCGCTTCCCGATGGTCGAGTTCTCGTTCCTGCGCAGCCGTACCTTCGCGGGCACGACCGCGATTGCATTCGTCGTTTCCTTCTCGATGCTCGCGATGTTCTTCTTCATGGCCCTCTACATGCAGAACATCCTGGGCTACTCGCCGCTCGAGGCCGGCATCCGCTTCCTGCCCTCGACGGTCATGATCATCATCGCTGCGCCGATCGCCGGCCGGCTCACCGACCGCATCGGCGCCCGCATACCGATCGCGGTCGGGCTGACGCTGGTGGCGACCGGGCTGCTCCTGCAATCGCTCATCGACTCCGGCTCGACTTACTCCTACCTCCTTCCCAGCTTCATCCTCACCGGCCTCGGGATCGGCCTCACGATGTCGCCGATGTCGACCGCCGCGATGAACGCGGTCGACACCGCCAAGGCGGGCCTCGCCTCCGGCGTGCTCTCGATGAGCCGCATGGTCGGCGGCACCTTCGGCGTCGCCGCGGTCGGCGCGCTGTTCCAGCACATGAGCGACAACCGGCTGGAGGGCCGCCTCGGCGACCTCCCGCTGAGCTCGCAGCAGCAGGCCTGGTTCGCCGACAACCTCGGGTCGGGCGACGTCCCGGCCAAGCTCCAGCAGCTCGACCCCACCACGGCGCATGAGGTCAGCGCCCTGCTGAAGGACTCCTTCGTCCACTCCCTGTCGGCGTCGCTGAAGCTCTCCACGGCCGTTGCGGTGGTGGGCGTGCTGATCGCGCTCGCGACGCTCCGTGACGCACGCCACCAGAGCCGCGGCACCGTGCCCGCAAGCGTCGCTCCGGTCGCCCGCCGCCCCGACTGACCGCCCTCGCGGGCCACGCCCTCCGGCGACGGGGACCGATAGCATCAGCGGCCCGTTCCCAACCCCGGTCCGACGGAGGTAGCCGTCTTGGCACAGGCAGATGTACAGAACGTGAGCCAGCTCGACGTGGAGCCCGGAGAGCTGCCGAAGACGATGACGGCCTGGGTGATCCGCCAGGACCGCGAGGGCGAGCCCAAGGACGCCTTCCAGATCGAGGACATCGAGGTGCCGGAGCCCGGCGCCTTCGAGGTGATCGTGCGCGTGATGGCGGCGGGCGTGAACTTCAACAACGTGTGGGCGGCACTCGGCCAGCCCGTATCGGTCTTCCGCTACCACCCCGAGGAGGACCACCACATCGGCGGCTCCGACGCCTCGGGCGTGATCTGGAAGGTCGGCGAGGGCGTGACCAAGTGGAAGGTCGGCGACGAGGTGGTGATCCACTGCAACCAGGCCTCCTACGAGGACGTCGAGGTGCACGGCCTCGACCCCCTGGCCGCTCCCTCCCAGAAGATCTGGGGATACGAGACCAGCTGGGGCTCGTTTGCCCAGTTCACCAAGGTCCAGGCGCAGCAGCTCGTGCCCAAGCCGCAGAACCTGACCTGGGAGGAGGCCGCGTCCTACGGCCTCACCTACTTCACCGCGTACCGCATGCTGATCGACCAGGTCGAGCTGCAGGCCGGCCACAAGGTGCTGATCTGGGGCGCGGCGGGCGGCCTCGGCGTGTTCGCGACGCAGCTGTGCAAGCTGACCGGCGCCGACTCGGTGGGCGTCGTCTCCTCCGACGAGAAGGGGGAGCTCGTCAAGCAGCTCGGCGCGAAGGACTTCATCAACCGCAACGAGTTCGCAGGCATGATGCGCAAGGGCGGCGAGTCCAAGGAGGAGGAGAAGGAGCGCTTCGCCCAGTCGCGTGCGTTCGCCAAGCGCGTCAAGGAGATCCTCGGCGACGCGCCCGACATCGTGTTCGAGCACGTCGGGCAGGCGACCTTCCCGACCTCGGTGTTCGTGGTGAAGCCGTTCGGCAAGGTCGTGATCTGCGGCGCCACGTCCGGCTACAACCTCGACTTCGACGTGCGCTACCTGTGGATGCGCCAGAAGCAGATCCTCGGCTCCCACTTCGCGAACGCGTGGGAGGCGACGAAGGCCAACGAACTGATGGCGGAGTCGAAGATCCGCCCGGTGCTGTGGCGCGTGATGCCGTTCGAGGGCGTCGCGGAGGCCCACCAGCTGATGCGCGAGAACAAGCACCAGGGCAAGATCGCGATCCTCGTCGGAGCGGACCAGGAGGGCCAGGGCAAGACCGCCGAGGGACCGGGCGCGATCCGGGCCGAGGTCGGCAGTTGACCCCATGGAGCTGCTCGCCTCGACTCGTCAGCCGGGCGCAGCAGGCCAACGCAAGCTGATGGACCTCGTCCAGCTCGACTTCGCATTGACCCCGTTCCGGGCGCAGAAGTTCGTGGACCTCTACCGGCCCGCGATCCAGCGCCCGCTCTCGTACGGAGCCACGGGCTACCTGTTCTACCGCTCGGAGGACGACGCGGACCACTTCGTCCACATCAGCTTCTGGGAGGACCGGGCCGGCTTCCAGCGCTGGTGGTTCTCGCAGGAGATGCAGGACATCCGGGTCGCGATCGCCGGTCTCCACGGGCAGCCGCTGCTGCCGAAGTGGAGCACGCTCCTCGAACAGGGCTAGACGGAGCGCGCCCGGGCGGGCGCTGC
>Ga0075430_100003026_pt1 | contig 14067 bp, 8 predicted proteins | sample RhiMetdeltSRZDD4_FD_75294 | JGI IMG/M metagenome (GOLD analysis project Ga0075430, IMG submission 75294) | Populus rhizosphere microbial communities from Tennessee, USA - Rhizosphere MetaG P. deltoides SRZDD4 | ecosystem: Host-associated > Plants > Roots > Rhizosphere > Soil | place: USA... | reverse complement strand
GCGACGATAGCTTTCATTACCGGCACTATGGCTGTATTCAAGCACCTTGATATCTGCGTTGCGAACTGCGTCGAGAATTGGCGGAGGTGTTTCAATATCCGGCTGCCCGATATTCAGATGATAAACCTTTATTCCTTTTTTCTTGGCTGCTTCGGCATAAGGGACCAGTTTGCGTATGGGCGAGGCGGGCATTTGATCACCCCTGTTTGAGATTGTAAGCATGCTCCAAAGGTAATTATCATTAATTAAGTTAAAACCCGAACATAAAAAATCCCCGCCACCGGCGGGGATCGATATGATAAACTAACTTATTATTTACCGGACTTATTCTTCGTCTTGTTTTTCGACTTAGTTGTTTTTTCTGTTGCTGCCTTAGCTGCCTCTTCTTTTGTCCATGCATCAAATGCATCGGCTGCTAACACTTCACCGGTTATAGCTAAAACTTTTTCTTCATCAACACCAGCAAATTTTACATATACCTGTTTGTCAAAACGGCCACTTGCAGCTGCACTATACTGCACCTTCATCTTAGATGTTTTGCCAGGTAAGATGGGATCTTTCTGGTATTCGGGAACAGTGCATCCGCAAGTTGCATGTGCATTTTCAATTATCAGGGGTTTGTCTGATTTATTGGTTATCTCGAAATAGTAAACGGCGGGAATATTTTGCTTTACTTTTCCAAAATCATGTTTGTCCTCATTGAATTTTGCAACGGCATCCGGTTTGGTTGATTGTGCTATTGCACCAGTTGCTACCACAAATGCTGCTGCAATAAATAATAATTTCTTCATGATATTAATTGTTTTTTTGTTTTAATAAGCTGATTGATGAATTTTCCGGTGCAGAACCCGCTGGCGCTTTCCACACAGTTCCCGATATCTTGATCTGTTTGGAAAGGTTTTGGTTGTACATCACGGTAATATATTTGTCAAAATGTCCTTCGGTTGCCGCATTATAACCAACCCTGATCTTTGTTGTAGCGCCAGGAGCAACTGGTTCTTTGCTCCATTCAGGGGTGGTGCAACCACAACTGGTTTGAACATTTGAGATAACCATAGGTGTTTTACCATTATTGGTCACTTCAAAAAAATGAAAAACCGGCTTGCCTTGTGGAATAGTTCCAAAATCAAAAGCGGTTTCTTTTAATCCAAGTACATCCTGTGTCTCGGGAGCTTGTGCATGTAATACAGCTGCTATAGCAACAGCCGCGATAAGGGTTAAAAATTTTTTCATTCTCAGCGATTAAGAGTTCAAATTTAAGACATCACTTTCACATACCATAGGCTAAACTCACAGAAATTCAGTATTTTTTAACACACAAAAAATACGCATACCCTTTCCTATATCTTTGTCGCATGGATACCCCTCATCCTTCGGTACTTGCCGCTGATAAACTTTCATTTGAGAGTTTCCGCAATGAAATCTTAAGTGATTATTACATGGCCTGTCTTAGTCGGGAAGCCAGTCTTCTGGGCCGGAAAGAGGTGCTTACTGGTAAAGCCAAGTTTGGCATATTTGGAGATGGTAAGGAAGTAGCGCAAGTGGCTATGGCCAAGTTTTTTAGGGAAGGCGATTTCAGAAGCGGGTATTATCGCGATCAAACCTTTCAATTCGCAATAGGACAGGCAACGGTTGAACAGTTTTTTGCACAGCTCTACGCTGACCCCGATGATAAGAACGATCCAAATAGCGCCGGAAGACAAATGGTATCACATTTCTGTACTGCATTAACGGATGAACAGGGTAATTGGGTTGATCTTGTAAATAGGAAAAATACGATTGCAGATCTTGCCCCTACCGCTGGGCAAATGCCACGGAGTCTTGGTGTGGCACTTGCTTCCAAATGTTTCCGCAGCATTAAAGAACTCAAACAATTCGGGCATCTTTCTGACAATGGTAATGAAGTTTGTTTTGTAACTATTGGCGATGCTGCAACATCCGAAGGTCATTTTTGGGAAACGGTAAACGCTGCCGGCGTAATGCAGGTACCAATGGCCATTTTTGTGTGGGATGATGGTTTTGGTATATCAGTCCCAACAAAATTGCAAACAACCAAAGGATCCATTTCCGAAGCACTCAGCGGTTTTCAAAAAAAGGATGATTCGAACGGTTTCCATATTTATAAAGTAAGAGGCTGGGATTATGCTGGCATGTGTGAAGCGTTTGAAGAAGGGATAAGACTGGCAAGGGAAACACATACCCCTGCTTTGTTTCATGTAGAGGAAGTAACGCAGCCACAAGGACACTCCACTTCCGGAAGTCATGAACGTTATAAATCGCCCGAAAGACTTGAATGGGAACGAGAAAATGATTGCCTGAAAAAAATGCGTGAATGGGTTCTGGATTCTGCATTGGCAACCGATGAAGAATTAAGTCGCCTTGAATCCAAAGCAAAGAATCACGTAAAAGATGAGAGAACCAGGGCCTGGGAAAATTACCAGGCACCGATAAAAGACCAGGTTAAGAAAATAAGCGAGCTTGCCGAATCACTTGCCTTAAATGTTCCCAATAAGGCGGCAACAATTAAAAAACTCAGCAATGAACTTTCATCTAATCGTGAACCGATGCGCCGCGATGTGATGAAACAGTTAAACGCAATCTTAAATGCTGCTGGTGATAATGACGCTGTGTTTTGGGCCAAAGATTATTACAATGACCTGCTCAAAGAGAATGAACTTCTTTACAATTCTCATTTATACAATATCGGTGAAAAAAGTGCTTTGAAAGTGGCAGGGACAAAACCGGTTATTGCAAAAGATGCTCCGTTGATCAATGGTTTTGAAGTATTGAATAAATATTTCAATGCATTGTTTGCAAGCAATCCCCTTGTAGTTGCATTTGGTGAAGATGTTGGGCGCATTGGCGATGTAAACCAGGGCTTCAGCGGGTTGCAAGCAAAGTATGGTGAAGAAAGAATTTTTGATACCGGCATTCGTGAGTTAACGATAATGGGGCAGGGAATTGGTGTCGCCATGCGCGGGCTAAGACCGATTGCAGAAATTCAATATCTCGACTATTTACTATACGGTCTCGAACCACTAAGTGATGATGCAGCCACCTTACATTTCCGAACCAAAGGAAAACAAAGTTGCCCGTTGATAGTAAGAACCCGTGGACACAGATTAGAAGGAATCTGGCATAGCGGTTCGCCAATGGGGATGGTGATAAACTCCTTAAGAGGCATGTATGTATGTGTGCCCCGAAATATGACACAGGCGGTTGGCATGTACAATACATTGCTGAAAAGTAATGATCCCGCCATCATCATAGAATGCCTGAATGGATACCGGCTTAAGGAAAAGCTCATCTCAAACCTTCTTGAATTTACTGTGCCGCTTGGCATGCCTGAAGTGATAAGGGAAGGAACAGATGTAACGGTTGTTTCTTATGGTTCCGTGCTTAGGGTGATACAGGAAGCCGCGGATGTTTTGCAAACTCAGGGCATCAGTTGTGAAATAATAGACGTACAAACCCTATTACCTTTTGATATCACTCATAAGATCCTTGCATCTTTAAAGAAAACAAATCGTATTGTGTTTGTCGACGAAGACGTTCCGGGTGGCGCCGCTGCATTTATGTTCAATAAAGTACTGGAAGAGCAAGGCGGTTATCGCCACCTGGATGTTGCTCCCAGAACACTCACCGCCAAAGAACATCGCCCTTCTTATGGCAGTGACGGTGATTATTTCAGCAAGCCAAACGTTGAAGAAATCGAGGCGTTGATCAAAAAAATGATGCGGGAGTGAGGCCTCCATAAAAGTTTTCCCGAATAATTTGCCGGTCGGCGGGGTTTTTTTAGATTAGCAGTAATTACTATTGCCAAAAAACAAGTCGCCTATGTGGATTAAGGATTTAGTTCGTACGTGTGCTATTGTTTTTCCAATTATAACATTGCCGGTTGCCGTTTCTGCCCAAGCTGACTATATATCACAACTCGGGGCATGGAAAACAAAATTTCCTGACGAAGAGTTTGTTGCTGCGAGCTATACCAAGACCATCAGCTTTACATTGAATCCGAATCCCAAACCCGGGATCGGTAAAGTAAATGTTTTGGTAAAGCACCAGGTCACCATGGTACCGACAAAGGACTTTAAAGGTTTCAGTGACGGGTTGTTTTATAACCAACAGGTATCCATCGACAATGTAAAAGCAATTAATGCGAAAGGAAAAGAAATAGCGATCCAAAAACTATGTGGTTCCTACCAAAGCGAGGATATTTTTCATGATGATTCAAAATTCTGTTCTGTAAAATTCGGAACAGAAGAAAAAGGGAAAGCTTTTACGTATACTTATGAAGAGAATTATCATGATGCGAAATATTTAACCTCCCAATATTTCCACACTTCGTTTCCTGCGGTGGAGAAAACGGTTGAATTCAGGATCCCTTCCTGGCTTGAGCTCGATCTTAAAGAATTTAATTTTAATAATCATGCCATTGAAAAAACTACTGCTAAAGAAGGGGATGTCAACAAGATCACTTATAAAATAAAAGATGTACAGGCTTATTCACATGAAAGATCGGCTCCGAATCACGCATTAAGCTTTCCTCATATTATTACAGTAAGCAAAGCATACACAGAGAATGGACAGCGCCACGTGTTATTTGAATCTGTTAAAGATCTGTATGCCTGGTATCGCAGTATTTGCGATAGCCTTGCCAACGATCCGTCTGCCTTAAAAGATAAAGTGAATGAATTGACGACAGGAAAGAAAACTGATCTTGAAAAAATTGAATCTATTTTTTATTGGGTGCAGGATAATATACGCTACATCGCATTTGAAGATGGCATTATGGGTTTTAAGCCTGATGCTGCTCAAAATGTTCTCAAAAAGAAATACGGCGATTGCAAGGGCAAGGCAAATCTTTTAAAAGAAATGCTGAAACTCGCGGGTTTTGATGCGAGGTTAACATGGATCGGCACTTCCGATCTTCCTTATGATTATACACTCCCGTCGCTGGCAGTGGACAATCATATGATATGTACCGTGATCGCCGGCGGTAAAAGATATTTTCTTGACGGTACTGAAAATTTCATTGCCCTGAATGATTATGCCCAACGCATACAGGGCAAACAGATACTGATCGAAGATGGAAAGAATTATATCATTGACAAGATCCCCGATTTTTCTGCTGAAAGAAACAGGGTAAGATCCATCACTACTATCAGTATCGGTGCAGATACATTAAAAGGGACAAGCAAGGTAGAGTACAATGGTGAATCAAAAGCTTTGTTACAAGGTGTTTATACTTCTATCAGGAATGATAAAAAGAAAGATGCATTGTCTTCTTTTTTACGTCATGGTGACGATAACCTGGTATTGACAAATATTAAAGAGCCCGATTTCAAAGAAAGACAAAAGCCGATTGAGGTAACCTTTGATTTCAAAGCAAATCATCAATTGACAAAGGCCGGGAATGAACTTTATGTTGTTATGGATTGGAACAAGGAATTTTCGGGGCTCGAATTCGACAACAAACGAAAAAATGATTACGAATTTTCAAACAAATATTATTTGGATGTGCAAACGGAGCTGGTGATACCGGAGGGTTATAAAATAGATTACCTGCCCACCGCTCTTAAAAAATCAACACCACATTATTCTTTTGAAGGGTCATACACGAATAAGGGAAAAAGTATTTTATATAAAAAGCTGATCATTGTCAATAAACCTGTTTTGCTGAAATCGGAATTTGAAGCGTGGAATAAGTTCATTAAAGAGATCAACACTTTTTACAATGACCAGGTGGTCCTTGTTAAGAATAAATAACAATTTCAATCAAGCTACTATTAAACTACTATTCATGAGACCGAATTGGTATTTTACGATGATATTATTGTTTTCGGTTTTTATAACCAATGCACAACAACCGGCATTTGGTGAGAAAATTGAAAAAGAGTTTGAGGCCACAGCTATTCCCGATAAATGGAAAAATGAAAGCGCTGTCATTATCGGCCAAAAGACTGAATACCTGTTCAGCCGGTTGGCATCCGGTAGAAAATATTTACCCGTCGTCCGCATCAAAGAGTATATTCATAAAAGGATAAAACTCCAGGATAAAAACGCATTGGAGAAGTTCTCGACTTTCTATTATGTTACGATGGGTAAAGATGGAAAAGCTGAATACAAAGTGATAAAAGCAAGTGGTAAGGAGGTCGATATTGACATGAAAAGTGCGATAGAAGAGGAAAAAGACATTCCTGCCATTTACAAACCGATCTATTACAAGCTTGGTATTAAATTTTTAAAGATCGCAATTCCTGATCTTGAAGTAGGGGATATCATCGATTACAATGTTCGCAGTACGATTGATTGGGATATGAGAACAGAGGGCATCGCTTTCACTCCCTTTATTTTTTCTCTTTCTAATAATTATCCTACCATGTACCAGCAGTACAGGTTTACTTTGGTTGATGGAATGAAGGTAAGATTCAAGGCTTTTAACGGAGCTCCGAATTTGAAAATGGACGCTAAGGCTTCGGTATTTGATGATAATCTTTCTTATGTCGCTTATTACTTACAGGACAAAGACAGGGAAAAAACAAATGAAGAAAGATGGAACTATGAATTGCGGAATACGCCAAGTATCAAATTTCGCGTGATCATGCTTTCTGATAACGATCCTGAATCAAAGTCGCTGGGTATGGCATATGTCGATCGTTCTTTCCTTGACCTGGAAGACATGTATAAACGTTTTGCAGGCGCTGCATTTTATAAAACAACCGCCGGGAACACGTTGGTTGCTTATACCACTGAATACATCGGGAAGAAAAGAACGGATGGCGTTATAAAAACGGAAGATGACATTATACGGGAGACATATTACTGTCTCCGCAAAGTTTTTTTGGAAATGTATTATCGCGGGCCCGTGCATTCCGAGCTGGAGAAGGTTATGACAGGCAAAAAGCTTTATAAGAAAGTATTGGAGCTGGAGAAAAAGAACGAGGCAAAAAAAGAAGAAAGAGAAGATGAAATAAGAATGAACAGCGTGGTTTTTGCGAGTGCATTCCGTTCGGCGTTGGCGGTACAGGGTATCAATGCAGAAATGTTTGTTTACATGCCCAGGAAACTGGGAGCATGGCGGGATGCGTTGTTCCTGGAAGAACTGGATTTTGTAATGAAAATAAAAACCAAGAAAAAGAATTATTACTTTGAATCATTCAACAATTTCGATGCATTTGCTGCCCCGTATGAACATCTTGAGGGCGTTGAAGGGTACAGCATCGGTTATACTACCATGAATCAATACTATCGTACACCCGGCCCCGTAACAACTATCAATGATAATATTGACAGGCAGGAATATCTGGTAAGCTTTCCGGAAAGCATGGAGGTCATCAAAGTAGCAAGAACAAGTTCTTTTGCCGGTTATGAAAAAGCAAGTCATATCGGCAAAGCAAATCTTGATCGCGAATATTTGAATGTCGATTTTCAAAAATACTTTGTAGAACCGCAGAAAGATAAAAGCAAGAAAAAGAAAGACGAGGAAGTAGTGGACATGACCAGTAATACTTCAAAATATGATGACCCGGATAAAGAAGACCGGCTAAAGAAAAGGATGGAGCTTTTTGAAACAGATGTAAAAGGGGAATTTGATCTTGACAAGTATGAAAATTTTGAATTATTGAAAGATGGGCGCTTTGGTGATACTGCCATGCTTCAGTTCAGGGAGAATTTTACATTGAAAAAGCTTTTATCCAAAGCCGGAAGAAATTATGTTTTTGAGGTTGGTAGATTGATCGGTGGACAAATAAAGCTGGAGCAGCATGAGCTGGCAACAAGACAGTCCGATATTTGGCTGCCTTATGCACGAACGATCGAGAATAATATCATAATGAATATTCCCGCCGGCTACACCGTTGACGGGTTGCAGGACCTGAAATTCAATGTGGATAATGAAAGCGGGACTTTTATTTCTGATACAAAGCTCGAGAATGATAAACTGGTCATTACGACAAAAAAACTTTATAAAAAGAATTTTGATAAAAAGGAGCTATGGCCAAATTATGTTGCTTTTCTTGAAGCCGCATATAAGTTCAGCCAGGCAAAAATTGTTTTACGAAAAAAATGATCATTTGTGACACTTCCAATCTACCAGGTCGACGCTTTTACCAATAAGCTGTTTCATGGCAATCCCGCCGCTATCATTCCATTGGAAAAATGGCTGGACGATCATATTATGCAGCGGATAGCAATGGAGAATAACCTCGCGGAAACCGCCTATTTCGTTCCTTCAACCAAAGAGGGTGTTGACTTTGACATAAGGTGGTTTACACCGGCACTTGAGATCAACCTTTGTGGTCACGCAACACTTGCGGCAGGGTGGGTAATTTTCAATAAACTGGATTTTAAAAAGGAGCAGATCACTTTTAATTGTCAAAGCGGGCGACTATTGGTGGAAAAACGAGGCGATGTAATACAAATGGATTTTCCGTCCTGGAAGCCTGAAAGATTCAACGACTATCCGGATGAATTATTGAAAGCACTAAAACTAAAGGAAGTGGTTGGCGTTTATCAAAACAGGGACGTGCTAGTTGAATTGCAAAATGAAGACGAAGTAAAAAAATGTTCTCCCGATTTTTCATTGTTGAAAGAAACCGGTTTTAAAGTGATCATTACCGCACCGGGTGCTGACGGTGTCGATTTTGTTTCAAGATTTTTTGCTCCATCAGCGGGAATTGATGAAGACCCTGTAACCGGTTCGGCACATTCACAACTGATTCCATTCTGGGCGGAGAAACTGGATAAAAAGAAAATGTTCGCTAAACAAGTCTCACAACGCGGTGGTGAATTGGAGTGTAAATGGTGGGGAGATAGAGTGACAATGTCGGGTCAATGTGTGTTTTATATGCAGGGGGAGATTGCCATTTGAGTCAGGACTGAGTGATGAGTAATGAGTGATGAGTGGGTTTACGTCCAAGGTGCTACTTATCTTATATCAATTATAGCAAAGGCCTGGTTGAAATGACTTTCTGATTAGTCTGTAGCAATCAATAAAACGTCGCGACTATCCGTCGCGACGTTTCTTTTATAACGGGAATAAAGATATTCATCGTTATACTCAAACAAAGTGCTTGTTCACTAAAGTGATACTTCTTTGTTTTTTATCTAGCGCCACATTTGCATCAGTAATTTAACCATTAAAACCATTAACAAAATGTTTTACAAACAACACCTTCTCAAAAAAATCGGATTAGTAGCTTTTGTTTTTTTTACGGCACTTATCTCCTGTAAAAAAAATGCAACCGACCTGAACGTAAACAATCCAAACCAGGAACCACTTGCGGGCCCGGCTCTCGAAGGCAACGGTAATTCCCCAGCAGCCAATATTACGGCCAGCGAGTATGTAACAATCCCTGCTGCTGTTGCCGTTCCTGAAAACTTGCCCAATGGCAACACAAGAGTCGCTACCTATTATGCCGTCGGCGTACAGAAATACAAAGCAAGAATAAAAGCCGGCAGCAATCCCGTTGCTTATGAATGGGTATTCGTGGCACCGCAGGCAGATCTTTATGATATTACCAATGCAAAAGTCGGCGTTCACGGTGCCGGACCTTTCTGGTCAATCTCATCTTCAGATTCAATTTTTGCGCAGCATTTTTCTCCTGCAAGAACAGCACCAAGTCCCGATCCTGAAAGCATCGATTGGTTATTGTTAATGCCAAAAGCGGGTACAACCCCCACAGGAATTTTTGCTGATGTTGATTACATTCAACGTATCGCAACCAAAGGAGGCAAAGCTCCGCTAACTCCACCCAACAATATCAATCAAACAGCGGATGTGAAATACAAAACCGTTTATCGCTTCACTAAAATAAATCCCTGAGTATTCCAATCATAAAATAAAACCGCTTTACAAAAGCGAAGATTTAACCATTAAACCTTTATCAAATGACAACAACATCTTTTAAGATGAACAGGCGATCTATTGTCTGCCTGGTTCTTACTATCATCACAGCTGCAATCGTTCTCGTGGCGTGCCAGAAAGGCGAAGCACCCGTCGTTCAACAAAATGAAGAGATAACTGCCGCTCAAAGAGGAAAACCAACGGGCTACTCTTCAAATGTTCTGGATACATGGATCACTTTACAATTGAAATTGATGCGCAATGCAACCGGGATTGCCAATCATGCTTTTTCAAGACATTTCGCGTATGCTGGTGTAGCTGCATACGAATCAATGAAACCTGGTATGAATGGAGCGAACGCTCAATGGTCCGAGAGATGGAACGGATTGACAGGCTTGCCTGTTGCTGAGCAGGCCAGGAATTATTATTCTCCTGCAAGTGTGAACGCAGCCATGGCCGCAATCAATAGATCCATGTTCCCCAATGCAAGTATTGACGACAAGGCGGCGATTGACGCCCTCGAAGTAGCATGGAACAATGAATTCCTCGCCACTCAGTCTGCAAGTATCATGAGCAAATCAATCGATTTCGGAAAAGCAGTTGCATCCGCAGTTTACAACTGGGCCGAGACCGATGGATATAAAAATGCAAATGGCGCGTACACGATACCTGTTGGGCCAGGTAAATGGAAACCAACTCCGCCTGCGTTTGCAAATCCCGCTACACCTTATTGGGGAAATAACAGGACGATCATTGCCGGCAGCACCAATAACTCCCAGGTAAATCCTCCAATAGAATATTCATCACAACCGGGCTCACCTTTCTATGCAATGGTAAAACAGGTTCATGATGCATCGCTTGCATTGACCGATGCACACAAAGAAATAGCAATGTTTTGGCGCGATGTTCCGGGTGTAAGCTCACCGGGTCATTGGTTAAGTATTTTGCAACAAGTAGTAAGACAAACGGGAGCCGATCTTGAAAAAACAGCATTGGCTTATGCACTTACCGGCATTGGTGTGAATGATGCATTGATCATTTGCTTTGATTCAAAGTATGGCTATAGCCTGGTTCGCCCGGTTACGTATATACGTGAAGTGATCGGCGACACTACTTGGAACTCCTACCTAGGTACCCCTGCACATCCTGAGTATGTATCGGCGCATTCGTCGCTTTCAATGGCAGCAGCGAAGGTCCTTTACAAGTTATTTGGTGACATCGGTTCTGTTACTGATCATACCTATGATTATTTAGGTTTTACACCAAGAACATTCGAATCAGTTATTGCTATGGCAACGGATGCAGGATTTTCAAGACTCTATGCGGGTATCCATTATATTCCAAGCATACAGGCGGGTTTATCACAGGGAACCCAGGTGGCAGAAAATATTTTCTCCAAAAACACTTCGAATGGACTGACGGGTAAATACATTTTTAGATAGAGGACGGTGATGTTTGGAAAAAGACCTCCTCTGGTTGACGGATGGAGGTTCTTTTACTCCTGTCTTCAAAACTTTCAACTACTACTGACTATACTTCTACTTCTCAAATTTTTTTAACCATTAAACTAACGATATGCAAAAGAATTTCCTAAACGGGTCAAATGTAAAACACTTGCTCGTTGTCTATTGTTTACTAGTATCGTTCTCCGCTTCATCACAGATATATGAAGCATGGTCGAAGCGATATAATAGCCCATTTACTGCCAGTGATGTTGGCGAACATATTGCCGTAGACAATTATGGCAACGTTTACGTAACAGGCAGAACGATCATCGGTGCCAATTTGGACTACACGTGGAGTATGACCACCATTAAGTATGATGCAAGAGGAGTGCAACAATGGGTACGCCGGTACGATAATCCCTATGGCACTGCAGATTCTCCCAGCGATATTGCGGTAGATGGCAATGGAAATGTTTACATCACCGGTTCGAGTGGACTTAATAATCAATCCGATATTCTTACTCTTAAATACAACTCAAACGGTGATCTTCTATGGACAAAACTATACGATGGTGAAAAACACGCACAGGATGTGGGCTGGGCGCTGGCGCTTGATGCATCAGGAAATATTTATGTAACAGGGAGCACCAATAGCGACTATTTTATTTATACATCTGATGCTATCACCATCAAGTACAATAATGATGGCGTTCAGCAGTGGGTGGCCACTTATGCAGGTGCAAATGCCGATAGTCCTGATGCTGGTTTTGCCATCCAGGTACCGGGTGATGGATTCGTGTATATCACCGGGACAATTGCCGAGAATGATGCTTACGGCGACTGTCTTACTATAAAGTATAATACCGCGGGTCAACTGCAATGGGTCAGGAACTGGGATGCACCGTATCACCATCAGGACTTTGCTACGGATATTGATGTTGATGGCAGTGGAAATGTTTACATCACGGGGCTTACGCAGCATGCCGAAGAAAACACCGACTACGTTACTGTGAAGTACGATGCCAGCGGGAATCAAATATGGTATAAAGCGATGGATAGTACTGCTGACGACAGGGCGAACAATATTGAAGTGGATGGGATGAATAATATCGTCATAACAGGAAATATACGGCCGAATAATAAATCGAATTTCTTAACGGTAAAGTATAACGCCAATGGAGATGTTATTTGGTCAAAAAAATTTATACCGGAGGATAGTTGTTATGCCTCGCCTGCAAAAATGGTACTCGATAACTCAAACAATATATATATAACTGGTTTGGCAAGGCGTGATAATTGTTCACGGACCTATTATGCAACTATAAAGTATCTTCCTTCAGGCGGCACAGACTGGACAAAATATTATACCGGCCCTGGTAACCGATCCGATGCATACGACATCGCTGTTGATGCAAAGGGTCGTGTATACGTTATTGGGAGTAGCCTGGATGGTCCCGAGCCACCGCCTTTTTCGGAAATAGATTTCTCATATGCAACTGTAAAATATTCAAAGTGCATAATAAACTGTCCGGCTAATGTGGTAGTAAATAACGAGCCGGGGAAATGTGGTGGATATGCGATTTTTCCTGCAGCCACTACAACCGGTGATTGCGGACCATTGGAGTACAGTTTTGTGTCAGGCACCTTTGTTTCGGTTGGTACACACACTGTAATTGTTTCTTCTCCATCCAGTGGCGAGAGTTGCACATTCAATGTAACCGTGCTGGATGTCGAAGCGCCAAAGATCACATGTCCTGCACCGGTAACGGTGAGTTGTGCAGCAGATGTGCCGGCAGTGGACCTTAATGCCGTTACTGTCACTGATAATTGTTCGAATGGATTAAGGGCTACTCATGTTGGTGATGTGATCACCAACCAAACTTGCGCAAACAGGTTTACACTAACAAGAACGTATAAAGCAATCGATGGTTCGGGAAACACAGCGACTTGTTCGCAGGTGATCACCGTAAATGATATTACGCCTCCGCAGATAACAGGCCTCACCTTGTCTCAACAATCATTATGGCCACCGAATCATACAATGAGAGATATAACGGTTGATTATACAGTAACCGATAACTGCGTTAGCAATCCATCTGTAACGGTAAGCGTAACAAGCAATGAACCGGTGAATGGAACTGCCGATGGCGATACTGATCCTGATTGGCAGGTTGTCGATCTTCATCATATAAAATTGAGAGCGGAAAGAGCATCAAATGGTAACGGACGCATCTATACTGTCACTGTTACTGTCGATGATGGTTGTAATCCGCCGGTCAGCCAGTCAAAGCAGGTATTCGTTGCACATAATATTACAGGGCCACGAACAGGTCAGCCATTTAAGATCGGTTCAACTGTACCTTTCAGTGGTGTGTTTTGGGATAAGGCCGGTAATAAGCACTCCGCAAAATGGTTGCTCGATGGTGCTGCCGCTGCCAATGGAAATGTTGCCGAACCTGTAGGCAATCAAAATGGAAAAGTTACTGGCAGTTATAAGTTCAGCACGCCTGGTGTATACAAGCTGCAAATGAACGTAACCGATCAAACAGGAATTACATCGTATGCGAATACAAATGAGGACCTTGATGCTATCGTTGTGATCTTTGATCCGAATGGTGGAAATGCCTATGGCGGCGGATGGTTTCAATCAGCACCGGGTGCTCTCTCAAACAATTCTTCTGCAGAAGGAAAGGCCAGCTATGGATTTGCTGTTAATTATAAAAATGCAGCGAAGCCAAAGGGAGAAACTCAATTTGAATTCAAAGTAGGCGATTT